>MDSY01000563.1_pt1 | contig 52716 bp, 48 predicted proteins | sample 811131 | NCBI WGS metagenome assembly MDSY01 (sample SAMN05326643, study PRJNA326480) | marine metagenome | isolation source: seawater | place: Atlantic Ocean: South West | collected 2010 | reverse complement strand
TGCAATTGTAACCCCAACTTTACCTGAAATTCTAGCATACCCCTGTGCAGCATGAGTTGCTCCTTGTTCATGTCTGGTTAATACGTGGTGAATTTGATCTTGGTATTTATATAATTCATCATAAACGGGCATAATAGCACCTCCTGGGTACCCATATAAGGTCTTAACTCCTTCGGCTAACAAGCATCTAATAACCGCTTCACTTCCAGAAATTCTTTCGATAGTTGAAGTGTTTCCTTCTGATATTTTTTCTTTTTGTATGTTCATTATAAACCTTATTAAGATTTTTTTATTTTTTATTTAGTATCTCTATAATTCTTACACTAGAATTAAATAAGAATTAATGAGATAAATAGCAACTAAGTTGCTAAAATTCATCTGTTACACATCCTTTAGATGCAGACGAAACTGTTTTTGCATACTTGTATAAAACTCCTTTTGTGTGAGTTGGTTTTTTAGCTATCCATACTAATTTTCGTTGAGCCAATTCTTCTTCAGAAATTAGTGCATTAATGGTGTTATCTTCTGCACTAATTCTGATAATATCTCCCGTTTTTAGTAAACCAATAGTACCACCTGATTGCGCTTCTGGGGTAATATGACCAACCACAAAACCGTGAGTTCCTCCAGAGAAACGTCCATCAGTAATTAAAGCTACTGATTTTCCTAAACCTGCCCCCATAATTAAAGAAGTTGGTTTTAACATTTCTGGCATACCTGGCCCACCTTTAGGCCCTACATATCTTATCACTACAACATCTCCTCTATGAACCTCACCATTTGAAATTCCTGTATTAGCAGCTTGCTCACCGTCATAAACCACCGCTTTACCTTCAAATAACAAACCTTCTTTTCCAGAAATTTTTGCAACGGCACCTTCACTTGCAAGGTTTCCATAGAGTATTTGTATATTTCCTGATGTTTTTAAAGCCTTGTTTATTGGAAAAATTACATCCTGATCTTCAAATTCTATTGAGACAACATCTGCTAAGTTTTCGGCCAATGTTTTTCCTGTTACCGTCATACAATCTCCATGTAAATATCCACCGTCTAGCAAATATTTCATAATTGCAGGTGTTCCTCCTATACCATGAACATCTTCCATCAAATATTTACCAGAAGGTTTTAAATCAGCAATTAACGGTGTTTTATCTGAAACTCTTTGAAAGTCCTCTAAGGTAAAATCAATATCAGCAGCATGTGCAATCGCTAAAAAGTGAAGTACTGCATTGGTAGATCCTCCGAGGGCATTTACTAAAGCAATGGCATTTTCTATAGATTTTTTAGAAATAATATCTAAAGGTTTTAAATCTTGTTCTAATAGGTTTTTAATGGCTACTGAATGTCTTTCTGATTCTGATAACTTATTTGGATTTTCTGCAGGAATAGAAGAATTATACGGTAAAGAAAAACCCATACACTCAATAGCTGAAGCCATCGTATTTGCGGTATACATTCCACCACATGCACCTGCTCCAGGTATAGATCTTTTAATGATTTCTCTGTATTCATCTTCTTCAATTTCTCCAGCAACTTTTTGACCAAGCGCTTCAAAAGCAGATACAATATTTAATTTCTTTCCTTTATAATTTCCTGAAGCTATAGTTCCTCCATACATCATAATTGAAGGGCGGTTTAGACGCAACATAGACATGACTGCCCCTGGCATATTTTTGTCACAACCTACAATAGCTATTAATGCATCATAACTTTGTGCATTCATGACCGTTTCAATAGAATCTGCAATAATATCTCTAGAAACAAGCGAATAGTTCATCCCAGATGTTCCCATAGAAATACCGTCTGAAACTCCTATGGTATTAAAACCTAGCCCAACCAAATCAGCAATTTTACATTCAATTTTTACCTCATCTTTCAACCGGTTTAAATGCATATTACATGGATTACCGTCATACCCAGTACTTACAATACCTACTTGAGCTTTTTGCATGTCTTCATCTGTAAGACCTACTGCATACAACATTGCTTGTGAAGCTGGCTGAGACTCATCTTGTGTTAACCTTCTACTGTGTTTATTAATTTCTTTCATTCTATTTTGAAATAGGTATTCTATTTTGAAGTTCTAAAGTAGTTTATTGCTCTTTTTATCGTTTCTCTCTATTGTGAAAGCAGCTTAAACTCACAGCTTTTATATATTATTTAAAATACTGAAATACAGTTATTTAACCACTTTTATTTGTGATGTTCAAACACCCAAATTTTTTCCATAAAAAAAGCCTTCCGTTTCGGGAAGACCTTTGATTTTTATCATCTATAAATATCATTCCCTGTAGTTACGGATTGTTCCCAATAATGACAGAAATAATATGTTGTTGTACTATTTTCATAAAATACAAATTTAATAATTTTTATTTTAAATATTACATAGCAATTAAATCACCTGAAATATCCTTAGAAGGCAATTCAGATTTACCCATTAAATAAATATCAACTTGTCTAGCAGCTTCTCTTCCTTCAGATATTGCCCATACAATTAAAGATTGTCCTCGACGCATATCACCCGCAGTAAAGATATTTGGGATATTGGTTTGATATTTTCCATATATGGCTTTATAATTTGAGCGCTCATCTTTATCTATACCTAATTTGTCTGCTAAAGTACTTTCTGGACCAGTAAAGCCTAAAGCTAATAGCGCTAAGTCACAAGGCCATGTTTTTTCAGTACCTGCTATTTCTATCAATTCTGGTCTTTTGCCAGGAATCACTTCCCATTGAACATTTATAGTTTTTAAAGCTATTAGTTTCCCTTCCTTATCCTTTATAAATTCTTTAGTATTAATTAACCAATTGCGTTCAACCCCTTCTTTGTGAGAGGAAGAAGTCTTTAATTTTAATGGCCAAAAAGGCCATGGAGTAGAAGTTGAACGATGGCCAGGAGGTTTTGGCATAATTTCAAAATTTACAACAGATTTTGCTCCGTGTCTATTTGAAGTACCAATACAATCTGAACCTGTATCACCACCACCAATTACGATTACATTTTTATCTGTAGCCATTATTTGATTTTTTACCTCCTTACCAAACAATACTTTAGTTTGTTGAGTTAAAAAATCCATTGCCTGAACAACACCATCAGCATCTATACCCGGAGTTGGCAAACTCCTTGTCTTAGTAGATCCTCCGCATAAAACAAGACTGTCAAATATTTTTAAATCCTCAACAGCATAATTCACACCAACATTAATGTTTGTCTTAAAGATAATACCCTCTGCTTTTAAAATTGCGATTCGTCTATCAATAATTCCCTTTTCCATCTTGAAATTAGGAATACCGTAACGTAATAATCCACCAACCTCATCATCTCTTTCAAAAACAGTAACGGTATGACCAGCCCTATTTAATTGCTGTGCTGCAGCCAACCCTGCTGGTCCTGAACCAATAACAGCAATCGTTTTATTTGTTCTTATTTTTGGTGGTTGAGGTTTTATCCAACCTTCTTTAAATGCACGTTCTACAATATTTTTTTCTATGTTTTCTATAGATACAGGGTCCTCAATAATACCTAAAACACATGCTTGTTCACAAGGAGCAGGACATAAACGCCCTGTAAATTCGGGAAAATTATTAGTAGAATGAAGTATCCATGAAGCCTTTTGCCATTCACCTTGATGAACCATATGATTAAAATCAGGAATAAGGTTTCCTAACGGACATCCACTGTGGCAAAAAGGAATACCACAATCCATGCACCTTGAGCCTTGTTTGGTAATTTCATTATTTGATAGAGGTACTGTAAATTCTTTATAATCTTTTACACGGTCTTTTACAGAAGTGTGGGCTTCATCTTGTCTTTTAAATTCTTTAAATCCTGTTACTTTTCCCATTACATTATGCTTTTGTTAATTCTTCAAACATTGGTTCTTCTGTTGCGATACGTTCTAAAGCTCGTTTATACTCGGTTGGCATTACCTTTACAAAGCTGTTTAAACTTGATGGCCAGTCTGATAATAATGATGCACCTTTTGCACTATTTGTATATTGTAGGTGTTTTTCTATTATTGCTTTTAAATCAGCAGCGTCTTCCTCAGAGATTTCTTCAAAATCTATAGTTTCTGTATTGCATAGGCCATTTGTAAATTTATTGTTAGGGTCATATACATAGGCAATACCACCGCTCATACCTGCAGCAAAGTTTCTTCCGGTTTTACCTAATACAATTACTTTTCCACCAGTCATATATTCACAGCAGTGATCTCCAACACCTTCAACTACTGATATAGCTCCAGAGTTACGGACGGCAAAACGTTCTCCAGCAATACCATTAATATATGCTTCTCCTTGAACAGCTCCAAATAAACAAACATTACCTACTATAACATTATTTTCTGCAATAAAATCTGCTTCTACAGGTTTTTTAATTATCAACTTAGCTCCAGACAATCCTTTGCCTAAATAATCATTTGTATTTCCTTCTAAATTAAAAGTAACTCCATGAGCACCAAAAGCTCCAAAACTTTGACCAGCAGATCCTGTAAAGTTGAGCTTCAATGTATCTTCAGGCAATCCAATATGAGCGTGAATTTTTGAAATTTCATTACTTAACATAGCTCCAACTGAACGATTTAAATTATTGATTGGGTAACTTAGAGTTATTGTTTTTTTATCATTAATAGCAGATTTAGCATCCTTTATCAATGTCATATCCAGTACATTTTCTAGACCGTGATCTTGTTTTTCAGAACTCTTCACAGCCTTAGAACGATAGCCGTTTGGTGTATGTAAAATAGAAGATAAATCTAAGCCTTTTGCTTTGTAATGTGTTATCGCTTTGTTTGAGTTTATTTTATGTGTCTGCCCAATCATTTCATTAATTGAACGGAAGCCTAATTGTGCCATAATACTTCTTAATTCATTTGCAACATAGAAAAAGAAGTTAATTACATGTTCTGGAGTTCCTTTAAAGTTTTTTCGCAATTCTTTATCTTGAGTAGCAATACCTACTGGACATGTGTTTAGGTGGCATTTACGCATCATTATACAACCTGATGCAACTAAAGGAGCGGTTGCAAAACCAAATTCCTCAGCACCTAGCAATGCTGCTATTGCTACATCTCTACCTGTTTTTAACTGTCCATCACATTCTACAACAATTCTACTTCGTAAACTATTCATTACTAAAGATTGTTGTGCTTCTGCCAAACCAAGCTCCCAAGGTAGTCCAGCATGTTTTAATGATGTTAGAGGAGATGCTCCTGTACCACCATCATACCCAGAGATTAAAACAACATCTGCTTTTGCTTTTGCAACTCCCGCTGCAATCGTTCCTACACCAACTTCAGAAACTAATTTTACGTTAATTCTTGCTTCTCGATTTGCATTTTTTAAATCGTATATTAATTGTGCTAAATCTTCTATTGAATAAATATCATGATGTGGTGGTGGAGAAATTAACCCTACAAATGGAGTTGAATTTCTTGCTGCGGCAATCCAGGGTAAAACTTTAAATCCAGGTAATTGGCCACCTTCACCAGGTTTCGCTCCTTGCGCCATTTTTATTTGGATTTCATTCGCATTTGTTAAATAATGAGAAGTGACCCCAAATCTACCAGATGCAACCTGTTTAATTGAAGAGTTTCTACTATCTCCATTGGCATCTGGAATAAAGCGTTTTCTGTCTTCACCACCTTCACCAGAATTGGATTTACCTCCAATTCTATTCATTGCAATAGCTAAGTTTTCGTGAGCTTCTCGTGAAATAGAACCATAAGACATTGCGCCTGTTTTGAATCGTTTTACAATCTCTGTCCAAGGCTCTACTTCATCTAATGGAATAGGATTTAAATTGTCAAATTCAAATAATCCACGAATTGTCATTAAGTTTTCAGATTGATCATTAATTTCTTTGGAATATACATCGTAACTAGCCTGATCATTTAATCGAACTGCTTGTTGTAATTTTGATATTGTTGTAGGATTGAACATATGTCTTTCCCCATTTCTTCTCCATCGGTATTCTCCTCCAATATTTAACCCTAAACGTTTGTTTATTTGATAATCTGGATATGCATATTTATATCTTTGATTGATTTCTTTTTCAATTTCATACAAGCCAATACCTTCGATCCTAGAGGCTGTGTATGGAAAATATTTTTCTACAAATGGAGAATTAAAACCTACAATTTCAAAAATCTGAGAACCTCTGTAAGAGTGTAGTGTTGAAATTCCAATTTTGTTCATTACTTTTAAAATTCCCTTTCCAATAGCTTTGTTAAAGTTGTCTACTGCTTCTTGCTCGTTTAATTCAGTAATAAAACCTTCTTTAACTTGCATTCTAATAATTTCATTCACCATATATGGGTTCACTGCACTCGCTCCATAACCAAATAAGGTTGCAAAATGATGTGGCTCACGAGGCTCTGCAGATTCAATAATAATATCAAAATAAGAACGCTTACGCAAGCGATTCATTTGATGATTTACAAATGAACACGCTAATAAAGCTGGTATTGGAGCAAAATCTTTGTTAACACCTCTATCTGATAAAATAATAATATTTGTACCTCTTTCTAAAGCTTTTTCTATTTTAACAATAATAGCATCCAAGGCATCTTCTAAGCCATTAAGTCCTTTTGATTTAGAATACAACATTTCAATAGTTTCAGCTTTAAAACTTTCAACAGAAATATTTCTTATTTTTTCTAAATCAGTATTTGAAATAACAGGATTCTGAATTTTTAATTTTCTACACTGTCTTTCTGTTATACTAAAGATATTTCTATCTTTTCCAAGAGACAAACTAATATCCGTTACAATTTCTTCACGAATACCATCCAAAGGAGGATTGGTAACTTGAGCAAATAACTGTTTAAAGTAGTTAGATATTAATTGAGGTCTATCTGATAGAACTGCTAACGGAGTGTCAATACCCATAGATGCTAAAGCTTCTTTACCAACAATTGCCATTGGTGTAATTACTTCTTGAATATCTTCTAGCGTATAGTTGAATAAACGTTGTCTTGTTTTAATATCTATTGTTTCTACTGGACAAGTTTCACCGGTATAAGGAATGTCTTTTAAATGCAATCTAGTTTTATCTAACCATTTTTGATAGGGTCTTTCACTAACAATTTTACTTTTTATCTCTTCATCTTGAATAATTCTTCCTTTATTCATGTCTACTAAGAACATTTTTCCGGGTTCAAGCCGACCATGTTCTTTAACATCAGCTGGCGCAACATCAACAACACCAATTTCTGATGACATAATTAATTTACCACTTTTAGTGACGGTATATCTTGAGGGTCTTAATCCATTTCTATCTAATAAGGCACCAATATAATCTCCGTCTGTGAATGGAACAGAAGCAGGGCCATCCCAGGGCTCCATTAAACAAGAGTTGTATTCGTAAAAAGCTTTTCTTTCTTTAGACATAGTCTTGTGTTTTTCCCATGCTTCAGGAATCATCATCATCATAATTTCTGGTAATGAACGACCAGTATGAGTTAATAATTCTACCACCATATCCATAGAAGCTGAATCAGATTTTCCTGGTAAAATGATTGGAAATAGTTTATCAATTTGAGGACCAAAAACATCACTTTTCATGATTTCTTCACGAACCCGCATTCTACTTACATTACCACGAAGTGTGTTGATTTCTCCATTCTGGCAAATGTGTCTAAAGGGTTGTGCTAACTCCCAAGTTGGCATAGTATTAGTAGAGAAACGCTGATGCACTAATGCCAAACGTGTCACCAAATCTATTTCTTGTAAATCTTTATAATAAGGTCCAATATCTTCAGGCATTATAATCCCTTTATATATAATCGTAGTTATTGATAAACTTGGGATATAAAAATAATTACTTTCAGAAATTTTAGATTTTCTGATGGTATGTTCTGCTATTTTTCTAGCAACATATAGCTTTGCTTTAAAAGTAGCTTCATCAAAATCAGTTGATTTACCAATAAATAATTGTTCAATATTTGGCTCTGAATCCAGTGCTATTTGGCCAAGTTGAGATGAGTCTACTGGAACTGGTCGCCATCCTAATACAGTAAGACCTTGATTTTTTATTTCGTTAACAAAAACATCTTTACAATATCTATATTGGTTTTCATTTTTTGGTAAAAATATCATTCCAACAGCGTAGTCTCTTTGATTTGGAATCGTAAAACCACATACACGTTTGAAATATATATGAGGTATATCTATTAACAAACCAGCACCATCTCCTGTTTTACCATCAGCACTTACTCCACCTCGATGTTCTAATTTTACTAAAATTTCTAGAGCATCGTGGATAATTTGATTTGTCTTTTCTCCATTTAGGTTACAAATAAAACCAGCGCCACAATTTTCATGTTCAAACTCACTTAAATACAATCCTTGATCTTTCATGTCTATTGCCTCTATTTAATTTATACTGGTTCTTTAAAAATATTTTCTAAGAAGGAAAAATGCATTGGTTTCAATGCATTTTTCCTTTCATAGAATTCAATAATATGTTGTGGCATTTATACCACTGTCTAAATAGTCATTTAGGGTAATAATTTTTAGATTATATTTATTTTTTTATGAAATTCATTACTCACCTCTATCTCTTTTTCCAGGATAAGCAATTGTTCCATGTTCAGAGATATCTAATCCTGCTAATTCAACATCCTCAGTTACTCTTAAGCCTATCGTTTTCTTTAAAATAAAGAAAATAACAAAAGACAACACCACAGCCCATAATCCATAAGCTAAAACGCCTATTGCTTGAGTACCTAATTGAGAAGCATCTCCACCATTAAATAATCCAATAGCTTTATCTCCATCTACACCCCAGAGACCAATTACTAAAGTACCCCAAACACCAGCTACACCATGAACAGAAGCAGCACCAATTGCATCATCAATTTTTAACTTCTTTTCTATAAATTCTATTGAAAAAACAACTAGAATTCCTCCTAACAATCCTGCTAAGACAGCACCTCCAGAAGTCATATTACCACATCCTGCCGTTATACTAACCAATCCTGCCAAAGCACCATTGAGGGTTTGAGCTAAGTGCGGTTTTCCATACCAGATCCAAGTAGTAATTAAAGCACCTAGACCACCCGCAGCAGCAGCTAAATTTGTAATTAACACTACATTTGAAGCAGCAATTGCATCATCTCCTCCCCAAGCTAACTGTGAACCTCCATTAAAACCAAACCATCCTAACCATAAGATAAAAACTCCTAATGTTGCTAATACTTGATTGTGACCTGGAATTGGCATTACTTTTCCGTTTACAAATTTCCCAATTCTTGGTCCTACCATAAAAGCGGCTACTAAAGCAGCCCAACCTCCTACAGAATGAACAATTGATGAACCAGCAAAATCTATAAACCCTAATTCAGTTAACCAACCAGAACCTTGCCATTGCCATCCTCCTGCAATTGGATAAATAATTGCTGTCATAACTATAGAAAAAATAATGTAAGTAGAATACTTAGTTCTACCCGCAATAGCTCCTGATACAATAGTTGCAGCTGTTGCGGCAAACATTGTTTGAAAGAATAAATCTGCTCCTTCGCCTTGAAATAAACCACTCCAGAAAAACCATCCGTTGGTAGTATCACCATACATTAAAGAGTATCCAACTAACCAGTAGGTTAATGACCCAACACAAATGTCTAAAATATTTTTCATTGCAATATTTACTGCATTTTTTGATCTGGTCATACCAGATTCTACTAAGGTAAATCCGGCTTGCATAAAGAATACTAGAATTCCTGATAAGAGCATCCAAAGCATTCCCATATCTCCATAGATTGACTGAGTGGTAGACTCAACCGCAGCATTAACAGCAGCCGTTAATTGTTCTTGAGTTACACCAGTATCTACTATTAAGCTATCTACTGCAATCTCTTGAATTATGCTAGGTAAGTTCAAAATTAATTTAGGTAAAAAGTTAGTCATAATTGTAAGTTTTAAATTATTTTTTTGTTTAGAAAGAATAAACTGCAGCTATAGTTAAGCCTGTTACATTATCTTTTCCTCCTACAAGGATTATATCATCTGAAGTATCATATCTTAGTTCAGTAATTAGTTTTAAACTGTCAGACAAAGAGGTGTTTCCTGATAGAGTAAATGCAGATACACTTTGATCACCAGTGCCAGAAGTTAATGTAAAAAACTCTGGTCTAAATCCGAGAGAAAAAATATCAGAAAATTCATTTTGAAGGTATAAAGCAAAACCTTGGTAACCTAAATCAGCCTCTTCAGAATTTGAATAAGCAGCATTAATCCCAACAAAGAAAGAATCAGATAAGTCAAATCCACCAGTATAATCTATATACAATACATCTGTAGAACCAAAACCATCAGCACCATAGGCTAGATTAAAGTATTGTCCTTTATATCCAGTTTGGAAACCTAATTGGTAATAATCATTGTAAGAGATGTCACCATTTGCATCAATTGATCCATCAAAATTTGAACCTGCTGTTAAACCATGAGGATTAGTAACTGCAAGCATAAAAGATAAATCTTCAGAGGCAACATAATCTAATTTTAAACCTGTATGAGAAAAAGGTCCTGCGTTAAATAAATATGATACAGAATAATTAAAATTTCCAGTTGGAGATATCACCTCATAACCATAAAATGTGTTAAATTGACCGAGAGTAAAAGTTACTTTTTCTGAAGCGTTGTAATAGGCATACAATTGATTTATTGCTCCAACATAAGAATTTGCTGCATTAGCTCTTGGACCAAATGCTAAATCTGCGACAACACCTGTTTTTCCTTTTTCATAAGAAAAAACAGTATTTGCCATTCCTAAGCCAAAACCATTGGCAGGAACATCAGATAAAGTTCCAGTAGTTCCACTCACTGATGTTGATAAATTTGTAGAATAATAAGTGTCAACACTACCATTTAAAGTAAAAGTTCCTTTTTCTTCTTCTTTCTCTTGAGAGTATATGTTAAAACTTGTAAATAATACTAAAGTTAACATTGTTAGTTTAATTTTTGTCATCTTGTTTTTTTTGGTTTAGAAGTTGCTAATTTTCAACAAAAATCTCATAATACCAAATAAGCAAAGGGCTACGGCCTTACGAAAATGTTTTCGTTGGATTTTTGGTTCTCAAAAAAACAGGGTTTAAAATTAGAAAAATGTAATTTGGACAAAGTTGTTGGAAGTGAAAATATGAATATCATTTTTTAATAAAAAAATATTATCATATTCATAAAAATAATCTTTTTTTAAAAAAATATTAACATCAATTTAGCTAAATAATTAATAATATAACATTTATTTAGTAAAAAATATAAAAATAATTTAAAATTACTCAAGACAATACTATTTTAAGTAAATTTTGATTAGAAGAAAGTTGATCTAGAAAGAAAACTCAGCGGTGATAATCAATACCTAAGAATTTCCGAAATTTTCTTTTTAACTTTCTCTGTAGACGGAATCATTGCTTGTTCTAAAGTACTATTTAAAGGTATTGCTGGCATGTTTTCACTACCAATTGTCATTACTGGTGCATCTAAAAATTTAAAACAAACTTCTTGAATTTTTCCTGATAAAGCTCTAGCAAATCCTGTAGAAGCAGATTCTTCTGTAACAACTAAACACTTGCCGTTTTTCTTTACAGAATTTATAATTGTTTTTTCATCAAGAGGGTATAAAGTGCGAAGATCTATAATTTCTATAATTTTATTCAATCCTAATTCTGCACTTGCATTGACTGCCCAATGAACACCCATCCCATAAGTAATAATTGTAAGTGTTTCTTGAAACTCTTGTTTCCAAATTTCTTGCAAGACCCACGCTTTTCCTAATGGTAAAATATATTCTTCAGAGGGCTCTATGGAAGTGGCTCCTTGAGTTCCTTTAACCTTACTCCAATACAAACCTTTGTGCTCTAAGATAACAACTGGATTTGGATCATAATAAGCGGCTTTCATCAAGCCTTTTAAATCTGCACCATTACTTGGATACACAATTTTAATTCCACGAATACTAGTTAACACAGTTTCTATTGATGAAGAATGATAGGGTCCGCCACTACCATAAGCGCCAATAGGAACTCGGAGAATCATACTTACGGGCCATTTCCCATTAGACAAGTAACAACTCCTACTTACTTCTGAAAATAATTGATTTAATCCGGGCCAGATATAATCTGCAAACTGAACCTCTACAATCGGTTTTAATCCTACAGCACTCATTCCAACGGTAGAACCCACTATAAATGCCTCTTGAATAGGTGTATTAAAAACACGCTCGTCTCCAAATTTTTCTGCCAAGGTTGCTGCTTCACGAAATACCCCTCCCAGTCTTCTGCCAACATCTTGACCATATAACAAACATTCTTTGTGCTTTTTCATAAGCTCTTCTATGGCGTGTAATGCACAATCTACCATTACAACTTTATCATTTCCTATTGGAGATCGCTCTCCTATTTCTTCAGTAATTAGAGTTGGAGCAAAATCATGCGAAAATAAATCTGCTGGTGATGGGTCTTCTGCTTTTTGTGCCTTATAAAAATCTGAGTTAACTACTTTAACTGCAGATGCTTCTATTGCTTCAACTTCTTCTAAAGAGAATCCGTTGTCTAGCATTTGCTGTTTTAATACTGGATAGGGATCTCTAGACATTGCTTCTTGTAAATCATCTCGATACCATTCCATTCTAACACCAGAAGTATGGTGGTTTAATAATGGAACTTTTGCATGTATTAAAAAAGGTCTACGTTCAGTTCTAATGGTATTAATAACCTTTTTAATAGTTTTATAACTCTCCGTGAAATTAGCCCCATCTATAGAAATAGCTTCTAAGCCATGAAATCCTTTGGCATATTCAAAAGCGTTTTGCGCTCTTGTCTCTACTGCATTTGCAGAGATATCCCAACCATTGTCTTGTACTAAGTATAAAATTGGTAATTGTTTTAAAGCAGCCATTTGAAAAGCTTCTGCTACTTCTCCCTCGGTAACTGATGCATCACCCAAACTACACACAACTAAAGGTAATTTCACCTTTTTACCAACAGTAAGGTCTAGATGTGGAATTTCTTGAATTTCTTTGTATTGCATCCCCATAGCTGTTCCTGTTGCAGGAATTGCTTGCATTCCTGTTGCTGAAGATTGATGTGGAATTTTAGGCTTGTTAGAGTCTTTTAAACTAGGATGACAGTAGTAGGTTCTTCCTCCAGAAAAAGGATCATCTTTCTTTGCCAGTAGTTGTAGCATTAAATCATACGGTTTTAATCCAAAAGAAAGTAACATGGCATCATCTCTATAGTAAGGAAATGCATAATCTTGAGGTAGCAATTGCATTCCTAATGCAATTTGCACAGCTTCATGACCACGAGAGGTGGCATGCACATATTTAGAAACTATTTTAAAATTGTCTTCATACAATTCTGTCATAGCTTTTGCTTTACTTAAGTTTGAAAACCCTTTTTTTAAAACCTCTTTTATCATATGAGTTTGTTCTGCATTTTAGTTCTGCGTTGGTGATTGTGGCGGCATCCAATTGTTTTTTTAACAATAGATAAAGCGAAAAGCGCGCCCTAAAAGGAACGCCCAACTTATTTTAATCATAGTGAGAATTAATGGTGACCATCCAATCAAAGGGATCTTCCATCTTTCCTGTTTTGATAGCATTTAGTGTGTTATTAATGTCTAATCCAACTGGGTTTTCATGAGATACATGAATTGTTTTATGATTCATTCCTATTTCTCTGATATAAGCAATTCCTACAGCTGTTCCTGTTCCAAATGCTTCTTCTAAAGTTTCGTTATTTGAAGCTTCTTCTATTTCATCAATAGTTATTTGACGTTCTGTGACTTGATATCCTTTGTATTTTAGTAATTCTATAACACTCATCCTAGTTATACCATCTAGAATAGCTCCATCTTTTTTTGGAGTAATTATTTTACCATCAATTTTAAAAAAAATATTCATGGTCCCTACTTCTTGAATATACTTGTGTTCTGAAGCATCTAACCAAAGTACTTGGTCATATCCCTTAGACTTTGCTATTTCTGTTGGACGAATAGCTGCTGCATAATTTCCTGCAGCTTTTGCCTCTCCTGTTCCTCCAGCTGCTGCTCTTATATACTGGGTTTCAGCAAACAGCTTAATTGGTTTTGAGAAAAATGCTTTTGCTGGTGAAGCAATGATTATAAATTTAAAATTATTAGCAGCTCGCATTCCAATAAAAGGTTCGTCTGCATACATAAATGGCCTCAAATACAGAGCGCTACCTTCATGAGTAGGAATCCACTCTTTTTCTAATGCAACTAACTTCTTTAGTCCTTCGACAAACATATCTTCAGGAAAATTTGGCATACCCATTCTGTCTGCACTAAAATTTAATCTAACAGCATTTTTTTGAGGTCTAAATAGCAGTGGTTTTCCATGAGTATCTAGCGTAGCTTTCATGCCTTCAAAAATTGCTTGTCCATAATGCAAAGCCATGGCAGCAGGATGAGTAGGAATATGTTCTAATGGTTGAATTTTAGGAATACCCCATGAACCATTAGAATAGTCACAAATAAACATATGGTCTGTAAAAACAGTTCCTAAAGGAATATTATTAAAATCTAAGTCCTTTACTTTAGAGGTTTTTACTTGTTGAATTAGGATATGTTGCTTCATGTTTTTACAGTATTCTGTTGTGATCAATTTGCTCTAAATAATCTCCTATACGACGTAAAAAACTACCACCTAAAAAACCATCAACAACTCTATGATCAAAAGAAAGTGATAAATACATCATGCTTCTTATAGCAATTTCATCTGAAACAGGAGTTTCTAAAACTTCAGCTCTTTTTTTTATAATTCCCAGGGCTAAAATAGCTACCTCTGGTTGGTTAATTATAGGTGTTCCCATTAAACTTCCAAAAGTTCCTACATTAGAAATAGTAAACGTACTTCCCTGAATATCATCTGGCTTTAGTTTATTATCTCTTGCTTTTGAAGCCAATTCGTTGACATCTGTTGCTAAATCATATAGATTCTTTGTGTCTGCATTCTTTATTACAGGAACAATTAGGTGTCCACTAGGCAAAGCCGTAGCCAATCCAATATTAATATTTTCTTTGACAATGATGTTTTCTCCATCTACAGAAATATTAATCATCGGAAAGTCTTTGACAGCTTTTGCTACAGCCTCCACAAATAAGGGTGTAAATGTTAATTTCTGATTGTATTTATCCTGAAATAATTGTTTATTTTTATCTCTCCATTGCACCAACTCTGTAACATCTGCTTCAACATAAGTAGTGACATGAGGTGAGGTATGTTTTGAATACACCATATGATCTGCAATCATTTGGCGCATTCTATCTATTTTTACAATACTTCCAGTACCTTTATCTAGATCTAATTGAGGAATCCTGTAAGCCGTTGGATCCTTTTCTTTCATTGGTTGAACAAACTGAGTAGGTCTTCCTTGTTTAATATATTCTAAAAGATCACTTTTACGTAATCTTCCTTCTTTACCAGTTGAAGGAATACGAGCTAATTCTTCAAAGCTGATATGTTCTCGCTTTGCTATATTTATGATTAATGGGGAAAAAAAATTATTATTAGTTATTTTTGAAGTGGCAAATACTTTTTCTGTGTTAGCACTTTTTTTGAAGGAATCTGTTTGTGCTGAAAGTATAATTTTTTTATCAGATTCTGATGATTTTTCCGAAGTCACACACGTAGCATCTATTTCAATAACTGCTAGAATACTGCCTATTTTAATAACAGCATCTACCTCAAACAAAAGTGCGGTAATGGTTCCTGATACAGTTGATGGTATTTCTGTATCTACTTTGTCTGTAGCAACCTCTACAATCATGTCTTCCTCTTCAATACGATCTCCAACATTTTTTAACCAATTGATGATAGTCGCTTCATGAATACTCTCTCCTAACCTAGGCATTTTTAATTCAAATTTCATAAAAAACAATCAATTACATATAGAATAAAATTACACCAATTAATATTATTCATATCTATTATTATAAAAAAACATTCAATTAAAGTATTTTATTCTAAAAAATATTATTTATTAATAATATTATTCTTTATTTTTATTATATTTAACTCTATAAATAATAATATTTCAAATACATGAAGCTAGACAATTTAGATATTGAGATTTTGATGATTTTACAACAAAATTCCGACAGAACAATTAAGAGCATTGCAGAAGAAATGAAATTATCTACCACCCCTATTTTTGAGCGGATTAAAAAATTAAAAAAAGAAGGCTACATTGCTAATTATATAGCACGATTAAACCATAAGAAATTAGGCTTAAAGCAACTTGTTTTTGTAGGTATTACGCTTCAAGGACATACCAGAAGTTATCTAGAGAAATTTGTAAAAGAAATACAAAGTTTTCCTGAAGTGATAGAATGTCATAGAGTTAGTGGGAGTTTTGACTATTTACTAAAGTTAGTGGTGGAAGATATTGAGGCTTATGAGAAGTTTATCATTAGCAAATTAACACTACTACCATACTTGGGAAGTGTGCAAAGTTTGATAACTCTCTCTACAGGAAAGGAGACAAATGAGATTGATTTGAAAAAGTTATTGACTTAATAAATTTAAATAATTGCTACTTTTTAAACTGTTCTCTTAGTGTTTTATAGATTTCTTCTTGTTTTGGTCTTTCTGTTGGAATTTCTCTAAGAGGATCCACTTCTTTTAGACTCTCATGACACTCTTTTGGCAATTGTTGATACAATTGAGTTCCTTTTGTTTTCCAAGCAATCATGGTATCGTTTACTTCTTTGATTATTTTTGCAGGGTTTCCAACGACCAAACTTCTTTTTGGTATCTTCATTGCTGCTTTTACAAAAGACATCGCACCAATAATACTATCATCTCCTACCTCTGCGCCGTCCATGACTACAGAATTCATACCTATCATAACATTCTTGCCAATAATGGCTCCATGAATGATGGCTCCATGACCAATGTGCGCACTTTCTTTTAAGATTATTGATTTCCCTGGAAACATATGAATAGTACAATTTTCTTGAACATTCACGCCGTCTTCTAAAATAATTTGTCCCCAATCCCCACGAATAGCTGCCCCAGGACCGACATAACAATCTTTTCCAATAATTACATTTCCAGTAACCGCAGCTAGAGGATGCACAAAGCTAGATTCATTAATAACAGGGATGTATCCTCCAAAAGAATAAATCATTACTTGAAGTCTTTTAATTTTTCTTTGGTAACTTCAGACAATACTAGTCTTCCACTAATCTCAGCGCGTTCAGCTAATAAAGTATCCCAATCTTCAGTTCCTTTCCAAAAGACTTTTTTCATTTCCTTCATTGCATTTAAATTATAAGTGCACAAATGTTCTGCTGTAGCTTTTACAGCTACATCTAATTCTGCAGTACTTTCAAACACATGCGTAAACAATCCTTGTTGCTTGGCCCAAGAAGCATTATAAAAAGTAGCAGCATCAATGGCAATTTGCGACATAGCACTTAATCCTATTTTACGTTCTATAGCTGGACCTACAACAAAAGGGCCAATACCTATATTTAATTCGCTTAGTTTAATAGATGCATATTTTGTAGCCATACAATAATCTGTAGATGCTGCCAATCCTACGCCACCTCCAACTGTTTTTCCTTGAATTCTTCCAATTATAAACTTAGGACATGTACGCATGGCATTAATAACATTGGCAAAACCAGAAAAGAATACTTTTCCTGTAGCTTGGTCATTAATATTAATTAATTCTTTAAAACTAGCTCCTGCACAAAAAGTGCGATCTCCTCCACTTTTTAAAACTATGACTTTAATTTGGTCATTTTCCCCAGCATTGGTGATTACTTCTCCCAATTCTAAAAGAATATTTCCTGGCAAAGAATTATGAGTAGGATGGTAAAACTCAATATATGCTACTTCGTTTTCTATGATTTGTTTTACGTAAGGATCAGTCATTAATTTTAAATATAAAAGTTAGAACACAAAACTTCAAAAGATATTTAATAGCTTATTGTGAAGTTTATAGTTGTCATTTTTTTGCTATTTTATTAGATAAGGTTGAATTGATTAAAATGATGGTTTAAATGTTTTCTTTCTAAAAGGTACCATTCGTATTTATTTAATTCACCAAAAACAAAGTTATTTAATTTAGCTTCAGGATGTTCCTTAAAAAAGGTTTTATATTCTTCTCTGGCTTCAAGAAATTTTTTGATAGCTTTTTTAAAATCAGCGTGCTCTAATTTAACTAACGTATCCTTCTCTATTAATGGAAAATTAGAATTTTTAGGGAATGGCTTATAATTGTACAAACTATGATGAACCTTTTCTAATATATTTTCTGGTGTAACAACAGTAACCTCTTTATTTTCTCCAGAAGCAACTCTGTACATAAATTCTAAATGTTCTAACATATGTTGTGGCGTCATAATGCCCCAGTTTGGTGTTGCAGCTTCTTGTAAATTAGCCAAACACTCAAGTAGTTTATTATCTGTTATTTCAACAAACGTTTCTTGTTTTTTTTGTACCATGGTTAAGATAGTTGCAACAGCTACCAATTCATCTTCAGCATCAAAAACCTCTACAAACCATTTTACAATTCCACTTGGATGTTCTGCGCTTAAAACATCTCTGTCCACTTTTTGCTTACATGTTAAACGTACATAAACTGTATCATTATGATACAATGGACGAAGAAATCTGCATTCTTCCAACCCATAATTTGCTGAAACAGGACCTTTATTTGGATATACAAACAATCCTGCTGCCGCAGATATTATAAAATACCCGTGCGCAGTTCTCTTTTCAAAAATACTTCCTTCTAAAGATGTAATATCTGTGTGAGCATAGAAATGATCCCAGGTAACATTGGCAAAATTAATGATATCTGTATCAGTAAATGTTCTTTTATGAGTTTTTAAAGACATACCTGGCTGAATATCTTCCCAATGATATTTAAAAGGGTGCTGTGCTGCTTCTTTATACCTTGAATTGGGTTGATAGATTCCTGTAATTTCAGTTAATATAGAAGGAGAGCCCTGAATTGCGGTACGTTGTAGATAATGTTTTATACCACGTATACCACCCATTTCTTCACCTCCTCCAGCTCTTCCTGGACCACCATGAGTTAAACTAGGTAATGGAGAACCGTGTCCTGTACTTTCTTTAGCACTTTCCCTATTTAAGACTAAAATTCTACCGTGATGACTTGCAGCATTTAGAACATATTCCTTCGCAATTTTATCATCATTTGTCACTATAGAAGACACTAACGAACCTTTACCCATCTGAGCTAAAGTAATGGCTTCTTCTAAGTTATTGTAGGGCATAATAGTACTTACTGGACCAAAAGCTTCACGCTCATGAATCACTGAGTTTTCTAGAGGGTTGTCAGCCCTAAACAAAATTGGACTAACAAACGCTCCTTTTTTAGCATCTGCTCCAATAGTTTCTATTGTATCTAAGCTTCCATAAACCAAGGTTGCTTCTTTAGAGATATCCTCTACAGAATTTCGAACAGCTTCAACCTGTTGTTTACTGATTAAAGACCCCATCCTAACATCTTTTAATCTTGGATCACCAATAGTTATCTTATCTAAAGCTTTTCCTAAAGAAATTTGTACATCCTCAACTAAATTTATTGGAACAATGATACGACGAATAGCAGTACATTTCTGACCAGCCTTTACCGTCATTTCTTTTTTTACTTCTTTGATAAATAAGTCGAATTCTAGTGTTCCCGGAACTGCATCTTCTCCTAAGATAGATGCATTTAATGAATCTGCTTCCATAGTAAAGGGAACAGCTTCTTGAATAATTCTAGGATGTGCTTTTAAAATTCGTCCTATGGCAGCGGAACCTGTAAAAGTGACTACATCTTGAGATTCTACAGTATTTAAAATATTTTGAATAGTTCCGTTAATGATTTGCAAGGCTCCATCTGGTAAAATTCCAGAATCTATCATCACTCTTGCAACAGCTTCTGCTAAATATGACGAAGATGGTGCTGGTAATACAACAGCAGGAACTCCAGCCATCCAATTAACAGCACACTTTTCTAGCATACCCCATACTGGAAAGTTGAAAGCATTAATGTGAACAGCAACCCCTTTTTTAGGAACCATAATATGATGTGCCATAAAACGCCCACCTTTAGATAAATCTATTGCATCACCCTCTACATGGTATAATTGATTTGGAAATAACTTTCGTAGTGAAGCATTGGCAAATAAGTTTCCAAAACCTCCTTCTATATCTATCCAACTATCAAGACGTGTTGCTCCAGTTCTGTAGCTTAAGTCATAAAATTCATTTTTACGTTTAGTAAGATAAAATGCTAATTTCTTTAGCATGTTTCCACGTTCTTGAAAGGTCATTTTACGAAGTACTTCACCTCCTTTGGTTCTTCCGTATTGAAGAATTTCCGGAATATCTAAGCCTTCAATAGCAATATTAGAGATGACTTCTCCAGTAATTGCATCAAAAATTGGTACTCCTTCTTCTTTTCCTTCTGTCCATTGACCCTTTACGTAATGTTGAATCTTACTCATTCCTTAAAAATTTTTAAACTCGTTCAATAATTGCTGCATACCCTTGTCCAACACCAATACACATAGTAATTAATGCATATCTCTTTTGTTGTTCATGTAATTCCAATGCTGCAGAATAAACAATTCTAGCTCCTGTAACTCCTAATGGATGTCCTATAGCTATTGAACCACCATTCGGATTTATTCTTACATCATCATCTGCCAAACCCCAAGCTCTTGTGCATGCCAAAGCTTGTGCTGCAAAAGCTTCATTTAATTCAATAATATCAATATCTTTCATCGTCAAACCTGCTTTCTCTAATGCTTTATTAGATGCTTGTACTGGTCCAATTCCCATGATTCTTGGTTCTACTCCTACCACAGCAGAACTTACAATTTTTGCCATTGGTATTAGATTATATTTTTTAATCGCTTCTTCAGATGCAATGATAGTTGCTACGGCTCCATCATTGATGCCTGATGAATTTCCTGCTGTCACAGTTCCTCCCTCTTTCTTAAAAGCAGGACGAAGCTTCGCTAAGATTTCTTTTGATGATGCTGGTTTTACAAATTCATCTTTTGAAAATTGTATGGCGTCTTTTTTACGTTGTGGGATTTCTACGGGTATAATTTCTTTAGCCAGTCTTCCATTATTTTGAGCCTTAGTAGCTTTCATCTGGCTCCAATAGGCAAACTGATCTTGATCTTCCCTAGAAATATTATATTTATCAACAAGATTTTCGGCGGTAGTTCCCATTCCGTCTGTTCCGAATAATTGCTCCATTTTAGGGTTGATAAAACGCCATCCAAAGGTAGAATCATGCATTTTAGAATCTCCTCCAAATCCGGTAGAAGGCTTACCAACTACATATGGAGCTCTAGTCATATTTTCTATACCGCCTGAAATAAAAACATCACCATCTTCTGATCTTATAGCTCTATTTGCATGTATAATTGCAGACAATCCTGAACTACACAAACGGTTTACTGTTTCTCCAGGAACTGTAAAAGGCAATCCAGCTAACAAAGATGACATTCTCGCTACATTACGATTGTCTTCTCCTGCCTGATTTGCACATCCCATAATTACATCATCATATGCTTCTTTTGGTATGGTTGGATTTCTTTTTACCAATTCTTTGATTACTAAGGCACCTAAATCGTCTGCACGAACAGCGGACAAAGTTCCTTTGTAATTTCCAATAGGTGTTCTAATTCCATCTATGATATATGCTTCTTTCATAATTATTAGTATTGACTCCTCATCAAGTTAGAAATGTTATATAAATTAGTTACTCTTGCCATTCTTTCTGTGTTCTATATACTACACCTTTAAACAAGGCAACTAATTCGTTTCCTCTTTTGACTTCAATAATGTTAAAGCCTAATTTATTAGTTACTTTCTCAATAACAGATTCTGCAACTAAAATATCTCCTTCACTTAAAGCTTCTATATGATTAATAGATGTTTCAATTGAAACCGCAAACTTTCCATGTGTGTTTGCTGCAAATCCAAATGCTGTGTCTGCCAATGAATAACTAACTCCTCCATGAGCTTTGTCCATACTATTTAACATATCTTTTCGTATAGTCATTCCAATTTTGCATCGTCCTACTTCACATTCTAAGATTTTAACTCCTAACCACTGGCTATAAGCATCTTGACTTAGCATTTTATAAGGGATTTGTGTTCCTTTCATTTAAAAAAAGTTTTCTTTTCTCGATTCATCTTTCTTAATAACGGACTGCATCGGTATCTATCTTCATGATATTCATTGTATAAACTATCTATGGTTGTAACACACCAGTCAATTCCTTTTTCGTTTGCCCAAGCTAATAATCCTTGTGGATAGTTCACGCCTTTGGTCATTGCAGTGTCAATATCTTCCGCAGAAGCAACGTTTAAAAACAATGCATCAGCTGCTTCATTAATTAGCATAACTAAGACTCTTTCAAAAATTTGTTTTGCTAGCTTTTCATCATGAGATTTGTTTGTTTCACTCGAAATGACAACACGTCCATTCACATCATATTCATAGTAACCAATTCCTGATTTTCTTCCCAAGTAACCTGCCTCTGAAAAACGTTTTTGAGTAAATGAAGGCTTATATCTTGAATCAAAATAGAACGCCTTAAAAATAGTTTCTGTGACTGTATAATTTACATCATTTCCTATAAAATCCATCAATTCAAAAGGCCCCATACGGAAACCTCCCAAGGTCTTTAAACTATAATCTATTGTTGCAAAATCAGCCAACCCTTCTTCATAAATCCTTAAGGCTTCACCATAAAAAGGTCTTGCCACACGATTCACTATAAAACCAGGTGTATCTTTGGCGACAGCTACAACTTTTTTCCAACTAGCAATCGTATCAATTGATTTTTCTAAGACTTCATAAGATGTTTGAATCGCAGGAATGACCTCAACCAACTTCATTAATGGAGCTGGATTAAAAAAGTGAATTCCAACACAACGTTTCGAGTTTTTCAAAGAAGCCGCAATGGATGCTATTGATAAACTAGAAGTATTTGACGCGATAATACAATCATCTGAAACATAGTTTTCTAATTCAGAAAAAACTTTTTGTTTAATATCTAAATTTTCTACGATAGCCTCAATAGTCAAATCAGAATCGTGTAAATCTTTTAAGGTATTTACATAAGAAATATTCTTTTGAATTCTTGATTTTTCATCAGAATCAATACTTCCTTTTTCAATTAATCTAATTAATACTTTTTCTAAAGCTGCTTTGCTTTTATCTAATGCATTTTGATTTGTGTCGTATAATTTCACTTTACAACCTGAACTAGCAGCCACTTGTGCAATACCATTTCCCATGGTTCCTGAACCTATTATTCCTACTTTGTTGATCATAATTTTAAATAAAAAAATATAAAAGGTAAAAATTATTTAATGTGTACTTTGTCGGTTTAGACTTTTTCGGTTTTAAGTTTTATCTCCCCTTAAAATTTGGTTTTCTTTTTTCAATAAAAGCAGCGACTCCTTCTTTATAATCATTACTCTCTGCAGCTTCTATTTGATATTTAGATTCCATTGCCAATTGCTCTTCTAATGAATTGTTCATTGATTTATTAAATAACTCTTTAATCATCCCTAGTGCATTAGTTGGCATATTTGCCAATTTATCAGCCAATTTGTTGACGGTTTCTTCGAACTCTTCAGATGATACATACCTATAAATCATTCCCAATTTTTCAGCTTCTTTTGCTCCAATTTTATCACCTAACATTGCCAAAGCTAATGCTTTTTGGAATCCGATTAATCGTGGTAAAAAATATGTTCCTGCACTATCAGGAACTAACCCAATTAAACTAAATGCTTGAATAAAACTTGCTCTTTCATCAGCAATAACAATATCACAAGCTAAAGCTACATTAGCACCTGCTCCTGCTGCAACTCCGTTGACAGCAGCAATTACTGGTTTTTTAATCTCCCTAATTCTTGTAATGATTGGATTGTAATGTTCTTCTAATATTTTTTTAAACCCCGGATTAATCTCTGGAGTGGTGACTTCTTTTAAATCTTGACCAGCACAAAATGCTTTTCCTTTGCCGCTTAAAACAATAGCTCTTACGGCATCATTTGCTTCACATGCATCAAAACTATCTTGCAATGCTAAAGCCATTTCACGATTAAAACTATTAAAAACCTCTGGTCTATTTAGTGTGATAAAAGCTATTTTATTTTCTATTTTTAATTGAATTGTATTACTCATATTTATTTTAAACATTTAAAGTAGTCAAACGGTTCTTGGCAATCATCGCATTTGAATAAAGCTTTGCATGCTGTTGAGCCAAATTGACTTACTAATTTTGTGTTTTGAGAACCACAATTGGTGCACCGTACGATTCTCTTTTCGTCTAACAAGGCTTCTTTATCTGCAATTGGATCAAGAGGAGCAGCAATCCCATAGTCTTGCAACGCTTTTCTTCCTTTTTGTGTAATCCAATCAGTAGTCCAAGCTGGTGCAAGAATCAGTTTAATTTCTGATGTATATCCTGCATCTAACAAAGCCCTTTGAATGTCATCACCAATAACATCCATAGCTGGGCAACCGCTGTAGGTTGGCGTAATAGCTACCTTTACAATTTCATTTTCTAGGATAGCCGAACGAACTACTCCCATTTCCATAATGGACAAGACTGGAATTTCTGGATCTGAAACTTGCTCCAAAATTGAAATTAATTCTCTGTCTATTATTTGTTGTTCGGTTGTTATCATAATTAATATTAAATGAAGAATTTTTTTTCTTCATTCAGGAATCAGATTTGGTTATTTGTTTTTTACCACTCCATGTTAGGATATGTTCTCTGCATGTATTGTAAATCACTCAATAAATAGCCTAAGTGTTCTGTATGAACGCCTTGTTTTCCACCTTTTTGAAACCATGTTGTTTCAGGGGTTTTTAATGTGGCTTCTTTAATAATGTCTGAAACTTTCTGGAGATAAATTTCTTTAAATTTTGTTACATCTACACCAATTCCTTCAGATACCATCGTTTTATCTGCCTCTGTTTGATGAAATAATTCATCAGTATAAGTCCACAATGAATCAATAGCTCTTTGAATTTTATCATGACTAAAAGCTGTTCCATTTCCTAAGCGTTTTATCCAATCTGAAGAAAATCGAGCATGATAACTCACCTCTTTGATTGATTTTTTAGCAATGGCTGATAATGTAAAATCTGTACTCTTTTCTAGTTCTTTTAATAACAATAGATGATAATAATCAAATAAAAATTGTCTTGCCATGGTATGTGCAAAATTTCTATTTGGCTGTTCTACTAATAGTAAATTCAGGTACTCTCTTTCTTTTCGTAAAAAAGCGATATCATCTTCTGTTGTATTTTCCCCTTTAATTGTTGATGCATACTGGTAATAACTCCTTGACTGCCCAAATAAATCTAAGGAAATATTGGTGCATGCAATATCTATTTCTAAGCTTGGGCCGTGTCCACAGAGCTCTCCAAGTCTCTGACCAAGAATTAATGAATTATCAGCAATTCCTAATATGTATTTGTATAAATATTCTTTCATTACATGTGTTTTACGTCGTCAGGTAGTTCATAAAATGTTGGATGACGGTATACTTTGTCTTGAGCAGGCTCAAACAATTCTCCATTATTTTCAGGATTTGATGCAGTAATATTATTAGAGGATACCACCCAAATACTTACTCCTTCATTTCGTCTGGTGTAGACATCTCGAGCATTTTCTAGAGCCATTTCTGCATCTGCAGCGTGTAAGCTTCCAGAATGACGGTGTTCTAATCCGTTTTTACTTCTTACAAATACTTCCCAAAGCGGCCAGTTTTTTTTCATTTTATACGGCTTTATCTATATTCTTCTTTTTTTCAGCATATGCCATTGCTGCATCTCGTACCCATTCTCCTTCTTTCCAAGCATCTACTCTAGCATTTATTCGTTCTTTATTACATGGACCATGACCTTTCACTACTTGCCAAAACTCATCCCAATTAATCTCCCCAAAATCATAACTTCCTCTTGCCTCGTTCCATCTAAGATCTTTATCTGGAATTTTTAATCCTATTAATTCTGCCTGTGGAACTGTTTGGTCGATAAATTGCTGACGTAATTCGTCATTAGATTTTCTTTTTAGCTTCCATTTCATTGATTGTTCTGTATGAACAGATTCTGCATCAGTAGGACCTAACATCATTAAACTTGGCCACCACCATCTATTTAGCGCATCTTGTGCCATTTCTTTTTGTTCAAGTGAACCATTTGTTAATTTAACCATAATTTCAAAGCCCTGACGTTGATGAAAACTTTCTTCTTTACATACACGAACCATCGCTCTTGCATACGGACCATAGGAAGTACTACACAATGGAACTTGATTAATAATTGCTGCACCATCTACCAACCAACCAATAGCTCCCATATCTGCCCAAGTTACTGTGGGGTAGTTAAAAATACTTGAATACTTTGCTTTTCCAGCATGTAACTGTTCATATAATTCTTCTCTTGAAATACCTAATGTTTCACAAGCACTGTATAAATACAACCCATGTCCGGCTTCATCTTGAACTTTTGCCAACAATGCTACTTTTCTTCTTAAAGAAGGCGCTCTTGTAATCCAATTTCCTTCAGGAAGCATTCCTACAATTTCAGAATGCGCATGCTGAGAAATTTGTCTAATATGAGTTTTACGATATTTTTCTGGCATCCAATCTTTTGCTTCAATTTTTTCATCACGAAGAATACGTGCTTCAAATTGTGCTTCTAAAATTTGGTGAGCTTCTATGGTTATTATTTTTTCTTTACTCATTTCTTGAGTTTTAAGGTTTATACATCAAAATCTACAACTACTTTATCTGTTGAAGGAACAGCTTGACAACTTAAGACCAACTGCTGTTTTATTTCGCTTTCATCTAAAGCATAATTAATTTTCATCTCTGCAGAACCTTCTATCACTTTACACTTACAAGTACTACAAACTCCGCCTTTACAAGCATAAGGAAGGTCTATACCATTAGCCAATGCTGCATCTAAAATGGTATCAAAGTCTTCACTCATTATAAAATGAAATTCTTTTCCACCATCAATAATAGTGATGTCTATTCCTTCAACTTTTTTATCAAGAACTTCTACTATGTGGTTTTTAACATTTTTTAAAGTGCCAGAATAAAACAATTCATAATGAATGTTATTTCTGTCTAATCCTTCAGCAATCAAATGATCTCTAATTAGGAAAATCATTTCTTGAGGTCCACAGATAAAACAATCATTGGTGTCTTCTATATCAATAAACGTAGTTGTTAAAACTTTTAGTTTATCAGTATCAAAACGACCATTTAAAAATGGAATATCTCGTTGTTCTTGAGTTAAAAAATAAAACACTTGAAATCTTCCAAAGAACTGATTTTTAAGATATTCTATTTCTTCTTTAAAGATAATCGATTTTACTGTACGATTTAAATAGAACAATTTAAATGTGCTTTCTGGTTCTGATAATAAATGTGTTTTAATGATTGACATCATAGGAGTAATTCCGCTTCCTGCAGCAAATGCTATGTAATTTTTAGGTGTTTTTATCGATAGATCTACATGAAACTTACCTGCTGGTTTCATTAAATCTATACAATCACCTGTTTTTAACTTGGTATTGGCATAGGTTGAGAACACACCACCTGAAATTTGTTTGACCGCTACTTTCCATTCGTTATCTAGCGGGCTTGAACATAAAGAATACGATCGTCTTATTTCTTCACCATCTATGGTAATTTTTATAGTTAGGTATTGTCCTTGAATAAAATAAAATGATTTTTGAAGATGAACCGGTATATCAAAAGCAATGACAACCGTATCTTTTGTTTCATTATAAACTTCAGCGATTTTTACCTGGTAAAATTCTGTCATTGAAAAAATAAATTACCTACTATTAAAAACTAACAATCGTTAGTTTACTTGTCAAAAGTACAAAAAATAATTTTATTTATTATTAATTATAATTCCTTGAATAAGTATGTGACTTAAGCTAATAGAAATTTCAGATGGATTTACATCGTCTTTTTCAGGAATCCACAGATATAAATAGCGTAGTGTTGAAAGAATAGAAAACACAATTACTTCAGAATTAAGATTGGTAAGCTCTCCATTAGCTATTCCTTGATTTATAATATTTCTAAAATTATTTTCATAGCTTTCTCTTAATTCTAAAAAATAAGCAATGTCCTTTTCTAAATGCATCCAATTATTGTTTAATGATGCCATTTCATAGGGATTTCTATAGGCTATATCTACATGAAGTGCAATAATCTGATGTAATTTATGAATATTACTTTCTGAAGATGAATGGATAGTATTCATAGCATTAGTAAACTCTTCTGCTAAAGATATAATAACATATTTTAAGATATCTTGCTTGCTCGTTATATGATTGTAAAGGCTAGCTGCTTTAATATCTAGAGCTTTGGCAATATCTCTCATTGTAACGGCAGAATAGCCTTTCTCTTTAAAAAGCTTTGCAGATATTTTGATGATTTGATCTTTGCGAGTTTTTGTATTCAAAAAAATGAGCTTTTATTTTTAGGAAAAGTACAAAAATTATTAGGTCTCTGCCCTAAATTAAATGACATAAGTAATTTAGGCTTTGAAAATAGATAGGTTCACTATTATTTTAATTCATTTTTAAAATTATACAGATAAATATTTTAATAATGATATAATTCCAAAAATTGTGAAAAACTGATAATAATAATAGTTGAAATTATTAAATTTTTCTATTTTTATATAAAATCTATTTTAACAATGAAGTTTCTCAAAAAAATAGGACTTGCAAACTTTCTGATGCTTTCGGTTTGTGCTTTAATAATTTCAGTTGCTGAATACTTATTCTTAACTGGAAATAAATTACATGGAATTTTCTTGGGGCTTTGGGTTCCAACTTTATTAGGAGTTTTAATTTTTATAAAATTAATCGACCGTGAGCGCAGATAATATTGTAATTTACTCTTCCATATTTGTAATAGCATGTGTTCTACTTTGGGCATTTTTTATGATACGTCAATATGACAAATCTGGTAAGAGTTAATACAAACAACAAACTATAGTCTTTTCCACAAATTTCATTCGTTATTATTACTGGCTTTTTTTTACTTAAAAGAAAAGTTTAAACCTAGTTGACAAAAAGGTTTAAAGCATAAAAGAGCTTCTTTATAACAGTTCTTTTATTTTACTTATAGTATAATCAATCTCATCTTTGTTTGTAAATCGGCTAAATGAAAAGCGAATAGAGCTTAATTCCTTATCTTTTTGATCTAAAATTTCGTGTAAAACATGTGACCCTTTGTTACTACCACTTTGACATGCACTTCCACCTGATGCAGCAATTCCATGAAGATCTAAATTAAATATAAGCATCTCATTAGATATAGGTAACAAAACATTTAAAATTGTACAACTACTTTCTTCTAATTTTGAAGACATTCCATTAAATCGAATTCTAGAACTTAACTTTTTTAGACTATTGATAAAATATAACTTTAATGAATTCATGTTAGATTTATCTGCTTCTAGGGTTTCTGTAGCTAATAATAAAGCTTTTTCCATTCCTAAAATTCCATGAACGTTTTCTGTACTAGACCTTGCTCCTTTTTCTTGATTACCACCATAAAATAATGGTTGGATTCCAAAACCCTTTTTAAAGAATGCGAAACCAACTCCTTTAGGACCATGAAACTTATGAGCACTAGCAACCATAAAATCAATAGGTGTTTTTTGTAAATTAATAGAATAATGACCGATTGCTTGGACAGTATCAGAATGGAATAATGCCTGATATTTATCACACAAATCACATACTTTGTTTATTGGTAAAATATTACCAATTTCATTATTAATAAACATAAGACTCACTAAAGTCTTTTTTTTAGATTTTTTTAAAAGTTTCTCTAAATGGTCTAGTGATATTTCTCCTGATGAATTGATGCTAACATATTCAGTATCTATTAGATACTTATCTTTTAAAAAATCAATCGTATGAGAAACTGCGTGATGTTCTATTTTAGAACTAATAATTCGCTCAATACCTAAATTAGTTACAGCATTTTGAAGAATTAAATTATCTGCTTCAGTACCTCCAGCAGTGAAAATGATTTCACTAGCAGTAACATGAAATAAATTTGCAATATTTATTCTAGCATTCTCTATCAAATTCTTTGCTTTTCTTCCATACTGATGGCTAGAAGAAGGATTTCCAAAATTCTCTTGCATTGAGCGGTGCATAACCTCAATTACAGAAGGATCTATTGATGTAGTTGCTGCGTTGTCTAGATAAACTTTTTTCATACTGTAAAAGTATTTATTAATTATGACTTTAAATTTTGAAATACATAAACTTCTGTAGCTCCAAGTCCATATTTTTTATAAGATGCATCATAAAATCTAACAGGATATCTACCAAATAAGTAATGAAGTTCACTTTTTAAAACACCTTCTCCTACTCCATGTATAAATACAATTTTTGGAATACGTTTTGTTATTGCAAACTCAATCTTCTTTTTGGCTGTTTCTAATTGAAGTGAAAGTATCTCAAAATTATCCATCCCTTTAGTAGTTTTTATCAATTGATTGATATGTAAATCTACTTCTAATGTTACTTCATTTTTATCTTTCTTAAAACGAGTCCCTTTATTATCATGATCTTTTAACTTATCCTTTAATAAGGGGTTGTTGATGTCTGAATATTTTGATAATTGGTGTTGATCTTGTTCAATAATTACTAATTCATTTTGATTGAATTGATAAATCATCCCATCAACATCCTTAAGATTAATAACTTCATTATTAATATCGATAATGACACCTCTTAAAACATCATCTAATACTGCAACTTGTTTCCCTATTTTAAACACTTTGTTAACTTTTACTTAATATTTATTTATTTCTTGTTATGGTATCTTTGTAGCAAAAGTAAGAAGATGTATAATACTGATACTAACAAGACAAAAGATTTCTTTGAAAATTCTTATAAAAACATTATTATTAATGAAGAGAGGAAGAAAGAATTATTAAAAATAGCTGATAAAATAGCTATAAATTATGTGTTTAATGACAGTCACATAAATATTAATTTTATTTGTACTCACAATTCTAGAAGAAGTCAACTTGGACAAGTTTGGTGTTTCTTTGCTGCTAAATATTTTAACCTTAACATTAATGCATTGTCTGGTGGGACAGAGGTTACTGCTTTTCATAGAAATACAGTTCAAACCTTAAAAGAAGTTGGTTTTACATTTACTGTAGAAAATTTTTCTCATTCAAATCCGACGTATAAGATCACCTGTAGTGATGTTGATGATTCATTGCTTGCTTTTTCAAAAACCTATGATAATTCTGTCAATACAACTCCATATATTGTGTTAACAACCTGTAATCATGCAGATGAAAAATGTCCGTTTATTCCGGAAGCAACACATCGATATCATTTGCCTTATAAAGATCCTAAACATTCAGATGGATCTCCGGACCAGGAAATAACTTATTTAAAAACTAACTCAGAAATCGCTTCAGAGATGTATTTTCTTTTTAATGAAGTTAAAACTTTAGTTTAATTAAATTTTAATGTCCTCATTATAAGGTATTTCCTCTAAAATATGATTAATAGCATTCACCCTTGCTTCTGTTTTTCTGTTTGCTTTAATTACTTTCCATGGTGATTTTTCTGTATCGGTAACATCAAACATAGCTTGTTTATATTTAGTGTAATCATCCCAGAGTTCTTGAGCTCTTTCATCTACAGGAGACATTTTCCATTGTTTTAAAGGGTCGGTTTTTATTTCTTCAAATCGTTTTGCTTGCTCTTTTTTTGATATTGACATGTAAATTTTTACCAAATGAATTCCTGATTCTAAAATCATTCTTTCAAAATCATTTACTTGCCCCATAAATGTTTGATATTGTTGTTCTGAACAAAAACAGTTAACAGGTTCCAAAACAGCTCTGTTATACCAACTTCTATTGAAGAAAATCATTTCTCCGGCTTTTGGAAATTGCTCTATATAACGTTGAAAATACCATTGTGTTTGTTCATCTTCTGTTGGTTTTTGAAGTGCTGCAATTCTAATATGTCTGGGATTAATTCTTTCGGTAATTCTTCTAATAGCACCACCTTTACCTGCAGCATCTCTTCCTTCGAATAATACAATAACTCTTTCATTGTTTTTAATTGCCCAAGTTTGTAATTTAATTACTTCTGTTTGAAGTTTTATTAGCTTACGCTCATAATCTACATATCGTAATATTCTCTCTATGTTAATAGGTTCTCTAGATAAAATTGCTCTTAAAGCCTTTTTAGAATTTAGTTTTTTTAACTCTGAAGAAGTTAATTTTCTGTCCATATTTAATCAATTTGAAAAGTAGATCTATAATAACGCATTACAACATTTGGGTCAGGAGTTAAGGCTGTTGTTGCCTCCTTATCTCCTTTATAATCAAATTTAGAAAGTACATATCTCATCACCTCAAGTCTAGCCGTTTTTTTATTATTAGTTTTGATAAGCATCCAAGGGCAATAAGAAGTGTGAGTTTTACTAAACATTTCTTCTTTATAATGGGTATAAGTTTCCCATAGTTCTTGTCCTTTTTTATCTACAGGACTAAACTTCCATCTTTTTAACGGGTTATCATTTCTAGAATTAAAACGCTTCAGTTGTTCTTCTTTAGAAATAGAGAGCCAAAATTTTATAATAATTAAGCCATCTTCATACAACATATGTTCAAATTCTGGAACTTGCACTAAGAAATCTTTATATTCTGTATCAGAACAAAAACCCATAACTGGTTCTACTACTGCTCTATTGTACCAACTTCTATCGAAAAAGACAATCTCTCCTGGATTTGGTAGTTCTTTTATATAACGCTGAAAATACCACTGTCCTTTTTCTACCTTAGTCGGTTTATCAAGGGCTACTAACCTAGAGGATCTTGGGTTTAAATGTTCCATAAAACGTCTAATACTTCCACCTTTTCCTGCAGCATCTCTTCCTTCAAAGACAATAGCTACTCTTTTATTTTCTTTTAACACCCATTGCTGAAGTTTTACCAATTCAATTTGCAAATACCTTAATTGTTTTTCATAGTCAAGAGAATCCAACACTTTTTGATGTGGAATACCTTTTGCTTTCATAATCGAAATAAGTTCTTTTGATGAATTGCATCTCAAAAAATCGTCTGCTTCTATTATCGGTTTAGATTCTGCCATTTATAAAATTATTGACCCCTAAAATATTACTTTTTTTTAACACATTTTAATTCTTCTTGCTTTATTAACTTTTATATTTGTGAATATGAAATTTTATTATTATTTACTTTTATTATTTTTATCTTCATCAAGCTTTTCGCAGCAAAAATTTTCAAAAGAATTTAACTTAACAACAGATAATGATTTATATATATCCAAAGCAAAAGATAGATACTACAGCAACGGAATCTTTTTCACCTATAGGTATCTAACATCAGACATTAAAAAGCTAGATAAAAAAATAATTGAAATTGAAATTGGTCATCATATTTACACCCCTTATAAATCTACTATCCTAAATGTAAATTTACATGACAGGCCCTTTGCTGGCTATATGTATGGTCATTTTGGTATCGCTAGAGTTTATAAAAATAAAACCATTCTAAAAAACAACATTCAGTTTGGTGTTGTTGGTAAAAGTGCCTTTGGAAAAGAATTACAAGAAGCAATTCATACAATTTATAATTTTAGAAGTCCAGACGGATGGAAATATCAAATTAAAAATACTTTAGCGATTAATTTTGATACAGAGTATTACAAAGTTTTAGAGACTAATAATTCCAAACATTTAGATATTAATTTTTTAGGAAAACTTAAAATAGGAACGGTTTTTAACGAAGCCACGGCAGGTTTTATGGGAAGAGTTGGATTTAGAGAATTACAACCTATCAATAACTCTACTGCTTTTAACACGCATCTAAATAACGACAATAGTTCGTATGTAAGAGGTTTAGAATCTTTTATTTATTATTTAACTTCACTTACCTATGTTGCATATGATGCTACCATTCAAGGAAGTCTATTTAATAAAGAGAGTCCTGTAACATTTAATCCGAAATCCATACGTTTTGATTTTGAAATTGGATATAAATTTACAACTGAAAGATGGAATTTTGGATATTCATATCACTTTCATAGCAACAAAATAAATGGCTTAAAAAACAATAAAGGAAACGATTACGGAAGGTTATTTTTTAGTTATTTATTTCGCTAATCATTTTCAAAACACTCCTCTTTAAAACCAATTAAATATAATTTTTCTTGTGCTCTAGTTATTGCTGTATATAGCCAACGGAGATATTCTTTAGATGGCCCTTCAGGTAAATATGGTTGTTCTATAAAAATGGTCTTCCATTGTCCACCTTGAGATTTGTGACAGGTAATAGCATATGAAAACTTTACTTGTAAGGCATTAAAAAAAGGATTCTTCTTCACAGCTAGGAGTTGCTTATATTTAGATTTTTCATTTGAATAGTCTTCTCTAACAGCTTCATATAATTTGTTAGACTCTTCATATGTTAAAGAAGGAGTTTCGCTTGTAAGCGTATCTAAAATCAATACAGTCTCAAAAGGTTGTTGGTCTGGATAATCTATCATTCTTATGTTTACTTCAGCAAATCGAAAACCATACAACTCTTTAATGGCATTAATTCGTAAGACTTCACAAGTATCACCATTTGCAATAAAACCAGCATCTGAAGAATCTTTAAGCCAATAATAATTATTTTTTACTACCATCACATAATCCCCAGTAGAAATTTCATTTTCTTGTCCACGAATTTGAGAGCGAATTTGCTGGTTATACTGATTGGCTCTTTTGTTAGAACGAACAATAAATGCGGTATCTTCTACACCATCGTTATCATAACATCCGGTGATAGCATCTTCTATATCATAACCATCGACCAAGCGAACTATATCTGGAAAATCTAAATCAAACTGAAAATGAGATATATCATTTTCTATGAGAGTTCTTAAAACTGTTGCATTTGCTAAGATTCCAGAATTTTCGTGCTGACGGGTAACTTCATCTAGTTCAATCTTGTGAACATTTTTATTGTATTCATTCTCTAAACGGTCTTCTTCAAGGGCTGGGCTGATACTTAATTTTACTGGAGGTAACTGTGCAGTATCACCAATTAAAATTAACTTACAATGATGACCTGAATAAACATAGGATATTAAATCATCTAATAAAGATCCTTTTTCAAAGAGTTTTCCATTTTGAGGTCTGTCTGGAATCATTGAAGCTTCATCTACAATAAAAATTGTGTTGGTATGCTTATTGGTTTGTAACACAAAATCTATAGATCCGTTTTGTTGTTTCTTTGGGAAATAAATTTTTTTATGTATTGTAAATGCTTGTTTTTTAGAATAAACTGAAATTACTTTTGCAGCTCTTCCTGTGGGAGCTAATAAAACTGATTTTTTTTCAGTTTTCCATAAATTAGAAACCAACGTACTAATGGTAGTTGTTTTTCCAGTTCCGGCATAACCCTTTAATAAAAATAATGATTGATGATCTTCAGAAAAAATAAAATTTACCAATAATAAAAATAATTTTGATTGCTTAAGGGTTGGATGATATGGGAACTTTTTCAAAAGTTCTTTGTGAAAATCTGAGGCGTTTTTTAACATGAAGAATATTAAGCGTTAAAGATACATTGATTTGTCTTTAAAAATTTTTATCATTGAAAAAAAATTGTAGATTTGTCTAACTCGAAAAAAAATAAATATAAAAAATGATTATACTGATTATTCTAGCTGTTGTAGCTACATTTGGTTTTGCTTATTTAATAGTAAAATACTTACCGTTGAAATTTAAATGGATAATATCTTTAGTGCTTGTCTTTTTAGGTGCGTTTTTAGTCTTTAAAATATACGATGGCATAATGAAACCTATCAATTTTAATAAAGACAAACGTATCAAATATGTAAAAGTTATACAAAACCTTAAAATCATCAGAGATGCCGAGTTAGCTTATTATAAAGTGAATGGAAACTACTCTGATAATAAAGAAGGACTAATTCAATTCATAGACAGTGCAAAATTTGCTATTACAGAAGTCAGAGATACGGTAATACAAGTAAACAAAGGAAGTAGATGGCAACCGGTAATGGTTCCTGTAGAGAAAAGGATTGTAGACACAATTGGATATGAACCAATCTTAAAAAGTTTTGAAAATACTGATTATAAAAATATGTTTAGTGTTCCTGGAGTTGAAGGAAAACAATTTGAACTAACAATAGGTTTAGTAGAAAAAATAGCAGGATTAAAAGTTCCTGTTTTTGAAGCAAGAACAGAAAAGAAAAATCTTTTAAAAGGGATGGATATTTCTCTTGTTAAACAAGAAATGGAAGCGATAGAAAGTGACCAAATTAAAGGTGAATATGTGTCTGTAGGTTCTTTAAATGAAGTAACTACAGGTGGGAATTGGCCTCCATCATACGACAAAGCAACTCTTGAAGAAGAAGACATTAAATAACAATTTAGAAGCTACTTCTTTTAATAAATTATCCATCCAATTCAGTTTGGATGGATTTTCTTTTTGTATTTCTAACAGTATTAATGAAGTTATTGAATTTTCTTCTTATCAATTCATAAAAGCTAAAAAATCACCAGAATTAGTTTTAAATAAACTTCAAGAAGTTTTTAAAAACGAAAAATCATTACAAGAAGATTTTGAATCTGTAACTGTCATTCATCAGAATAATTTAAGTACACTAGTTCCCAACCAATATTTTAAAGAAGACACATTAAAAAAGTATTTAAAATATTCTATAAAAACAATCTCTACAGACCTTATTGTTTTTGATGAATTAGATTTTATGGATAGTAAAAATGTATATATACCATATGTCAATATTAATAATTTTCTTTTTCAAAATTTTGGTGAATTTGAATATAGACATCATGCAAGTCTTTTACTTAAAAAGTTGTTTTTAAAATCTAATTCCAAACTGCATTTCTATGTAAATGTTTGCCACAGCACGTTTGATATTGTGGTAGTAAAAGATGCTAATCTTAAATTTTTTAATATTTTTGAATATGATACAAAAGAAGATTTCATTTACCATATTTTATTTACATTAGAACAACTAGAATTATCTTCTGAAGAGACTATTTTGACCCTAACAGGTGATATTGAGGAGAATTCTGACCTCTTTAAGGTCTTATATAAATATGTTAGAAATATAACTTTTTTAAACTCTAAAGATGCTATTTTCGATAATCAACAAGAGGTATCTAAGCACTCCAATTTTATTTTATTAGGATGAGAATTATTTCAGGAAAACATAAAGGAAGAAGAATTACAGCTCCTAAAAACTTACCTGTAAGACCCACAACAGATCTTGCTAAGGAATCATTGTTTAATATCTTAAATAATCACTATTACTTTGACACTGTTTCAGTAATTGACTTGTTTTCTGGAACAGGTAATATTGCTTTTGAATTTGCTTCAAGAGGTACGAAAAATATTTGTGCTGTAGATGGCAACTTTAATTGTGTTAAGTTTATAAATAAAACCTCTTCTGAATTTGAGTTCCCTATCAACGTTTTTAGAAGTGATGTTTTAAAATTTTTAAATAAAACAGCTTTAAAAGCTGATATTATCTTTGCTGATCCTCCTTATCAAATGGATCAAGATGATTTTTTTAAAATAATTGAGGTTGTTTTTGATAAAAAATTGTTACAAGATGGTGGTCTATTAATTATAGAACATTCAAAACACACAGATTTATCAGAAAATAATTATTTGAGCTATTCAAAAAAATATGGTGGTAGTATGTTTAGTTTTTATAAAGCTATAGAGGAATTATAGTAAGGTTTGAATAATGTCAGAAACTGAAATATTTTCAGCTTCTGCTTTATAGTTTTTGACTACCCTGTGAGATAAAATAGGAATGGCAACTGACTTAACATCTTCAATATCTGGAGAATATTTACCTTTAATTGCAGCAGTAGCTTTTGCACCTAAAATTAAGTTTTGAGATGCTCTTGGCCCTGCACCCCAATCTACATATTTATTTACAAATTCTGTTGCTTTTGCACTTTGTGGTCTTGTTTTACTTACTAAAGATACTGCATACTCAATTACATTATCAGCTACGGGAATTTTTCTAATTAATTGTTGAAATTCAAGAATGTCTACTGATGATAATATTGAACTTGCTTTTGGCACTGAATTAGTTGTAGTCTTCTTTACGACTTCTACTTCTTCCTCAAAGCTCGGATAGTCTAAATTAATAGAGAACATAAAACGATCTAATTGAGCTTCTGGAAGCGGATAAGTACCTTCTTGTTCTATGGGGTTTTGAGTAGCTAAAACTAAAAATGGTAAATCTAGTTTATAATGATGACCAGAAATTGTAACAGATTTTTCTTGCATAGCTTCTAATAAAGCTGCTTGTGTTTTGGGTGGAGTTCTATTAATCTCATCGGCTAAAATAATATTGGAAAAAATTGGTCCTTTTATAAAAGTAAATTTTCTTTCATTATCCAAAATTTCACTACCCAAAATATCTGAAGGCATTAAGTCTGGTGTAAACTGAATCCTTTTAAATTCTAATCCTAAAGCATCAGAAACTGTATTAACTAATAGTGTTTTTGCAAGGCCTGGAACTCCTATTAAAAGAGAGTGGCCACCACAAATAACAGATAGTAAAACATTTGTGACCGCTTGATCTTGGCCAATAATTACTTTACCAATTTCTATTTTTAAATCTTGAAATTTAATAGCTAGGTTATCAATAGCATTTACATCAGACATTAGTTTGCGGTTTCTTTAGTCCAGTTTTTTTCAAAAGAACATTTTTGAAATTCATTACTAATTTTTATGTACGTATCTCCGATTTTTTCCCTAGACCATTTTGCAATAGTTTCTTGTTTTTTCTTTTGTAATGCAAGACTTTGAACTTTTACATAATCCTCGACCATATCTGCAATATGAGTATTTGTTCTATCTTTCATGATCATTACTTTATACATTTTCTTCCCTCCTCGTTCCTCATCATAAAAAACATCAGACATTTCGCTTTTCTGTAAATTATTTACTCTAGCATACAAAGCTGGGTCCATCCTAGTTAAATCAAAAGTTGATTCACCTGTGTAAGGGTTAACAATTAGCCCTCCATTATTTCTTGTGTCTTTGTCTTGAGAGTATTTTTTTACCGCTTCGTCAAAGGTGATGACACCATTTTGAATATCTGTTTTTATCTGCTCTACTTTTTCTTTCGTTTCGTCCAACTTTTCTTGAGGAATATCTGGTTGTATTAAGATATGTGAAGCGATTCTAGTTTCACCTCTAATTTCATGCAACTGTAAAATATGATATCCAAAAAGTGACTTAAATGGTTCGGAAACTTGATTTACGTCTAAAGAAAAAGCTGCTTCTTTGAATTCTTTGATAAATGAGCTTTTTTTATCGATAGAATATTTACCTCCGTTTTGAGTAACCCCTGGATCGTTTGAATTTATAATAGCTTTCATCTTAAAACTTGCACCTTCTTCTATTTCTTCCTTTAGTACTTTTAGTTTTGTTACAATTCTATCTAATTCATCTTGGGTAGCTTCTGCATTTAAAACTAATTGAGCAATTTGTATCTCTGCAGGAAATTCTGGTAACTCACCTTTATCTTTGAGACCGTTGAAATAAATTCTTATTTCTTCTGGCGTTACATCAATATTTTCTGTAATCTGACTTTGTTCCCTTTGAATTAAAGCATTTTCTTTTTCTATTCCAAAAAGTTCTTTTTTCAGATCATCAATGTCATTAAAACCATAAGCCTCAACTACTTTCTCTATACTCCCGTATTCTTGACTAAAAAATTGGATATTTCTATCTACCTGACTATCTACTTCAGCATCAGAAACTACAATACTATCTACAACAGCATGATGTGCTAGTAATTTTTGCAACATTAATTGTTCTAGCATTTCGCAATCGGAAATTTTTATTTTTCCTTCACTACTATTTTCTAGTTCTAATTTAAACTTTGCAATATCAGAATCTAACACGATGTTTTTTCCAACAACTACCCCTACTGCATCTATCTTAACTTTTTGTGCTGCTATATTGTGTGTAAATAATAAAATTAATGTCAGAAAACTAATGGATCTTAAAACTTTTATTTTGAATTGCATCTTTTACTATTATTTTTTCTATGTCTCTAATTAATTGTAATTTTCTTTGATGTAAAATCATTTGTTTTATAGTAGGTTCTATATAACTTAATGGTGCTATTTGATTCCTTAATAAAACATCTTTAACTATCACCAAATATAAACCTAATGAATCTTCTTTTTGAAAAAATTTAGAATTTTTTAACAAATTACCACGTGAAAATGGCATTTTTAACAAAACATTTTCTAATGGTGTCCAAACAGAATCATTTAACATCATAGATTTAAAAGTTAACTGTCTTATTTCTAAATTTTCTATATCTCTTATAGAACCTTTTTTAAAAAAACTAATGACTTCCTTCTTGTCTAATAAATCACTCGAAAAGTGAAGGTATCTAGCTTTAATAAGTTCTTCATTTAATCTGAAGTTTTTACTGTTTTGCTGATAGTAATCTTTTATTTCTTGTTGTTTTATAAACGTATCTAATTGTTGCTTAATAAGCCGTTCTTTATAGCCATTAATGATAAGTGCTTGCCTGTAATCTCTTACTAGATTATTTACCTCAGAATTATCATTTTGAGAAGTATTTTCTTCTGCTTTTTTTAACAATAGCTGTTGTATCGCCCAACTATTAATAATACTTCTTACTAAAACAGTACTATCTTTAATGTCTATATTTTTTGGAAGTAGATATGCAACTTCTTCTTCGTACAAATTCTTGCCGAAAACAGACGCTATTGGTTTATCAATTATTGTTTCTTTTTTTTGTAGACCTATAGATTCGCAAGAAATATAAAGAATAATTACTAATATGAAGTAGTAGTATTTCAAGATTCTTTTCTGTAATATTTAATTAAACTTTTTAAAACTTTCTTATCTATTTTTATAGTATTATTGGAACGTAACGAGTTAATCCATTTTTCATCTAATGATGTTTGATAATCATTCATTACCTTTCCCTTAATACTTTCTAATTCTATAACCTCGTAATTATTTTTATGAGACTCAAAATAATTTTTTAATGCAATAGTATCCATGGATTTATTCCATATTTTCTGTTGCATTAATTCAAAAAGTAATAAGCCATCTTCATATTCTGCTAAAGTATCTGCAAAATCTAGGTTTGTATTAACCAAATTTTCCTTAAAATAAGTAAGGATTTGTTCATCAACAAAACTGTTAAACAAAACATCCGTAGGAAGATTTTTTTTAGTTAAAACATAAGACATGAAAACATTTAAAGTGATTTTTTTCTGGTTGATTGTTAAAAGTATGTTTTGCAAAGAGTCTTTATCAATATTTTTAATATTCTTTTTTTTAGTGCTTTTTTTAACAGATTGATTAACTTCAATAGAATATTCTGATTTTAATCTATTTAAAACAGCATTATCAGACAATTTAGCTCTTCCCGTTTTCCGAACCCTATCTGATATTTCTTTCTTCATTTCATCAAAAGAAAGTATGGGGTGTTTTTTTAATAATTTGACGATGTGCCACCCATATTTTGTCTTAATCGGTGTGCTATACTCATCAATAGTTTCTAATGAAAATGTTGCATCTTCAAATGACTTTACCATCCTTCCAGAACCAAATTTGGCAAGAACACCTCCCTTGTTTTTTGAATTTCTATCGTTAGAGTATTCTTTTGCCAATTCTTTAAAATCAATTCCTGATTTTAACTTAGAGTACACTTCATCAATTTTTATTTTTCCATTTGTGGTCGTATCATTAATCAATATATGAGCAACTTGTCTTTCTCCTAAGGAAGTTCTAGAACCTGTGTTTTGCAAAAAATGATACCCATAACGTGTTTTAAACGGTTGGGAAACTTCACCTAACTTTGTTTTGTAGGCAGCATCTTCAAAATCATACAACATTTTAAATGCTGAGAAATACCCTAAATCACCACCATTCTCTTTGGCAGATGGATCTTCAGACATTTCTTTTGCCACTTTTGTAAAAGATTCACCAGCTAATACTCTATTTCTTGCGTTAATTATTTTGGTATAACTCTTCAAAGTATCATTTAATGAATAGTTTTGAGGAAGTCTAACTAATATATGACTTGCTCGGATTTCAGTTTTAGTTCTGTCATAAGCTTCTTTTATTAATAAGTTTAAATAATTTTTATCTTGAAGATAAGGAGCGATTAATTGACTCTTGTAGGTTTCTATTTCTCTTTTGTATGAAGCTAAAGTATCCAATCTAATTTGATAAGCTTCTGCTACTTTTAATTTAAAATTAATGAATAAATCAAGGTTATTTTTTACATTTTTTGATTCTTCATTATCAATGGCATTTAAGTTTTTCTCATAAACTCTCTTGAAATCTGCAACAGAAGTAGCTTCACCGTTTATTGTAACGAGAGTTTTTGTGTCTTTTTGTGAAAAGATGTTGAGTGAATTTATTAATAATATTGTCAGTAAAATTGCTTTTTTCATAGGGTTATAATGATATGATTCCTTCTATTTGTCCTGCTTTTTGGTAATATGAAATTACTGCGTTTGAATTTGCTAGTTTAATAACTATGGAAATACTAATATATTTTCCAGTTTTAGATTTTTTTTTTGTTAAAGCCGCATCTTTATTCTCAAATATTTCCTGAAGTTGTTCTGCTTTGTTTCCTTCAGCAGAAACAATAAATTTAAATAAATAATCTGAAGGGAATTTCGTTGTTTCATCTAACTGAACTTTTAATTTTTGATAAAAAATCGCTCTATCTTTCATTTTAAAGTCTTCGAATTTAATAATAATAAACAGGTACAAAACTACATCATTATATCATTATAATAAATTAATACTATATTTTTGTTTTATGCAGAAAAAAATCGTGCTTATAGGAGGTCCAGGAACAGGTAAATCATCGGTATTAGATGAACTTGAGAGAAGAGGTTTTATTTGTATGTCAGAAATTTCAAGAGAAATAACTCTAGAGGCTCGAAAAAAAGGCATTGAACAATTATTCCTAAAGGAACCAATTTTGTTTAGTAAATTACTACTGGAAGGAAGAGAGAAGCAATATATTGACGCAATCACACTTAAAAGTGATTTTGTTTTTTTTGATAGAGGAATTCCTGATATTCATGCCTATATGGACTTTACAAAAAAAGACTATCCCGACTTCTTTAAAGCGAAAAGCTTAAAATTCAAATATGATCATGTATTTCTTTTTAAACCGTGGAAAGAAATTTTCACGTCAGACAATGAACGCTACGAAAGCTTTGAAGAGTCTATTATTATTGACATATACTTACAAAAGTCATACAGAGAATTAAATTATATGATTATGGAAGTCCCTTTTGATACCATAGAAAAAAGAACAGACTTTATTCTTAATCAGCTCAAAAAAAATGAATGATGTTACCAAAAGAAATCTTACAAAAGTATTGGGGGCATAGTTCTTTTAGAAATTCACAAGAAGAAATAATTGAAGCCGTATTAACCAATAAAAATGTTGTTGCTTTACTTCCTACTGGCGCAGGAAAGTCTGTATGTTATCAAATTCCTGCTATGATGAAAAAGGGAGTTTGTTTAGTTATATCTCCACTCATCTCTTTGATGAAAGATCAAATTGAACAACTAGAACAAAAAGGAATTAAAGCTTTAACAATTAAAAGTAACGCTCGTATAGACGAAATTGTTTCCTTGTTTGATAATCTTAAATATGGTAGTTGTAAATTTTTATATCTTTCCCCTGAAAGATTACAATCAGAGTTTATTCTTCAAAAAATAAAAGAAATTCCTATTAATTTAATAGCCGTAGATGAGGCACATTGTATTTCAGAATGGGGACATGATTTCAGACCCTCTTATAGACTTATAGAGAATATTAGACAAACACTACCGGATGTTAATATGATTGCTTTAACAGCAACTGCAACTAAAGATGTAATTAGAGATATTATTAAAAATTTAGATTTAAGAAATGTTTCTATTTTTAAAAAATCATTTTTTAGAAATAATTTAGCATATCAAATATTTAGTCATGAAAATAAATTAGGAAAACTAGAACAGATCTTTAAAAAAAATCCATATCCAACAATCATATATGTAAACTCAAGAAAAAAAACAGAAGATATTTCCAATTTCATTAATGCTAAAGGTTATTCATCAACATTTTATCATGGAGGAATGACTTTAGGAGATAGAACAAATGCTTTTGATCTTTGGATGAAAGAAGAAAAACTAATTATAGTAGCTACAAATGCATTTGGAATGGGAATAGATAAACCTAATGTAAAAGTGGTTATTCATTTAGATTTACCAACCAGTATTGAGAACTATGTACAAGAAGCAGGAAGAGGTGGTAGGAATGGTCAAAAGTCTTTTTCTGTAGTTTTACAAAATGAGAACGATATCAAAACATTCAAAAGAAATACACTAGAAAATCTTCCAACAATTAAAGAAATTAAAGAAGTACATAAAAAGCTATATCAATATTTTCAAATAGCTAAAGGTGAGCAAATCGAATTGCCTTTTGATTTTAATTTTTTAGCATTTTGTGATACCTACAAACTTAAAAATAAGATAACAAGCAATATTTTTTTAATTCTTGAGAACAATAGAATTATTCAAATAGGCCGCAAATTTAATCAAAAATCTACTGTTTTATTTACAATTTCTGGAAAACAACTCTTTCACCACCGTTTTAACAGTAAACTTTCTAAAAAGCTAATTGATTTTCTTCTTAGAAGTTATGGAGGTGTTTTTCAAAAGGAAATAAAAATTAATGAATTTAATATTGCAAAAAGACTGCAAACGAATTCTTCAAGTATTATGGAAGAATTAAAAAAATTAGATGAATCGAATATTATAAGTTATGTCCAGGCAGGTTTTAACGAAGAGTTGATTTTCTTACTTCCCAGAGAGGATGACAAAACTATCAATAGGGTTTCTAAAAATATTCAAAACTATTTGACTCAACAAATTAAAAAAACTGAAGAATTAGTCTCCTTTATAAAAAACGATACCGTTTGTAGAAGTGTTCAGTTATTAAAATATTTTGGAGAAAAAAATAGCACCAACTGCACTATCTGTGATGTATGTATTTCAAATAAAAAAATCAATTCTAAAGATTTACATCAAAAAATAATTAACCTTTTAAAAAAAGAAAAAGAAATTTCAAAAGAAGAAATTATCTTTCGTTTAAATGGAGGCGAAAAATCTATTTTAATACATTTGCGCTACTTACTATCAAAAGACAGGGTAGGTATCACGAACAATAATAAATTTTTTATTAAATGAGAGATTTACGAATAGTTTTTATGGGAACTCCAGATTTTGCTGTTGCTATACTAAAAAGGTTGATTGAAGATAATTATAATGTTGTGGGGGTTATTACATCTCCTGACAAATCCGCAGGAAGAGGAAGAAAAATAAATCAATCTGCAGTAAAAAAATATGCTTTAGAACAAAACCTACATCTTTTTCAACCTACCAATCTTAAAAATGATATTTTTATTAACGAATTAAAAGCAGTGAACGCTACACTTCAAGTTGTTGTAGCATTTAGAATGTTACCTAAGATAGTTTGGAAGATGCCAACGTATGGCACTTTTAATTTACATGCCTCATTATTGCCTTCTTATAGAGGTGCTGCTCCTATTCATTGGGCTATTATAAATGGAGAAGAAAAAACTGGAGTCACAACATTTTTTATTGATGAAAAAATAGATACAGGAGAAATTATTCTTCAAAAAGAAATTTCAATACACAAAGATGAAATAGTTGGTCAATTACATTACAAGCTAATGAATTTAGGAGCTGAATTGGTTTCTGAGACCGTATTGAATATAAAAGAAAATAAGGTTACTACTCAAAAACAACCGATAAAATCAATAAAAATAGCTCCAAAACTTTTTCCTGAAAATTGTAAAATTAACTGGAACAATTCTTTAGAAAAAATATACAATCACATAAGAGGCTTAAATCCGTTTCCCTGTGCTTGGTCAGAAATGGAAAATAATGGCGCTATAACCTTGGTTAAAATATATAATATTAAAAAAGAAAAAATTATTCATAAAGATAAACTTGGGAATATAATTACTTCAAAAGGAGAAATGAAAGTAGCTGTTAGGAATGGTTATATTTGTGTTGAAGAACTTAAAATTTCTGGAAAGAAAAAATTAGATACTAAAAGTCTATTAAATGGGTATAATTTTTCCTCCAATGCCAAAATGCTCTAAAGCCTTTAATAACGCTACATTCATAGTTTTTAGTAAAAAAACACATCCCTTATTAACAATTTGAAGCGTTTTATTAACAATAATGCTTTTTTTAGAGGTGTAAACTTGCACAAACCCACAATCCGTCTATATTTGTTAAGCACACGTGCAAATAAATAACAATTAATTTTTAAATACAATTTATTATGAACAAATCAGATTTAATCGACGCTATGGCTGCTGATGCAGGAATTTCAAAAGCAGCAGCTAAGGCAGCTTTAGAATCAATGACATCTAACGTAACTTCTACTTTAAAATCAGGTGGTAAAGTTGCTTTAGTTGGATGGGGAACTTGGTCAGTATCTAATAGAGCTGCAAGAAATGGTAGAAATCCACAAACTGGTGCAGAAATTAAAATTGCAGCAAAGAATGTTGTCAAGTTTAAAGCTGGAGCAGGTTTAAGTAGTTCAGTGAATTAACATTACTTTTCATTGAAATAAAAAACCTTCTTTTTAAAGAGGGTTTTTTTTATTTATAATTTTTTATTTACTTTTAATAAAAAAATGACTGTCATGAAACTAACTAAAGGAGATTTATTAATCGCGGAGCCATCTATTTTGCATGATGATTCGTTTAATAGGTCTATTATTCTATTGACAGAACACAACGAAAATAGCTCTGTTGGTTTTATATTAAACAGACCTCTAAAATTTACTGTTAGAGATCTTATACCTGAGATAGACTGCTCTTTTAAAATATACCAAGGAGGCCCTGTAGAACAGGACAATCTATATTTTATTCATAAATTACCAGAATTGATTCCAAATAGTATACAAGTAGGGCAGAATATTTTTTGGGGCGGAAACTTTGACTCTTTAAAAATTCTATTAAAAGAAAAGGAAATTGAAAGTACCGAAATTCGTTTTTTTTTAGGCTACTCCGGTTGGGCAAAAATTCAATTAGAAGAAGAGGTATCAAATAACTCTTGGTTTGTCTCAGAAAATGATTTTGAAAATATTTTATCTGTAGATAATAAAACTATTTGGAAAAATAAATTAATGCAAAAAGGTGGTGAATATAAAATATGGGCAAATGCTCCAAATGATATTAACTTAAACTAATTATTTACTGGTAACTTCTAAAATTCTCAAACTTATTGACAGTTTTTTTGAAATTGTTTTAGAAAATTCTTTTTTTCTATAATTAGTTATTGGTTGAATACCCATCACAGAGTTTGTTATAAAAACTTCATCAGCTTTCTGAATCTCAAAAGGTGAAATTATAGTCTCTTCAATAGTATAATCATTGCTAGAAGTGATTACACTAATAACTTTTTCTCTTGCAATGCCTTTTAGACAACCTTCTGTTAATGGTGGTGTTTTAATTACTGTTCCTTTTACTAAAAAAAGGGATGCATTTGTTGCTTCAACGACACCTTTTCGTTCATTTAAAAGAAAGCAATTATCTAGCTCATTTTCTTTTGCATAAATGCTAGCAAGCGTGTGTATTAACTTATTATTAGTTTTTACGGTAGATAAATGTCCAGAATACAAATAAAAATCTTTAAATAAATCTACTTTGTATGAAGACTTTGTTAAAAATTCTATTTCTTGTGATTCAATCAAGTAATCAATTTCATTGGTATTAGGAGTATAAAAGCCTCCATCTTTTCTTGTTACAGAAAGACGAGCCCTTATATTCTTTTTGATATCATTATTTGAAACTGTTTTTAATATTTCCTCTTCTAAAAACTCTAAGGTGAAATTCATAGGAATTTTCATTCTTAGCATTCTCATAGATGCCATCAATCGAAAATAGTGATCTTCCCAAAAAACTAGCTTACCATTCACGACTTTTATGGTTTCAAAAATTGAATCTCCATATTTAAAAGCTCTGTTATTTGGAGTAATTTTTACATCATCAAAAGCTACTAAGTTGCCATTATAGTTCAACATTCTAATTATTTTTTAGATCTAAATATTTTACAAATTTACATGAATTAGAACTGTATGTATAAAAAAATAGCTTCGGATTTTACCCAAAGCTATTATGAAATGATATCTACTATTTTTTTATGCTCCAATTCTGTGTTTTAACTCGTCTATCTGGTTTTTCCAAAGCATTTTAGATTCTTCAAGCTCATCTTCTTCAGCAAAGTCAGTAATCATTAGTGAGACATCTTTAGTGATTTCATCTACCTGGATTCTGAATTCAAAATAACTTTCATCATCTCCACTTTCAACCCATTTATAACGTGCCTTTTCGCCATTTTTTTTTGAAATAACTAGAGCTTGTTCTTCTGAATCATCCCAGAAAAATGTAATGATTTTTCCTCTAGAATTTGCTTTGTCGGCAAACCATTCCTCTAAACCAGATGGTGTTGAGAAGTGCTGATATAACATCCTTGGGGAAGCATGAATTGGAAATTCAATTTCAAATTTAACTTTATCCATAGTATCAATTATTTTTTTATGAGAATCGTAGAACTTGGTTCAACTATCAACTCGCCAATATAGGTAATATATCTAGTTAAAAAAAATTAAAAACACACCTTGCTGTACTGTAAAATTAAATTATATTTGCAGCCTCATAATCATGGCGAGGTAGCTCAGTTGGTTAGAGCGCAGGATTCATAACCCTGAGGTCACGGGTTCAAATCCCGTTCTCGCTACAAAAAAGTCGAGTTTCAAACTCGACTTTTTTTTAACCAAAAAGTAAAAAGATTATTCTAATTTTTTCTCAACAATACTTTTTTTTTATAGTTTATGTACGATTATTTATATTAAAATAAATCTAAATACATTCAATATAAAGTGTACGAGGTAATTGAGTCACCAAGGTATATCACCAACAAAATAAGGATGATTTTCTTGATAGTAAGATTTTAAAAACTAAGGATTCAAAATTTAAATTAGGTGATAAAATTTAGACTGATTTATCATAATTTCCATTGTCTAAACCAAAAATGATTTTATATTTGCAGCATCCATCAGCGAGAGTAGCTCAGTTGGTAGAGCGTCAGCCTTCCAAGCTGAATGTCGCCAGTTCGAACCTGGTCTCTCGCTCTAAAAGTCTTATCAAATGATAAGACTTTTTTTATACATTTAATTTTTTTCCAAAAATCAATAAAAATAAAATTGGAAGAGATAAAAAGGAAATCATTAGTAAATTTTCTTGAAATATTTGTGGGTAAAACAATAAAGTACAGGCAAAACCTCCAATAGCTCCGCCTAAATGAGCAGAATGTCCAATATTACCTACTCTATTTTTCATGCCATAAATTGAGTATAGCAAATAAGCAACACCAAAAATATAACCTGGAATTGGGATCGGAATTAATATTAAACCTAATTGCATTTCTGGGAACAACATAATACAAGAATATACAATTCCAGAAACAGCACCTGATGCTCCAACAGCACTATAATAAAGTTCTTTTTTATGATAGTTTAATGAATATAAGCTACCTGCAAGCAAGCTACCAAAATAGATAACTAAAAAACCGATGGTTCCTAATTTTGCATCAACAATATCTCCAAAAAGATATAACGCATACATGTTAAATCCCAAGTGCATCCAATCTACATGAAGAAATCCGGAACTAATCATTCTAATTTTTTCTCCCTTTAAAATGCTGTTGATTTGAAACTTAAACTTTTCAAAAAAAACCTGATCTCCAAACCCTTTCATAGAAAACAAAATGTTTGCTAAAATAAGGAGTAAAACTGCTTGACTCATATTTTGTATCATGGCACAAACATAAAGAAAACTATGGATTCATTATAGATATCATTCAAAATTTAAACACGATATTTGTATCATAAAATTTTAAGATGCAGTTTTTAATCTTTGCTATTACCTACCCTATCATTTGGTTACTATCATTATTACCAATGCGAATTCTATATCTATTGTCTGATTTTTTATATCTGATTTTTTTCTATCTGATTGGCTACAGAAAAAAAGTGGTATTAGAAAACTTACAATTGGCTTTCCCTAAAAAAGAAATAAGCGAGTTAAAATCAATTCAAAAGAAATTCTTTAAACACTTTACAGATATATTTGTTGAAAGTATCAAAGCTTTCACAATTTCTAAAAGAACTATAAGAAAACGCTACAAGTATATAAACCCTGAATTAATTAATGACCTCTATGACAAAGGAAGAAGCATTGCTTTTATGGGGGCACACCAAGCAAATTGGGAATGGTCTATTAGCATTCCATTAGTTGTAAAAATAACATGCTTTGGAGCCTATACAAGGATTGGTAATTCGTATTTTGACAAAACAGTAAAAGACTCTAGGACTAAATTTGGATTTATTGGTTATAAAACAACTGAAACTATTAAATCTATCAGTAAAAATTTTGATGAAGGGGTTCAAGGATTGTATTTATTATTAAGTGATCAATCTCCACAGATTCATAAAACACATTATTGGCGAGAATTTATGGGTGTTAAAGTTCCTATTCATACGGGAGCTGAAATGATTGCTAAGAAGTTTAATATGGCTGTTGTAAACTACACTGTTAAAAAAGTAAAACGAGGGTATTTTGAAGTTACTTTTGAAACTATTACAGAGCATCCTAATGAATTTAAAAATTATGAGATAACAGATAGATATCTTGGTATTGTTGAAAGAAATATTATTGATCAACCTGAATATTATTTGTGGTCTCACAAACGTTTTAAACATAGAAATAAAGTTCCTAAAGGATAACAGGGAATATAAATATGTTAAAAAATGTAATAGATATTACTACAATTAAAAAACTCCAAATAATTTTTTCTTTTGAAGATACATCATCTTTCCAGTGAACTAAATAACTTTTAAATGGATTTCTAATCTTTTTCATGATTTTTTAAATTCTTTGCAATGATAGAGACCAACTCTGCAATTATATTTCAAACCAATTTTTAACTAACTGCTTTTCAATTGGTACAATTGATTTGTGTACGTAATCATTTTTAGAAGAATCGTAAGAATAATCTGAAGACCACTCATGAATATTTTCACATAATTCCTTTAGTGAATTACAAATAAAGTCTAGTTCTGAATCCTTTATAGTAGGATGCATGGATAAACGAATCCATCCTGGTTTTTCAGTAGAGCATCCTTCTAATATCTGATCTTTAATTTTATTTGAAGTTTCTTGATCCACATTTAACAAAAAATGTCCGTAAGTTCCAGCACAAGAACAGCCACCTCTAGTCTGTATTCCGTATCGATCATTCAATAACTTAACCACTAAATTAAAGTGTGCACTTTCTATATAAAAAGAAAAGATACTGAGGCGTTTTTTATGGTTTGGAGCTAAGATTTTTAAGTTTGGAATAGATTCTAATATCTTAAATAATTTTTCATTTAATTCATCTTCTCGCTTTTTTATCATATCTGTTCCCATTTTTTCTTTCAGCTGAACGGAAAGAGCAATCCGAATGGTTTGCAAAAAAGCTGGAGTACCACCATCTTCACGAGTTTCAACATCATCAAAATAATCATGCTGCCCCCAGGGGTTCGTGTAACTAACAGTTCCTCCACCAGGATTGTCTGGAACTAGATTTTTATATAGTTTCTTATTAAATATTAAAACACCCGTACTTCCTGGACCTCCCAAAAATTTATGTGGGGAAAAAAAGATAGCATCTAAATTTGCCCCTTCTTCTGATGGATGCATATTAATGTTCACATAAGGAGCACAACAAGCAAAATCCACAAAACACAATCCGTTGTATTTATGAATGATTTTTGCTACCTCATGATAAGGTGTTTTTATACCAGTAACATTAGAACATGAGGTAATTGAAGCTATTTTAATTTTTCTGTGAGCATTTTTTTTAATGTACTCTTCAAAGGTATGCAGACAAATGGTTCCTTCTTCATTACAAGGAACTACCACTACATCTGCTATAGTTTCTAACCATGATGTTTGGTTAGAATGATGTTCCATATGAGAAATAAATACAACAGGTTTAATCTCTTCAGGAATAGTTGTGTATTCTCTTAGGTTTTCTGAAACTTTTAATCCTAAAATTCGTTGAAATTTATTGATAACACCTGTCATACCCGAACCTTCAGTAATTAATACATCATTGCTATTGGCATTTACGTGTCGTTTAATAATATTTCTAGCTTCATGGTAAGCCAAAGTCATCGCAGCTCCAGAAGTAGATGTTTCAGTGTGTGTGTTGGCTACAAATGGCCCAAATTCGTTTGTGAGTTTTTCTTCTATTGGGCGATACAACCTTCCACTCGCAGTCCAATCTGTATATACTAACTTTTGTACTCCAAATGGTGAAACAAAATTTTGATCAATTCCTATAATTTGGTCTCTAAACTGTTGAAAGTAGTTTTCTAGGGAAGTCATAATTAAGCGATAATTTT
>MDSY01090254.1_pt1 | contig 52717 bp, 49 predicted proteins | sample 811131 | NCBI WGS metagenome assembly MDSY01 (sample SAMN05326643, study PRJNA326480) | marine metagenome | isolation source: seawater | place: Atlantic Ocean: South West | collected 2010 | reverse complement strand
TGAATTTCTAGAACTTGTATCTAATCGAATAGTGAATGAGATCGAAGAAATTAGCAGGGTCGTTTATGATATTTCTAGCAAACCCCCAGCAACTATTGAGTGGGAGTGATAGCAACGCGTTATTTTTGCATATTTATATGATCACTATAGGGGGGGCGCTAATTGAATGAAGTATAGAGCTGAAATAGACGGATTAAGAGCTTTGGCGGTGTTACCCGTTATATTTTTTCACGCAGGCTTTGAATGGTTTAGCGGTGGTTTTGTTGGGGTGGATGTATTTTTTGTGATCAGCGGCTATTTAATAACCACGATCATTATTTCTGAAATGGCTGAGGCCAAGTTTAGCATAGTCAATTTTTATGAGCGGCGTGCGCGTCGTATTTTGCCAGCATTGTTTTTTGTAATGGCGGCTTGTTTGCCGTTTGCCTGGTTATGGCTAACACCAAGTGACCTCAAAGGCTTTGGGCAAAGTCTTATTGGTGCATCAACCTTTTCATCAAATATATTGTTTTGGTTGCAAAGTGGATATTTTGATACTGGCTCTGAATTAAAACCATTGCTTCACACATGGAGTTTGGCGGTAGAAGAACAGTATTACATACTCTTTCCAATCTTTTTGTTACTGACTTGGCGCTTAGGAATCAAGTGGATTCTAATTCTTTTATTTATGACTTTCATTGTTAGCTTAGGAGCTGCACATTGGGGGGCATACAACAAACCATCACCAACATTCTTTTTACTTTCCACGCGAGGCTGGGAACTTCTGATCGGTGTATTTGCAGCATTTTATTTGAAATATAACCCCCATCTACAATCTCAGGTTTGGAATCAAGTATTGAGCTTAGCTGGTTTCAGTATGATCGTTTATTCGATTATTATTTTTGATGAAACTACACCATTTCCAAGTTTGTATGCGTTAGTACCAACCATTGGGACTGGATTATTAATTTTATGCGCTGTTCCAAACACAGCTGTGCATAATCTACTAAGTCTAAAGCCAATAGTTGCCATGGGACTAATCTCCTACAGTGCATATCTATGGCATCAACCTCTATTTGCATTTACTAGACACAGATTTTTAGGAGAAACATCTGATTTATTGCTTATTGCGTTGTGTTTTTTCTCATTAGTTATGGCTTGGTTTAGTTGGCGATTTGTTGAGAAGCCATTTAGAAATAAACATATTTTTTTACGAAAACATATTTTTTTATTCTCTCTTTTGGGAATAATTTGCTTTGGAGCAATTGGATTTTTGTTGCACGCAAATAAAGGCTTTAGCGAACGAATTCAAACAGGCTTAGATTACAAAACATCGATGCGCTCGCCACTTCGAAGCAAGTGCCATGAGATATTAAAGCCTTGTGAATATTCTAAAGAAAATGTGGAGTGGGCTATCTTTGGAGATTCCCACGCGGCTGCTCTCAATTATTCCTTAGCCGAGCATTTACATGCAAGAAATGTTGGAGTTCAGCTTAATATTTATGACGGTTGTCCGCCTGCTATAAGTGATACCACTTCTGATTGTTATCAATGGAGAAAAGATGCGATTGACAGGATAGTAACTGATACAAACATTAAAAATGTTTTAGTGTCATATAGGATGATTTTGTACCTTTATGGAAACGACTTTTCAGATGAGGATCGAGCACTCGTATGGCTTGATCTTGTGACTATATTAGAGACTTTTATAACTAATAATAAAAATGTGTATTTTGTAGTTCAGCCACCAGATCTTCCATTGCATATTGAAAAAATTGCTTTTTGGGATCCAAAAAAAGGTACTTCTAGCCAACTCATTGCCGCCTCAAGGCAAAGATGGGATCAAAGAAATAGCTATGTGAATGACAGACTCCATTTACTCCCAGAAAAGGTGAAGGTGATTGATCTTACTGATACATTTTGCGATGAAGATTACTGTTATGGGTCTGATTCAAAGGGCTACTATTACTCTGATGATAATCATCTTTCTATTTACGGGGCGCAATTGATAGTAGAAAATGGAGTCTTCAAAGAAGAGACCAAGCAATGAATAATAAAATACTCTAATAGAGATATAGGAAGAATTATGATGGAATATTGGAAAAAATATAATGAAAAACTAAAGGAGTTTTCAACTTTAATGATTCAGCATAGCCATGAAAATGAATTCAATTTTGTTGAAAATAATTTTTATAATCATATCAGAGACCTAATCGCCTTAAGTATTTCGATGCTTCAATTGAATAGCGCAACATCCGCCCATCTTAAAATACTGGATTATGGGTCTAATTTAACAACATGGTCTAACATTCGTAGAAAAATTGATACTGATTCTATAGATGTTACAGTTTTTGACCCTACCTTCTCTGACTTGGAATCTAATAACGTAGATTTAGGACTTAGATTAAATATCGTTAGTCAAGAAGAGGATCTTTTATCAGAACAATTTGACCTCACTATTTTTGGCTCAATCATACAATATGATGAAAATTTCCTTACTGGCTTAAATTCAAGAAATCTTCATCTAGGCGACTATGTTTTATTTACCCATACACCCCTGTCACTTGAGAAATCCTTCGTATCTAAACAATTCTCTGATTACACAGGAACACAGATCATTCACTCCTTTAAGGATGTTTCAAAGGTATTTAAAAAAATGGGTTATAACCTTATTTTTAAATCAACATTGCCGCCTGAGGGTGCAAGCGTTGAGGATCAATTTATTAATAAAACAGTATTAGCAAATCTACTCTTTACAAAATTAAAAAACTAAATCTAATATTATGGGGATACAAAGGCATACAAAATTGATACAGTTATTTTTATACCTCCGTATCCCATTTCATATCAAGGTTTTTAGAAACCTCCGCTCTTGAGCAGGAATAAAGTGAATAAAAATGTATGAAGACTTAAGGGTGATTCAGCAGAAGTTAGGTTTCAAAATTCTTTTTCCAATATTTGTTCTTCTAGGTTTGTTTTTCAGCATAGCAAGGGGAGCTTCGCTAGTATTACCAATAGATGCTTCAGTTAATTTAAGCCTTTCTAAATTGTACATGAATGAATATGCAATAGTTTATGACTGGGCAGCAGTTGTCTGGAGTAGCATTCATCAATTAAGCTCTTTGCTTATTAATATGGGTCTAAGTCCTATTTTCCTAGCGAATATTTTATCTCTGATAGGATCTATCGCATTACTTGTTGGGGTTAGTTTAATTTTAAGAAGAATAAAAGTCTCAGTATTATTTATAATTCCCTTGACCTTATTACTTTGTCTGTTTCCAACACTGCCTTCACTATCTGGTGATTATTTATTTCAAGGAATAGGAACTCCGCACCTAAGCCACTTTTCACTATCTTTTATCATACTATCGTTAGGCCTGGCTTTATCAGGCAAACCTTTTTCTTCAGGTTTTTTCTCCTTCCTGACAATATCCATCCATCCTTTTTTTGGAGCTTTCTTTACTTTTTTTATTTTGGCTTTTATTTTTTTTGAGTACGCGCAAAAAAAATATTCTCTTTCAAGCAGTTACATACAATCTTTTATTAAAGGCTCATTGGCAGGGTTAACTTTAACTCTAATAAGCGCTTTCTACTTCTTTCTGGGATCTCCTAGTGGAGAAAATTTAGAAATAGATATTCAGGCATACAGCACTTACATGGAGTTATGGGATTATCATAGAAATGTTAGTTTCAGCTACACTCCAGTTATTCTTAACCTTTCGTTCGCTGTAATATTTTTATCACTTAAGAAGATCTTGAGTCTATACGATGAAATTGATGAATCTTTAATTTCCTTTATCTGTCTTTTGCTATTTCTAAGCAGCGGTTTATACCTCCTTTCTGAATTTATTAATCAAGGCTTCATAAGCGATATATTAAAAACAATTTCGCCAGGAAGATTTATGATTTTGAATGGCATCTTTGTTTTTATAGGCATATTGTATTTCCTAGTAAAGCTTAGTCACTTTGCCAGTCTTTCTAAAAACTCTTCAATTTCTTTAGGAGCAGGTCTTTTTCTCTGCTTTATCCTCATCATAGTCAATCAAGATTTTTACCCTTTATTTTTTCAGGAACTTTCAAGAAACTTAATAGTTATATTTTCTCTAGTAATATTGCCTCTTTTTACACTCTTATTTTTTATATTATTCAGAATCTATAGAAAGAAATTACTAACAATATCTCAGAATTTTTTTAAGGGGATATTTTTATTTTTCACCTTAATGCTGCTAGTAATATTTTTATCAGACCATAAAATTTTTCTAGATAAAAAAAAATGTGCTTCTTTTTATCCAGCATCTCCCATTCTTATTGCCACGAGAAATGAATTAAAGGAGTTACTCAGAGAATGCGCAATGCCAATCATAATTGATCCAGAGAACTTAGATATGATTCCTTATTTGCCACATAAGGCTGATGAGTTATCAAGGATTATATCTATAGGATATGGGATTAATTATTTTGACCCTCCACACGAAATTAGAAAGAGAGGTAGTATCAATGATAATAAAATATATGTTTACAAAGATATATGGGAATCACGAACCTTTGTGGAATGGCAAATAGTCAAACAACAGCTCAATATTCACGAGATTGCAGCACCTTTAGATTGGGATATTGATTTGCCGAGAGTAGCCTTATTAAACCAATCGGCTATCTATACACTTGACAATATATAGAGAAGCTAGGTTTTAAATTTTTGCAATTAGTATAAAATACTTCAAAACAAACCAGACAATATAATATGAGTAAAGCTAAAGCTAATGTCTTAATTACAGGCGGAGCCGGTTACATAGGATCAATATTGACACCTGTTCTTTTAAGAGAAGGTTATCAAGTAACTGTCCTAGATAATTTCCTTTTTAATCAAAGTTCTCTCCTTGATCATTGCTCTAATCCCGATCTTAAGATTATTAGAGGTGATATTTGTAATGCCGCAGAAATGAAAGGTTTATTACCTCATTTTGATGTCATCATTCCTCTGGCTGCTCTTGTTGGCGCTCCTGCATGTAGTGTAAATCTTGGTCTTACTAATCTCGTAAATTACGAAGCTCAGATAAATATAGTTGAAAATACCTCTGCTGAGCAGATGGTGCTATTTCCAAATACAAATAGTGGGTATGGAATAGCTGTAAATGATCAATATTGTGATGAAAATTCTCCTTTAAATCCAATTTCTGAGTATGGTATTACGAAATGTAAAGTTGAAGAGGCTTTCTTGGAAAAAGGTAATGCTATAACTTTTAGGCTTGCAACAGTTTTTGGAATGAGTCCAAGAATGAGAATGGATCTATTGGTCAATGATTTTGTTTATAGGGCTTATAAAGAAAAATCGATTGTGCTGTTTGAAGAGCATTTTCGAAGAAATTTTATCCACGTCCAAGATGTAGCTAAAGCCTTCCTTTTTGGTATCGATAATTTTAGCTCAATGAAAGGAGAGCCTTATAATCTAGGTCTTAGTTCTGCAAATCTAACTAAAAGGCAATTAGCAGAGAAAATAAAAGAATACATACCTGAATTTCACATAGTTAGTGCGGAAGTTGGAGAGGACCCCGATAAAAGAGATTATCTTGTTAGCAATGAAAAACTTGAATCTAAAGGGTGGAGTCCTGATCATACTTTAGATGGAGGAATTCTTGAGCTTATCAAAGGCTATCAAATTGTTAGGCCTGGAACTGAGTTTACAAATATCTAGAATTCTTTAGGAGAGCTCTTTAGACAATATTAATATGGACAAAGATTCTAAGATACTTATAGCTGGTCAATCCACCATGGAAGGTAGTTCTTTAAAAAAATACTTAGTACTATCCGGTTTCAAGAATATCCTTTCCCTAGAGGACAATGATTTAAGATCTCATTCAAGAGTCCATAAATTCTTTCAAGCAAACAAACCAGAATACATTTTTGTTGTAGATGGAAAATCTGGTGGGATTAAAGCAAATCAAGAAATGCCTGCCTCTTTAATGATAGATAATTTAAAGATTATAACAAATCTAATCAGTATCTCTCACGAGTTTAAAGTAACGAAGCTTTTATTTGTCGCAAGTTCATGTTCTTATCCTAAAAATTGTAGCCAACCTATGCAACCCTCTATGTTGATGCAGGGACCCTTAGAGGAAACAAATTCAGCTTATGCAACTGCAAAACTTGCAGGGATTGAGCTATGCTCAGCTTATAAAAAACAATATGGAGATAATTTTATCTCAGTAATACCTGCAAATATTTATGGACCTGGTGATGATTTCAGTTCAGAGAATGCTCACGTTATTTCATCTTTAATACAAAGAATGCAGAAGGCAAAACTTCAATCAGATCCTACGGTTAGCATTTGGGGCAGTGGCTCACCCAAAAGAGAGTTTATCTATCTAGATGATTTCTCCATGGCTTTAAGATTTATCATGACGAACTACAATGAAATATTACCTTTAAATTTAGGTTCCAATGAAGTTATTTCTATCAAAGAGCTGAGTATGTTAATTAAAAAGGTTGTAGGTTATACTGGCGACCTTGAATTTGACCCAACTAAGCCCGACGGAATGAAAGAGAAGTCTCTAGACAGCTCTATTCTTAAGGTAATGGGATTTACACCTTCATTCGAGCTTGAAGAAGGCATAAAAAATACCTACAACTGGTACTTAGGAGAAGAATTATGATAGATGTCTTGTTTATCAATCCAGGTAGTCATAATAATATTTATCAAGACTTAGCGAAAGATTACAGTGCCATCGAGCCACCTACTTGGTCATTATTATTAGCGCAATCTGTTCGATCCATTGGTTATAAGCCCGCTATTCTTGATTTGGCTGCTGAGAGAATGTCTAAAGATGAAGTAATGAAGAGAATTAAAAGTATAGATACTAGGCTTATCTGTTTTGTTGTTTATGGTCAGAATCCCAATTCTGGTACTGTTAATATGGAAGGTGCAACAGAGATTTCTAAAGCCCTTAAAGAAGAAAGAGTTAAAACTACTATAGCATTTGTTGGATCTCATGTTTCTGCCTTGCCTTTAGAAGTTTTAAATAATGAGGAAAGTATTGATCTTGTATTTTGCAACGAGGGAGTATACGCACTAAGGAACCTTCTTGCAGTAGATATCGAAGATCAAAAAGCTCTTGAAGAAATAAGAGGAATAGGAATTAGACTTGATGGGAAAGCCCATCTCAATCCACCTGAGAGAGTTGTTCCCTCAGATAGAATGGATATAGACTTGCCTGGTTCTGCTTGGGACCTATTGCCTTATGATAAGACTCCTCTTGACTTATACAGAGCTCATTTCTGGCATGCTGATTACAAGCATGAGAATAGAACACCGTTTGCTGCCATATATACTTCTCTAGGATGCCAATTTGGTTGTGATTTCTGCATGATTAATATAGTAAATAGAGATGACAATGACCCAATAGGAGAAGCTTCGAATTATTCCAATATGAGATTCTGGTCACCTGAATTTATCATTAAAGAATTTGATATATTGTACGAAATGGGAGTAAGGACTTTAAGAATTAGTGATGAAATGTTTCTACTTAATCGAAAATTTTATGTTCCTTTGTGTGAGATGCTGAAAGAGAGGGGCTATGGAAAAGATCTAAATATGTGGGCATATTCTAGAGTAGATACTATCAAAAAACCTGAAAATCTAAAATTAATTAGAGAGGCTGGGATAAAGTGGCTTGCTCTAGGAATAGAAAGTGGAGATAAGAACATTAGACTTGAAGCTTCCAAGGGAAAATTTGAAGACGTAAATATCTCAAATGTTATCGATATGTGCCATGAAGCAGATGTTGAAGTAATAGCTAATTATCTTTTTGGTCTTCCTGGTGATGATTACGATTCCATGCAACGTACCCTAGATCTTAGTTTAGAGTTATGCACTTTAGCTTGGAATGCTTATGCTGTTATGGCTCTTCCAGGAAGTAGTTTGTACAAGCAGGCTCTAGCAAAAGGATATCAATTACCCGATTCCTACCTAGGTTACTCTTTTCATGCTAAAGATACTTTGCCTTTACCCACGGATCACCTAAAGCCCTATCAAGTTTTGGAGTTTCGTGACAAGGCATTTGATATTTATCACTCTGATCCAAAATTCTTACAAAAAGTAGAGGATAAATTAGGAACTGTAGCCAAAGAAAATATCCAAGAATTAACAAAGATAAAGTTGAAAAGAAATATAGTTGATGACAGAACTAATATAAAAACAATTGATTTAAAAGAAATTTCTTAATAAATAAAATGATAACCTCTCTAACCAAAGATGATTTAATAGATTTTGAGGATAAAGTTGCAGAGACTTTTAATAATGCTGAGATTAAAGCTCCTGTTCACCTCTACTCTGGAAATGAAACACAAATAATTAAAGTTTTCCAAGATATAAAAGAAAATGACTGGGTTCTTTGTTCTTGGAGAAGTCATTATCAGTGTTTATTAAAGGGAGTTCCGCAGGATGAAATTTTCTCTGAAATACTAGCAGGGCATTCGATCTCATTATGTTTCCCTAAATATAAAATTTTTTCTTCAGCTATAGTGGGAGGAACTCTTCCAATAGCAGTAGGAATTGCAATATCAGAAAAGAAAAAAGAATCTAATAACAATGTTCATTGCTTTATTGGTGATATGACTTCTGAAACAGGAATAGCTCATGAAGCAATTAAATATTCAATCAATAATGAACTACCTATTAGATTTATTATCGAAGATAACGATTTATCTGTATGTACTGAGACTAGAAAAACTTGGGGCATAGAAAAACTTTCTTATGAAGACTTAAACTCCCCCCAAGTTATTTATTATAAGTATCAAAGTAAGTATCCCCATGCAGGCGCCGGCAAAAGAATACAATTCTAGGAAATTTTATGAAATACTTTGATGAGCTAAAAAGATCAATGGAGTTCCTTGCTGAAAATAAAAAATCCATATTTATAGGTCAAGCTGTTGAATATGCGGGAACAGCAATGACAAATACATTAAAAGATATAGACAAAGATCAGCTAATGGAATTTCCTGTATCCGAAGAATTTCAAATGGGAGTGTCTATAGGTTTAGCTATGAATGGCTATTTACCAGTTAGCATTTATCCAAGATGGAATTTCTTAATACTATCTCTCAATCAAATTGCTAATCATTTAGATAAAATGGAAGCCATTTCTAATTCTGGCTATAAACCTAAGGTCATAATCAGGACAAGTATTGGATCTCAAAGACCTCTTCATCCTCAACATCAACACATAGGTGACTATACTGAAGCATTTAAATTAATGCTTCCTAATATTGAGATAGTCAGATTGGAAGAACCCGAAGATATTTTTCCTGCTTATAAAATGGCCCATGATAGAGAAGATAATAAGTCTACTATTCTTGTTGAGTATGGCGATTTTTATAGTGAAAAATAGAGGAAATTAAATGCATAAGTTAATGGAAAATAACATCACGAGAGATGATCTGGACGTAATCATTGAATTCTTAAAGCAAGATGACCCAATTCTAACCCAATCAACTAATGTAAAAGCTTTTGAAGAGGAGTGGTCTAAATGGCTTGGAGTTAAATATAGTGTTTTTGTTAATTCAGGTGCATCTGCAAATCTTATAACTTTAGCAGCTCTAAAAGAAAAGGTAGGAACAGGTGAGATCATCCTTCCCCCTCTAACCTGGAGCTCTGATGTCTCTTCAGTTATTCATAACAATTTTACACCTGTTTTTGCAGACATAAATCCAAAAACCTTGTGCATGGACGAAGAACAAATAATTAAAAAAATTACTACTAAAACCAAAGCTGTTTTTATGACATATGTTCAAGGATTCAATGGTTTAAGTGACTCTCTTTTAAACCATTTAGATTCATTGGGAATCCCTCTTATTGAGGATGTGTGTGAATCTCATGGAGCTTCACACAATGGAAAGAAACTTGGTGCTTTCGGGCTAATGTCTAACTTCTCTTTTTATTATGCCCATCATATGAGCACCATTGAAGGAGGCATGATATCAACTGATAATGAAGAATATTATCAGATTTTAAGAATGCTAAGATCACATGGAATGGTTAGAGAGGCGACTAATGAGCAACTAAAATTGGATTATGCGCAGGATAAAAATCAATTGAATCCAGAATTTATATTTGCTTACCAGGCTTATAATGTAAGAAATACTGAAATAGGAGCAATCCTTGGCAGAAATCAGCTGAAGAGACTAGATGAAATAATCCAAAAGAGAACAGATAATTTACACATTTTTTTAGAAAACTTAGATGAAAAGAGATTTAGAATGGACTTTGCTACTGAAGGCTCGTCTAATTATGCATTTAATTTTGTTCTAAATAGTCCAGACTTTGATCTAAGGGATAGGCTTGAGAAAGTTATGAGAGAGGCTGGGATAGAATTTAGAAGAGGTAGCGCCGGAGGAGGAAATCAATTAAGGCAACCGTACTTGTCTGAATATATTGAAGATGAAAGCTGGAAGAATTTTCCTGAAACAGAGCATATTCATCACTTTTGTTGGTATGTAGGGAATTACCCAACTTTAGAAGAGGAAAAGATTTTAACCCTTTGTGAAATTTTAAATTCCGCTTAAGTCTTAATTATTACCTTACAAAAGCTGCAGCATTTCCTCCATCAACTGATAAGAGGGCTCCTGTAGTTGATTCTGCTTCAGACAGAAATAATATAGCCTCAGCGACATCAGAAGCTAATACTTCTTTGTTTAAGAGATTCCCCTTCATATATTCTTGTGCTGAAATATTTCTGCTTTTTGATCTTTTTTCTACCATATCATTATTTAATAAATTAGATCTTATCTTATCAGGGTTTACACCATTACTTCTTATGCCATAAGAGCCACATTCAATAGCATATTGCCTCATCAGGCTTAACATAGCAGACTTTGAAATTCCGTAAGCACCAAAGTTGTTTCCTTGATTTAGGACCTGTTTAGTAATATTGAAAATAATTGATCCGCCCAGTTTCTGTAATTTCATTACTTTCACCACCTCAGAGCAAATATTCTGATGTGCCCAAAAGTTATTTTCTAAAGATTGATGCAATTCCTTGTCTGTAATGTTATCAATAGAACCTTCAATAGCAATTCCAGAGTTCAGTATTACAGTTGTTATTGTTCCATAATCTGAAAGCACTAAATCTATAATTTTTTTAGTACTCTTTTTATCTAATAGATTGCATGTATAACTACGAAAACCAAAATCATCATAGGCTCGTTTAACAGCACTCTTATTTTTATCAAGAATGATGGGCTCATATCCTTTTTCTTTAAAAGCTTTTGCACACGCCAGTCCAATGGTTCCAGCTCCCCCTGTAATTAAAACAGTCTTTGTTTTAGAAGCTTTAGAATTTTGTAATTTTTTTTGTTCTAATGACCAATATTCCATTTCAAATATTTCATTTCTTCTTAGAGGAGTAAACCTTCCCAACTCCGAAGCATTTATCTGAGTTGCTATATTGGCCTTTGCTAAATCTGTATTAATTGTTAATTCTTTTTCATTAAATCCAGCAATAAAAAGCCCAATACCTTTAACAAAGAAGAGTCGTGGAATCTTATCTAGTATTTTTAAATATTTATTTTTACTATATTTATTAAAATAATCTTGATATTCATTTGCGTAAATGGAAAGTTTTTTTTCGAGTTGACTCTCCCAAACTTTAATTTTTTTATGATCATACTTTTCTAGAAAGAGCCATTTGTCTTTAATTCTTATTACATGATCTGGTGTAATTACACCTTTTCCAGGCAATATCTTGTTTTCTATTTTCTTAAGGAAAACTTCACTATTCTCTGAGTCTATGAATCTTATAAACGGCGCTGCGCCACTAGAGTTTTCCGATACTTTTTTGTAAATTAGAGACGATACCTTTGCTGTGATATCAGTTTTAACGATTTTCTTATTATGCTTATTCTTCTTCTTGAGGAGCAATTCAGCAGTGCTCACAAGGTCTTGCATTATTTTATATGATTCTTCTGCACTTTCTCCAAAGCTAAATATTCCGTGATTTAAAAGGATTATGCCTTGTATATCCTTGTTATTTTTATAAGCAGAAGAGCAAGCTTTCGCCAGCTTGAATCCAGGCATTATCCAGGGAAGGATAGCAACTTTATTACCAAATATTTCTCTAAATAATGCAGTTGCATTTGGTAAATTTGCAATAGAAAGAATTGTATTTGAATGTGTATGATCTATAAATTTATGTGGGAGGAATGCATGTAATAAAGTTTCAACAGAGGGATCTGGAGATTCAGGATCTAAACAGGCCTGCCTCATTACTTTTACCATATCTTCATCAGAAAGCTTTTCTAGACTCTCAAATTTCTTTAAAAATTCTAAGTCCAGAATAGGAAACCCTTCAGGTTCTATATTTCCCATATCCCAGCCACTACCTTTAACACAGATAGTATCGATTTCTTCACCAAAAATATTCTTGCTCTTTAATTTAACAGAGCTATTTCCACCGCCATGAAGAACAAGAGAGGGGTCCTTCCCCAATAGTCTTGCAGAATAAACTCTTAGACCCATGTCCTCTGTAAAACCTTTTTGCTTATACATGGATATAAATTTACTGGCTTCTTTTTTATTCCAACTCAATTTTCTCTCCATTATTTAGCAGCTTTATTATTTCTTTTTTTTGAGGGAGGCAAACTCCCTTGTCAGTAATAATTCCAGTAACCAATTTTGCAGGTGTAACATCAAAAGCAGGATTAAGCAGTTTAGTATTTTCATTAGGATATAAATTAATCTCGGTAATATTTTGATTTGCATCAAGCCCTCGAACATTTTTTACTTCTAAATTTGATCTGTTTTCGATGGGTATCTCTAAACCATTTTCTATTTCACGATCTATAGTAGAGATCGGTAGTGCAGCATAAAATGGGATATTGTTATCCTTTGCTGATAAAGCTTTTAAATAAGTTCCAATTTTATTGCAGACATCTCCATTAAGGCTAGTTCGGTCAGAACCAACAATAACAATATCAATTAAACCAGTCTGCATTAAATGGCCGCCAGCATTGTCTACGATTACAGTATGTTCTATTTCTTCATTTTCTAGTTCCCAAGCTGTAAGGCAGCCCTGGTTTCTGGGTCTTGTCTCGTCTACCCATACATGGATATTGAGGCCTTCATCACGAGCTTTAAAAATAGGAGAAAGTGCGGTACCTTTATCCACGGTCGCTAACCAACCGGCATTACAGTGAGTGAGAATATTGATTATGCTTTTATTTTGATTTCCAGCATATTCTTTTAGTATCTTTGCCCCATTAATACCAATCATTTCATTATTAGAAATATCATCATCAGCTATAGAATCCGCTAAACCTATGGCTTTATTACTTCTCTCATCAATGTTTGTATTAAGCAGTTCTTTTTTTAGTAAATTTATAGCCCAGAATAAATTAATAGCAGTTGGCCTAGTCTTTGCTAAAATTTCACAAGTTTTCAATAAGTTCTCATCGCTAGGATCTTTATCAATTGATTTTGCAATACCATATGCTGCAGTAACACCTATCAAAGGAGCACCTCTCACTTGCATCTCTTTTATAGCGTAAGAGAATTCTTCCAGGCTATCTAGCTCTACAATTTTTAATTCATAAGGCAGACATCTTTGATCTATAATTTTTATGTAATTACCTTCTTTCCAAATTGAGCGGAAATGTTTGCCTTTAATTCGCATAAGGATATTTAGTTTTTTAAAATGTATTGAAGTTTCTGAGTAATAGTTGAGTCAAGATATTCTTGGTTGGTCATTACAGATTCTAAATTATTATTAGCACAAGATTTACAACTATTTTCCGAAGATAAATTCTTAGGAAGATGCAGTAACAAATTTTGGACTTTTTCTTTATTAGCGCTCATAGTTTTTATTATGGAATCGACAGTTACCGAGTCGTGGTCGCCATGCCAGCAATCATAGTCTGTAACCATGCTGACTGACGAGTAACAAATCCCAGCTTCTCTGGCCAACTTTGCTTCTGGCATATTTGTCATTCCTATAATGTCGCAGCCCCAAGATCTGTATAGCTCAGATTCAGCTTTGGTGCTAAATTGCGGCCCTTCAATGCAAATATAAGTACCTTTATTGGAATGATCTATATTTATTTCATTCATAGACTGTGAAATAGATTTAGACAACTCACTGCAAACGGGTTCCCCAAAAGAGACATGCGCCACACATCCACCTTCAAAGTATGTATTATTTCTTTTATAAGTTTTATCAATATATTGATCAGGGATCAGAAACTTGCCTGGAAAGTGCTTTTCTTTAAGGCTTCCCACTGCTGAAATAGCGATAATTCTAGTTACACCAATTCTTTTTAAAGATTCAATGTTTGCTCTGTAGTTAATCTCAGAAGGGTTAAGTGTGTGGTGCCGCCCATGTCTCGGCAGGAAAACAAAACTTTTACCAGCTATTTGACCCTGAATTGCATTATCAGAGGGTTCTCCAAATTCTGAGTATAAGTCTATCTCTTGTCTATTTTCTAAACCTTGAAAGTCGTATAAACCACTTCCACCTATTACAGCAATCATTTAAATTCCTTAAAAGATCTATTATACGTTAATTAGCCTAATTTTTTTTTGGATTATCCTGATGTTACTAAATTATTTAGGATGTTACTAAAGGGCTATAGAAGTTATAATAAAAGATTATTCTATCTAATTTTATCAATATGAAGCACTTAAAAGACTCTCTTAGATTTATAGAAGATTTCCCTATTGAAGGGATTAAGTTTATTGATATTTCTCCAATTCTTAAATCTCCACCATTGTTCCATGAAGTCGTTGCCAGAATGATAGAGCAGATGGATTGTCCGGATGAAACGCTATATGCAGGAATAGAATCTAGAGGTTTTATTTTTTCTTCATCCATGGCTTTGGCATCTAAGAAGGGGAGTGTGATGATTAGGAAAAAAGGTAAACTACCACCACCAACACAATCAATATCGTATACCTTGGAGTATGGAAATGCTGAAATCGAAATTTCTCCTGCAGCAAAGCAGGATCAGCCCTTGATAATTGTTGATGACGTCTTAGCTACCGGTGGAACGTTAATGGCAGCAGCAAAGCTAGCATCTGAAGCTGGCTACAGAGTTATAGGAGCAATAGTATTTATTGATTTGGAAGGCTTGCATGAAAAAGATTTAATGCTGCCAGGAGGACAAAAGATTTGCAGCATATTATCAATGTGATCACTCAGTAAAGATGGAGGAACTACTCAAAGAAACATTTCTCTTTCTGTCTTTGATTCAAGAGGGAGGCTTGCAATCTAATGTTCTTATATTTGTTCTATTAATTTTATTTCAGGTATTTTTTTCTATCTTTTTTTTACCTTGCTCTCAATTTTCTGTTCTTTCAGGCATGCTTTTTGGTCCCTTGATAGGTTCCTGCGTTAATGTCTTAAGCTCAACTGTTTCTTTTTCAACAACTTTTTTTATCTCTAGAAAGTTTGGATATAAATTAAAATCTAATTTTAAGCATTTCAATAAGTTCACTGAAAAGTTATCTGCAAATGAAGTGGTAAATTTTTCATCTTCTTGGCAAAGTTTATTGCTTTTTTATGCCAATCCACTTGTTCCTGGTTCTAGCATGGGTTATTTTTATGGACTTTCAGATTCAGCATTTATTCCTTTAATCATTAGGTCAATTGTATTAGTAATTTTTCCTGGTTTTGTTTATGCTAGTGCTGGATCTGAGTTTCTAGACCAATTAGTTGAAGGTAAATTTTTGTATGCTCTTATATTCTTGACTATTATTTTAATACTTTTTAGATATGCATACCCTTTCTTATTAAAAAAATTTAGTATAAACCATGGATAAAAACAGAAAAGAGGGAATATTTTTATCAATAGTATTTTCTTTTTATAATGAAGAGCAGGTTCTCATGGAGTTAATTTCCAGGGTTAGAAGCTCCATAAAAGATAATAAATATCTATCTGGTTTCGAGCTAATCTTTGTAAATGACTATTCCACTGATGGATCAGAAGAAATTTTAATATCAGAAATACAAAATAGTGAAGATATCGTTCTAGTGAATATGTCTAGAAATTTTGGTGTAGGAGAATGTGTTTATGCAGGTTTTTCTGTTTCTAAAGGCGATGCAATTGTTTATATGGACTCTGATTTGCAAGATCCCCCTGAAGTTATTGAGTATTTAATAAATGAATTTGTAGAAGATCAAGAGGTTGACGTAGTTTACACGACCAGAAAATCAAGAGCTGGTGAAAGTAGATTTAAGTTATTGTTGACTGCAATTGCTTACAAGTTCATAAAATACATTTCTAACATAGACATACCAACCAGTTCTGGAGATTTTAAACTTTTGTCTCGAAGAGTTGTTGATTTAATGCTTAAGCATGAGGAAAAACTGCCATACATAAGAGGTCTTGTTAGCTTTTATGGCTTTAAGCAAAAACAAGTTCTATATGATCGGGATGCGAGGTTTGATGGAGCTGAAAATACTAAATATCCATTTTTATCAAAAAGGATGATTGATCAAAATATAGATAAAGTGTTTATTTCTTTTTCAGATGCACCTCTAAAAATAACTTTATACACAGGATTCTTCATTGCTTTACTTTCCTTCTCTTATTTAATATTTATTATATTCCAATACTATTTAGGTAATAATCTACCTGGCTGGTCTGCAGTAATGTCAATTATTTTGGTGCTTGGTGGAGTCCAAGTTTCCTTAATAGGATTTATCGGCTTATACATAAATCAGATTTTTTTAGCTGTAAAAGGAAGGCCAAATTATGTAATTGATAGGATTATACGAAAAGAGCAGCTAAAGGATGAAAAATAATTTTCTAATTAAGGGCATAGGACAATAGAAATATGAACCCTTTCTTAGATCTCATGCTGTTGATGGCAGAATTTCAATCTTTAAAAAATAAAATTTTATGATAAATTCCACAAACTCAAGATTAGTAACAATCTGTATTGCTACCTTTAATAGATCAGCTACAGTTGCTCAGCTGATTCAAGAAATACTAGACTTCAATTTAAACGATAAGCTAGAAATTCTTGTTATTGACGATGGCTCATCTGATGATACTTTTGAGATCATTTCAGAGTTTTCTAAATTTGAAAATGTATCTATTTATAGGAATGAAAAAAATCTTGGCTGGGCTCGCACAATGATGAAGTATTTTAATTTGTGCAGTACAGAATTTCTTATAGAACTTCCAGATGATGACATCCTCTACAAAGATGGCATTGAGGATTTATTACCAATCCTTTTAGAAGTTAATCCTGATTTTCTTTGTACTAGATGGATTGATATTAAGAGAAGTCTTTACCCACGAAGGGGAAGTGATAATTTGAAAGAAATTTCTCTTAAAAAAGTTAGAGTAAAGACTGGCCATAGCCCGGGATGTTTATATAGGACGTCACTTATCAAAAATGCTGAGCCTATTATAATGAATAGGATTGCAAAGGGTTGTATCGCTGCTGATTTTTATCCTCAGGTTATGCTCATGCTTGTAGCAAAACTAAATGGTGCAAAGCTATATGATTGTCCTGTATTAATTGGTGGCTATAGAGCTGACGGACCGATGGAATCCAACCTTAAAGACTCTCAAGGTCATGGATATCTTAGTTTTCAATCACTCTTTGCTCAACATCTCGGCTTTCAAGAGTTTTACGAAGAAATGCTATTGATGCACAAAGATTCAAAATATTCTGGCGAGTTAAAATTTATGATTGAGCATCATGATATGTCTTTTTATAATATGGTTGATGATGCAATTTCTCTGCATTCACCTGCCTTGGCCAATCATTTAAGATCAGGTTCTGTTAGAAACTTTTTAAATCCTTTAAAAGGCCTCCAATATTTTATTAAATACGTTAGTTTCAAAATTAAAAATTTAATTATAAATAAATAATATATTTAATTAACTAATCTCTTATATAACTATCTGGGCAGTGATAAAATAGAATGAAAACCCCCACCAATCATTATGCTTGATAGATTTCTTCAGCTAAATTTTTTTGTAATTGCCTTATCATTGAGTGTCTTTGCATATTCCGAAAACTGGCATAGAAGCACAGGTAATAATGAATCTCATCGCTATGCCTCTGATGATCAGATTACTCCCAGCAATATTCAAGATCTTACGCAATCATTTTTTTTTAATACCGGTGAAAAATATGAGGGGCTAACCATCCAGTCAACACCAATTTTTATTGGCGATAAATTGATCATTAACGGCTTTCGAAATATTTCTGCTGTTCATCCGTCAGATGGCTCTTTAATTTGGCATTTAAAAACAGAAGCTTTTGGTATGCAAAGAGGCATAACCTTTAATAAAGAAACTTCAAAAATATATAGACCAACAAATAATGGAATATTAGAAATTGATAGCCAATCAGGCGAGTTACTCTATACGTTTGAGAATATAAATTCATCTCAAGCCCCCATTATTTTTGGTCAAAATTTGCTAGTTGCCACATTAAAAGAAGGTGTTGCATCATTTAATCTTGATACAAAGAAAAAAAACTGGCAAACATCATTTGAAATGAATGGTTACAAAGCTAGAGTATGGTCAGGATTTTCATTTGACTCAAAATCAGGCTTAGTTTTTGTTGTTACAGGAAGCTCAGGAGGTTCAACGGGCTGGTGGAGAAATGAACCAAATTTAGAGACAAGTGTTATAGCTCTTGATGCAATTTCAGGAAAGATTGTTTGGACTTTTCAGCATATTGAGCATGATATATGGGATCTAGATTTAGTAGGGAACCCAATGATTTTAGATCTTGATTTAAATGGAGAAATTGTAAGATCAGTGGCTGCTTTATCTAAAACAGGAGATATCTTATTGCTTAATGTGTTAAATGGAGAGCCAGTTCACGAAGGATCATACCAAAACATCAAGGTACCGTCCTCAGATATTCCAAGAGAAAAAACTGCCGCTTACCAAAAAAAATTCTTTAAACCTGAGCCTTTTTGGACTTCAGTTATTGATATGGATCAAGATTTCTCTCATCTAAAAGGTGTAAATAAAGAATATGTTGATAATAAATTAAGGTTTGCTAAGTCAGGCTTTTTTGTTCCTCCTTCTTTTGATTATGACCTCATTATATATGGCATTCATGGTGGACCAGAATGGATGGGAGGAGCAATTGATTTTAGTTCTAGCAACCCATCTTTAATCGTTCCCTATAATAGAGATCCATGGATCATAAGAGCTTACTATACTGATAAGATTGGCAGAGTATTTGATAAGGTTGCTGAAAAAATTATTTCATTTCAAGAAATGAACTCCTCATCAGAAGAAGTAAGGCCTGCATGGATTCCTTGGGACCATTCAGATGAGGTAAGGGATCTCTCTGATAAAATTTACTCTAAAATGCCTTTTTCTCCGAATACTGAAACTTACACTGCAGAGTGCTCTTCATGTCACGGCATTGCCAGAAGGGGATGGCATGAGTTTGAGGGCGAGGGTGACTTAATATACCCTCCATTAGTAGGGACCACTCTGACTTTAAAAAAAGACTTTGTGATGGATTATAAAAAAATAAAATCGCTACATGAGTATCACAAGATCCCTTATCCAATTGATTATAAAGATCATCAAAACATTTTTAATAGTTTTGATAAATATGACCGCAGATTATTAAAATTTAATTTACTCTCCTCTCAAGCTTCCTGGCAGGTTGTTATAGATAAAGATCGATATCCAGCAACTAAGCCGCCCTGGGGAGGATTAGCAAAAATAGACCTTGTGACTGGCAAAGAATTATGGAACATCCCCCTTGGAAACAGAAAAAATAACCAAAATGAGATCATTGCTGTTGGAGACAAAAATTTTGGTGGGGTGCTTACTACGAGCCAAGGATTAATATTTGCTACAGGAAATCCAAATGCAAATGCATATGCATTTGATTCTAATGGCAATCAAATCTGGGAGTCAGCATTACCCTTTGCAGGTTCTGCACCGCCAATGACATATACATATAACAACTGTCAATATGTAGTATTTGTAGCAACTGGAGGAAGGTTTTTGGAGTTTAAAGAGAATGGAGATGCGGTGGTAGCTTATAAATTAAATTCCTGCTCATAGATAAGATCAACATTATCAATATAATTATCATTATGCGACGAATTAATTAACGATGAAATTTTAATGGACAAAATCTCTACAGAAGTTCTAGTGGTAGGCGCTGGCGTAGTTGGCTTGGCAATAGCGCGCGAGCTTGCATTATCTGGTCATGAAACTATTCTGGTTGAAAAAAATAAATATATTGCCGAAGAGGTCTCAGCTAGAAATTCAGGCGTAGTTCATAGTGGTTTTTATTACCCAAAAGATTCATTGAAATCCATGCTTTGTAATCAAGGCAATAAAAAACTTTATAGCTTTTGCGACGAAAGGAATCTTCCGATTAAAAAAACTGGAAAACTAGTCTTGGGAAACTCAAAAGAAGATTTACAAAAGATCAATCAATATATCGATAATGCCCAACATTATGGAGGAGAGCCCCTCACCATTCTTGATCAGCAATCATTGAAAGATTTAGAGCCGAATATTCAATCAAGTTTTGCCATGCTTTCCCCAGAGACAGGTATTATTGATGTGCATGAGTTTTGCCAATCACTGGCAAATGAATTTCAATCTCGAGGAGGACACTTATCTTTAAGAACAGTATTAAAAAATTTTAAAAAAAATGGCAATCTTTTTGTGAGTCAGGTTGCCACAGAAGGCAAAGATTTTTTTATTGAGTCAAGATTCTTAATTTGCGCAACTGGTTTAAATTCCTATGAGTTACCTCAAACAGGAGGTTTTCAAATTAATAACTTAAAAAAGTTAAATTATTCTAAAGGCCACTATTTTAAATTAAACGGCTCTTCTCCTTTCAATCATTTAATTTATCCAATGCCAACTTTCTATGGTCTTGGCATTCATTCTACTTTTGGCATGGACGGATTAGTTAGGTTTGGACCTGACACAGAACCAGTAGCTGAATTAGATTATAGTTTCAACTCTGAATTAAAAGATAAATTTATTAATGCAATAAAGCTTTATTATCCGAGTCTTCAAGAAGATGACCTTGCCGAAGATTACGTTGGAATCAGGCCAAAGATTCAGCTACCAAATGAAGACTTTGCTGATTTCTCTCTCTTAGATTTTAGAGATCATGGAATAGATAATTTAGTATATTTGCAGGGCATAGAAAGCCCCGGGTTAACTTGCTCGCTAATGTTAGCTGAATACATTTACAATAACTCATTAGAATTTCAGAAGGTAAGTTAATGAATTTAATAGAGCAAAATATTCAAGGTTGCATGTTAATAGAAAATGCAATTTTTTCAGATAAAAGAGGAGCATTTTTTGAAGTAATGAATGAAGAGCTATTGCAAAAACTTGATGTTCCAAAAATTGATCAAGTAAATATTTCTAAGTCTCATCATGGAGTTTTTCGGGGTCTTCACTATCAAGTTAAAGAGAGGCTTACTCAGTTTGTTACTTGCATTAAAGGAGAAGTTCTCGACTTTGCGGTAGATATGAGAAAAGACTCAACAACATTTGGCAACGTGGTAAAAGCTAATTTGTCGCAAGAAAATCATAATACTTTTTACCTCCCACCAGGTCTTGCACATGGGTTTTTGAGCATTTCAAAAGAAGCAGTATTGTTGTATCATGTCGCTGGAAAATATGTGAAAGAATGTGAAAGAGGCGTGAACTTCAACTCATTAGATTTAGGGTTACCATTTACCCCTGAAATCATTAATGATAGGGACAATAGCTGGCCAGATTTTAAGGATTGTGACTACCTCTAGGTAACTGATAAATTAATATGAAAATGAAATGTAGATTCACTGGTAAAGATATACCGATAGTTCATTCATTTGGAATGCAACCTTTAGCGAATGGATTCCTTCCTGTTGACTCAAATATAGATGAATACTTTTTTGAAATGTCAGTTGGAGTTAACCTAGAGAATGGCCTTTTTCAATTAGTTAACCAGCCTGATCCCGCTCAAATGTTTCACGAAAACTATGCATTTTATAGCAGAACTTCAAATTTTATGAAAGCTCACTTTGAAAAAGTTGCGTCAGAATTGCGTGATATTCTTCACAAAGATGAAATTTCTATCTCTGACTCTTTTGTGATTGAGGTCGGCTCTAATGATGGCGTTATGTTGGAGCATATGGTGAATTCTGGAGTGAGATGCTTGGGAATTGAGCCTTCCCTTAATGTTGCAAAAGAATCAAATAAATTCGGCGTTGAGACAATCAGTGAATTCTTAGGATCAACTCTTGCAGATCAAATTGTTAATTCTAAAGGCCATGCAAACATAGTTTATGCAGCAAATGTTTTTTGTCATATTCCTGAAATTGATGATTTAGCAAAATCATGCTCCATACTTCTTAAAGATGACGGCTATTTAGTTTTTGAAGATCCTTATTTGGGGGATGTTCTTCAAAAAACTTCTTACGATCAAATATATGATGAGCATGTTTACCTGTTTAGTTGCACAGCAGTTCAAGATGTTTTCAAAAAGCATGGTTTAGAACTATTTGATTGCAAGCACTTAAATACTCATGGTGGATCCATGAGATATTACTTTAAAAAGACCTCATCTGTTACCCATTCAGACAGCCTTTTAAGGCAATTAGATCTTGAAGAAGAAATTGGAATTAAAGATATTAAAACTTACGAGTCCTTTAGTGAAAAGTGTGATTTCGCAAAAGTGAATTTTAAAAAAGCCTTAGAATTATTTAAGGATGATAATCTAAAAGTAGTTGGCTACGGAGCAACATCAAAAAGTACCACAATATTAAATTATTGCGATATAGGCCCAGATTTAATTGAATATATCGTGGACACAACACCTATTAAACAAAACACTTTGACCCCTGGAAAGCATATTCCTGTCCTCCCATATGATGCATTTACTCCTCACCCTGATGTATCAGTATTATTTGCTTGGAATCATAAAAAAGAGATTCTTAGCAAAGAAAGTAACTTTTCTGGACAATGGATCACTCATTTATACGAAGAGTTTATTTGATCTCTGTAAATGAACACTTTTTTTTCAAACCCAAAAGCAGGATTCAAGGATAAAAAAAAACAAATCCTTGCAGCAATTTCAAAATTTATAGATTCTGGCGAATACATCTTAGGGACTAATGTTAAGAAGTTCGAAGATGAATTTAAGCAATTTCTTGGCAATAAAGGATACTTTGTTTCATGTGCCAGCGGAACTGATGCAATTACTTTAGCGCTACTCACTTATGGTATCAAAGGCAAGATAATTGTTCCCTCTCATACTGCAACAGCTTCCATTATCGCTATTCAAAAAGCAGGATGTGAGCCTGTATATGCAGAAATTAATCCTGAGACTTTATTAACATCCATTGCTAATATTCAGACTCTCCTACAAAAAGATAAGAATATAAAAGCAGTGCTTGCCGTTCATCTATATGGATCAGGCATGGATATGAATAGACTGTCATTGGTCGCAAAGTCTTTCCAATGCATTGTAATAGAGGATTGCGCACAAAGCTGCGGAACCATCATCCATAAAAAACAAAGTGGAACTTTATCATCAGCTGGATGCTTTAGTTTTTTTCCAACTAAAAATCTACCTGCACTTGGAGATGGCGGTGGATTATGGCTTCCAAATAAAAAAATGAAAGAAAAAGCTGAATCCATCAGGCAATATGGATGGAATCAAAGAAGAATCGTCTGCACTCCTGATGGAATGAATTCAAGGCTAGATGAAATCCAAGCAGTGGTTCTTAGAATTAGATTAAAAGACCTGCAGAAAGACATCATTAAACGAAGAAACATAGCAAATTTATATGATATAAAACTGTCAAATAAGTTTAAAATTATTCATCAGGCTTCTCATCAACAATCCTCATATCATTTATATATAGTCAGGGTTAAAAATAGAGAAAAACTCATCTCTTATATGAAAAAAAGAGATATTTTTATGGGAATTCATTATTACCCTTCAAATCATATGAATGGAATTCTCAAGAATCAAGATCCTAACTTAAAAGTAACCGAAAAAATTTCTAGAGAAGTGGTTTCTTTGCCTATATTCCCTGAACTCTCCAAGGTAAAACAAATAGATATTATTAAGCATTTAAATAATTTTTTAGAATTAAAATCATAATTCAATTGAAATTGATACCATCTATGTAAAGGATGTATAGTACAAACAAAAAATCATGTAAATTAATAACCTTCATGAATTTTCATAGGTTCACTTAAATAGAGTACTAAAATTTGAAAACAATAGATGATATCAAGATGCTGCAGTTCAAACAGATTCCTGCTGAAGGAGATTCTATGTGGGTCTTAGATGATTTAAAGCTCGTACCCCATCCTGTTAAAAGATTATTTTTTATTTCACCCGAGGGCAATTCTACTCGTGGCGATCATGCCCATTTAGATTGCTGGCAAACCCTGATGTGCATTAAGGGAAAAATCTTAATTACAGTGGATGATGGAAATAATAAGCAGACCATTAATTTATCCTCTTATGGTCAAGCCTTAACTATCCCTCCAGAATTATGGTGTAGGCAGGACTATAGCCCTAATTCATCTTTGGTAGTTTTATGTAGTCACCTCTATGATGAAAAAGATTACTTAAGAGACTATCAAGAGTTCAAAAATTTTAGGATGCAGAAATGAAAAATTTACTAGTTACTGGTGGATTAGGGCATATCGGCAGTAGATTAATTCGACATCTTCTTGATGAGGGGCATGAAGTGCATTGTATTGATAATCTATCAACTCAGAGATTTATTTCTCTTAGAGGCATCATCCAAAATCCTAATTTTACTTTTTATCAATTTGATCTTAATAAAGATAGTGAGTTAATAGAAAAAAATTTTGGTTCACAAAAGATAGATTCTGTTATTCATCTTTCTGCCATAACTGATGCAGAGGGTTCTCATGGAAAGGCTGAGGAAGTGCATCAGAATAATTTTAATTCTACAAAAAATATTGTTCAATTCTGTAAAAATAATAGCTCTAAGTTAATTTTCCCCTCATCAACGAGTGTATATGGAACCTCTGAGAGTGAAGTGTTTGAAGATGATGAGCGATTCCTAAATCCTCAAAGTCCCTATGCAGAATCGAAGATTAACGAAGAAATTTATATTAGAGAAAATCTTGATTCAGGATTCAATATATTAAGATTTGGAACAATATTTGGAGTTTCACCTGGGATGAGATTCCATACCGCTGTCAATAAATTTTGTTGGCAAGCTGCCTTACGCAATCCAATAACTGTATGGCAGACGGCATTAAATCAATATAGGCCGTATCTAGAAATTAAGGATGCATGTAATGCAGTTAGTTTTTTTCTTAATGAAGAGCATGATGCAGAAGTATTTAATATCTTGACTGAAAATTATACTGTTAAAAATATCATTGAAACTATTCAAAAGTATAAAGAAGTAGATATTCAATTTGTTGAAAGTAAGATTATGAATCAATTAAGTTACTTTGTTAAGAATGACAAAATAAATGCTACTGGGTTCAATGTATCTGGGAATCTAGATGATGCAATTCGAGATACGTTTAATTGGTTGGGCTAGGCTAACTAAGTACTATAAAAGCAGGGGTTTTCATTGAATAAAACAATTTATGTTACAGGGATTACCGGCTTTATAGGCAAAAATCTTCTGCCTAATTTACTATCTAGCTATGACCAGGTTTTAAACTTTACCAGGCAAGGCACCATCCAAATCATAAATTCAGATGATATTGAAGAAGCCAAAATTACTAAAGAATTTTTTTGCAATAATCCATCTAATCTACTTATTAATCTTGCAACTCTATACCAGCAATTCCCCTCTAACCAAGATGAATTAAATGCCTTGATTAATTCAAATATATTATTTCCATCTAGAGTTGTGCACGAACTCAGCACTTATAATAAAGATTTAAAAATTATTAATATTTTGAGCTACAGTCAACTGTTAGAGCTCTCAAATCAAAACGTCTATTCTCTTTCTAAAGAGTTGTTTCAGAAATATTTAGATCATTCCTTCGAGTCTATCGTGAATGTATATATTTTTGATACCTTTGGATCTGGAGATACGCGTAATAAGGTAACAGATGTGTTTATCAAGAATATTCTTTCAGGGCAACCAATTATAGTTCCAACGAATGAGGTTAGGATTAATCTGTCTGATTGCAATCAAGTTAATGAGTCTTTGATAAATAGCATTGACCTTAAGCCTGGTGACTACGCCATTCAAAGTCCTGACACCATATCTCTAGAATCATTGGCAATGATGATTATGGAGCTTATGAATAAAGAAGTTGAAATAATCAAAAAGGATAAAGCTATAGACTACATAGGAACTATTAAATTCTTTCCTGAGAATATTTTCCCTCAAAATCCTGAATATAGCCTTAGGAATGCCTTGACGAAGAGAATTCAAGAGATAAAACTAGCCAATAACAGTTATTAATAAAATTACCTCATAAAAATGAATCAGAAAATTTCAATAGTGGGAATGGGTTACGTAGGTTGTGGAAATGCACTTATGCTAGCTAAAAATAATTTGGTTTCGATAGTTGATATTGATGAGCAAAAAGTTGATCAATTTAATAATATGCAACTACCAATTTTTGATGAATTTGCTCAAAAATATCTTGAAACTGAAGAATTGAATATTTCAGCAACTTCTAGTCTTCTTGAATCTATACAAGATGCGTCATATGTGATCCTTGCTTTGCCTACAAACTTTAATGAAAGCACAATGGAATTCGATACGCATTTAATTGATCAGGTGGTTGAAGAAGTTCTTGATGCTAATAAAAATGCAATTATTATTATTAAATCGACTGTCAATATTGGGTATACAGAATCTTTAAAAATTAAATTTAACTCTAGTAGAATATTATTTAGTCCTGAATTTCTTCGAGAGGGCCATGCGCTTGATGACAATCTAAATCCCTCTAGGATTATAATTGGAGGAGACCATGATTTTGCTATTTCTTTTGGCCAACTCATTGCTGACTCCATTAGTGATTTTTCTCCACCCATTCTTTTTATGGAATGCACTGAAGCTGAGTCTGCAAAATTATTTTCTAATACATATTTAGCCATGAGAGTTTCATTTTTTAATGAATTAGATTCCTTCTGCATGGATAATAACCTAAGTTCAGAAGATATTATCAGGGGTGTATCTTTAGATAAAAGAATTGGAAATTATTATAATAATCCATCATTTGGTTTCGGTGGATATTGTTTGCCAAAAGATTCTAAACAACTTCTAAGTAGATTTAAAACAACGCCTCATAACCTGCTTCAATCAATACAAGATTCTAATAAAGCAAGAGCAATCTTTCTTGCAGATAAAATTATGGAGAAAAAACCTACGATGATTGGAGTTTATAAACTTGCAATGAAGCAAGGCTCTGATAACTCGAGAGCAGCATCTATATTTAATGTTATTCAAGAACTTATAAGAAGAAATGTCGTAATTAATATTTTTGATCCTTCAATTAAAAAATTAGAAACTGAAGATGCGACTTTAATTATTGATTTTAAAAAATTTATTGAGCTTTCTGATTTAATACTAGCCAATAGACTCGATAATGACATTAAACCATTTTCTGATAAGGTATTTTCAAGAGATATTTTTTCTTCTGATGAGTAAGTAGCAAAGTTATGAATATATTGATTACAGGTGGAGCAGGCTTCTTGGGCGCCAACTTAACTCAGTCTCTTCTAGGGGACGGACATTGCGTTATATCAATAGATAACTTCCACAGTGGTCGAAAAGAAAACCTTATTTCTTTTCAGAATTCATCTTCATTTCAATCCATTTCTCATGACATAAGGAAGCCCCTTGAGATATCAGATAATATAGATCAAATTTATCACCTTGCATGCCCAGCTTCTCCAAAGTTTTATCAAGCTGATCCAATCTATACTACTGAGACTTGTGTTCTTGGTAGCCTTAATGTGCTGAACTTTGCCTTGAAAAAAAATGCAAAAATATTATTTACCTCTACTAGCGAGGTTTATGGAGATCCGGAGGTCCACCCCCAACCAGAGTCATACCGTGGGTCAGTGAACTCTACAGGAATTAGAGCATGCTATGACGAAGGCAAAAGATGTGCTGAAAGTATTTTTTATGACTTTCATCGAATGTATGGGGTAGATATAAAAGTAGCGAGATTATTTAACACATACGGCCCTTTAATGAGATCAGACGATGGAAGAGTAGTTTCAAATTTTATTTGTCAAAGCATAACAGACAGCCCAATAACGTTATATGGAGATGGAACTCAAACCAGAAGCTTTTGTCATGTCGATGATTTAATTGTTGGGCTAAAAAAATTGATGCAATCTGATGCAGATATTCTATATCCGGTAAATTTAGGAAATCCAGCAGAGTTTACGCTTCTTGAATTGATAAAAGAAATAGAAAATGTATCCAATAAATCCTTAACATTAAAATTCTTTCCTTTGCCAATGGATGATCCAAGAATGAGAAAGCCTGATATTCAGATTGCGAAGACTAAGCTAGATTGGGAGCCATCAATTAAATTAAAAGAAGGCTTAATAAGCACTTATCAATATTTCTCTGAGCAATTAAAAAATTAATTTAATAACCAAGATAATTATTTACTCTTATTGAGATCTCTTTAGAAACCCACATGCAATGATCAATTTTTGCAGTAAAAACAGATAGAAATCCTTCATCTATTTCATTAATAATGGATGGTCTCGCATCAGTTACTTCCTTATTTGCTAAAACCACTCGAGTTGTTTGCAAGAAACCTTTTAACTGGCTGCTGGTTACCGAAGGCACAAACTCTTCAAAGCTATCTAGAATATTTTGAAAAATAGCTTGTTTATTTTTATGACTTGCTGGAGAAGTCTCTGAATGCTTCCATTTTTTCGGCATTTCAGTACTAATACTTCTTTCGATTACTGTGTGATTCACATGATAGAGTAAAAAGTCTCCAGACTTGCCAAATGGTAAAACAGTCATAAATGGACCATCCATAACAGTTATTCCTACTGGCGGCCTAGACCAATCAACAATTGGAACCATGGTGTATTCATATTGCAATTTTTTTACCTCACTTCCAACCTGAGAATTTAATTGATTTAAATTTGCGTAAGTACAATTTATTACAGCGTCAAAGATTTCATTATTTTTTCCATTTACCTCCAACGAATAAGCCGCATTCAATTTTGATATATTTGTTATTTCAGAATTGAATTTTGGAGAAATACCTAATGTTTTAAATTTCTTAGAAACTATTTTTTCTAAAATTTTTGAGTCATACACTACTTCATCACATAAAACTCCCAAATCAACATTTTGAACTAAAGGATCAAATTTCTGAGGATCAATAATTTTGAAATTTAAATTCAACCTTTTGCAGAATTTTAAATATTCTTCTGGTGAAGTAAGAGATCCATTGCTTGCTATAAAATATGCATTCTCAAAATTATTTAGAATACATTCTGGGAACTCATTTTTAAAATCTGCAAAACCTTTGATACATTGTGCTGCTGTCTCATCATCTCTTGGATAGTGAAATCCTAAATGAAGACGATTTTGATTGTTGAGGGAAGCTCCTTGCAACCCCATTTGATTGCTGTCATAAATTGTGACTTTTAAACCACTCTCAGCAAGCTTTATTGCAGTCATTGCTCCAAATATGCCACATCCCACAATAGCAACATTTGAGTCTTTCATAGAATTCCACCGTTAACAGAAATTATCTGACCATTAACATTGCTCCAACTTTTTCCAGAAATATCAAAAACTATTTTTGCAATTTCTTTTTTTGAAGTTAATTTACCCGTTGGTGATTGAGATGCGTGATATTTTTGTCTTTTAGTAGCCATTGCATCAAACATTGAAGAGTTATCAACTAATGAGGGCGCAATTCCATTGATTCTGATTCGAGAGCCCTCCCAAAGAGCTATAGATTTAATAAAGCCAATTTGCGCTGCCTTAGAAGCTGCGTATACGGGATCATAGCTTCCTTTTTGACCAGATATAGAAGACATAAATATAACAGATGCATTTTTAGAGAATACTCTCATTAATTTTTGAAATAGAAAGATTTGGGAGCTAAAGTTTGTATCAATTACCTCTTTGATTTCATCGTCGATATAATCTTTCATAGATTTCCCTAAAAGCAGGGCTGGAAGAAAAATTGCAACATCTATTTTCCCAATATTTTTGATGCTATTCAAAAATAATTTTTGAGAATCCTTGCAGTTAATATCAAGTTTCAACGTATGCAAGTTATTTTTACCTAATCCAGTAAATTTTATTTTATTGGAATTATATGAAGCAAGAACCTGATCATCATTTGAAAGAAACTCCTTAATTATTTCTTGTCCAATTGAAGATGATGCACCGATTATTAAAATTTTACGCATAGTGCTTAATTATTTGAAGTTTTGCATGGGGGCTATTGGCCAATGGAAGATTGAGAGATTTCTCTTACGAAAGATTGATACCGAGTGTTCTCTTGAACATTATTTTTAATTATTCCAGTCAAAAGCAGGGTCATTAGAGTTAAAGTACCTGTCTGCAAAAATACCAATACAAAAACTCCCATGACAATGGAGAACCAACCTGGCGTAGCCACTCCAAGAAATTTTAAAAGCACTGCTATGGCTCCACCTGCAATGGACAAGAATGCTATAAAGGCACAAAAAATTCCAACCCTTACAAGCACTTCTTCAGAAAAAATCATCAATGCTTTAAACCCATGAAGAGCAAAGCCAACAAAGTTTGAATTTGACTGGCCAAAGTACCTTGTTCCTCTATCTATTGATTGCTCACTTAATCTTAATTTAGATGACAGAACACATGCTGCAAGATGAGTCCATATTTCTGGCATTCGCACAATTCTTTTCAATGGATCAATTTTGATAGCTATGAAATTACCAAAGCCAATAGACCTTCCAGTCAGAACCCTAAAGATTGCTTTATAAATTCTATAAAAAACTTGAAATTGAGTTCCTTCAGACCTATTTTTTCTTTTACCAACAGCTATATCAACATTACTATCCTCGATAACGCTAAGCAATGACAAGATAGTATTCGGATCATCCTCGCCATCAGAATCCATTACCACAATCCGCTTAGCCCACTCTATTTTATCTACAATATACTGAAGTCCTATTGCAATAGCCTGCTGGTGCCCAACATTCTTAACTAACTTAATCACAACTCCATCAATACCTATTGTATTCAAAATATCTATATCAAAAGGCTCCTTAATAGATCCATCATCTACAGCAACAACAAAGATTCCTTCTTTATAAAGGGCTTTTAATTCACTAAGTAATTTTTTGGCAGATTGATTGTCTTCATATATAGGCGTAACTATTATAATTTTTTCATCAACATTTGAAGTTGTACTAGACATTATTTATGTTTAAGAGCTTGTGATAACTATATAATAGACTAAATACATCCCTACATAAATACAATAAATGGCTATCAAGAATTTCTTCAGAGCTAAGGCTCAAACAGAGCCAGTCCTCCAAGAGATATTTCTTTTTCTAATTAATGGATTTCTTGCAACATTAATTCATTTTGTAGCACTCATATTATTTGTAAACCTTGCTGCGCTAAGCTATGGGCTATCAAATTTTCTATCTTTTTTAGTTGGGTCAGTTTCATCATTTTTAGGAAATAAATTTGTTGTTTTCAAGGGTAAAAATAAACTCAGAACTACCTCACAATTTATAAAATTTTTCTTTTTATATTTTTCTTTAGCTTTGGAACATGGTATTGCGTTATACTTTTGGAGTGATATAAATGAATACAACTATATAGTTGGGTTCTTGTTAATCACAATGTTAAATATAATCATTAGTTTCATTTTTAACAAATACATCATATTTAATGCAAAGTAAATTTACATTATTAGTACTGTCCATTTTTTTATATCTAGCGATCTTTATAGCTATTTATTTAGTCCATATAAATTTTTTTGAAGTCCAGGTTATTTTATATTCAGCTTTATTAGATTCGTCTATAGCATTAATAATTTTTGGGGCTATTAGCCTATCTTTAAAAAATAAACTAAATTTAAATTTTTTTGAATCAGTTCTAATAATACTGTTACTAAGTTTAATTGGTTACTCTTTATCACTTTCTTTGCCAACAGTTATTGATAGATCATTATCATTTTATTTTCTAGAAAAGATTGATCAGCATGATGGCTCTATAGAAAAAGCATCAATGAGAGATATCTTTATTAATGACTATATTGATGAATATAAATTAGTAGAAATTAGAATCACTGAGCAACTTGAATCAGGAACAATTCGTTTAGATGGTAGCTGCGTCTCTCTTACTAAAAGAGGATATTTAATATCTAAATTTAGTAACTTTTTTCGAAAAAATCTATTAGCTAACAATAGATTAATCTTAGATGAGTATTCAAATCAACTGACGGACCCACTCGGAAATAGTTCTGTAAATAAAGAATATTTATGCCAAAATACTGCAAAAAAAAGTAGTTAAAAAAATGAACTTCAAAAGATTTAAATATAATGAAATAGCTCTGGTTTTTTTCCTTGCAATATTTGTTAGATACTTATTTTCTTTTTTTTCTGGGATAGATAATTTTGATGGCCCTGATAACTTCAGATATCTTGAGCAAAGCGATAGAATTTTGTCAGGAAATTATAATCTAGAAGAAAAATTATTTATTACTGCTCCCTTATTTCCTTATATTCTTGCTTTGTTCAAATTGATTTTTAATTCAAATTATGTTTTTGCATTAGAAGCATTCCAAATTTTCCTTAGTGGTGTCTCCGCAGTCTTTTTGATGCGCACTGCAAATGTTATTTTTAAAAATAATATTACGGCTATTTTAACTGGCTTAGCTTACTCCGTTTATCCTGTTACGCTTTACTATGCTCATCAATTTTCACAAGAATCTATCTTTCAATCTTTATTTATCATTAGCATTTACTACTTTTCAGTATACTTAAATCATGGCAGGTTGAATGCTTTACTTGCATTCTCACTTATCTTTTCACTTGCCTTGTTAACAAAGTCGATAATCTTGCTTACTCTTCCATTCTTGATGTTATCCATATTGATAAAATTTGGATTGACAAAAAAAAATATTGGCCATATAGCGTCTTGTCTTTTTGTAGTCTTTCTCATGACTTTACCATATGGCCTTTATAATAAAGCTGTTAACGGAAGTTATGTTGTTGCGTCAAGTGGACAAGGAGGACATTTCTTAACAGGTCATAATGATGACTTTTTTGTATACGTAACAAATCCACCCCCACGAGATTCGCTTGAATACAGAAGATTAAAAAATATGGACTATAAAGTTTTTAATGACTTGGAGCCTGAAATCAAGAATAAAAATCATAAATATCAACAAGAGACTTACCTTAATGCTGGTATCGCATGGAGCCTTGATAACCCAAAAAAATTATTCAAATTAGCCTGGATAAATTTTCGAAACTTTATAACCCCTGGATTTAATATTTTGCATCACCCATTTTCAATGTGGTTACTCACCTTCCTGATAAGTTTACCAGTCTTCATTTTTGCTTATATTGAAATCACTAGAAAAGTTTTCTTTGATTTCAAATCACATTTAGTTGTTGTCTCTTTGTTCCTGGGAATGTTATCAGTAGCCTTGCTGTTTTATGCCTATAATCGCTACAGAGTTACAACTATCGAGCCATATTATTTAATGTATGCATGCTCTTTTGCAGTCCTTTTGTTTAACCGAAAAATTAAACCCTTTTTTACTAAATAAATAAATCTTATTTTGCATGGAAATTAATATAGCTATAAAAATGGCATAATATATAATGTCGCCTGTTACATTAATCCTATGTCAGCTCCTAAAAATAACTGATATTAATAATTTGAGCTTGTTAAAATGATTGAAGATATAAAATCTTTTTTATGGTTTCTGCTTAAAGGACCCAAGTACTATTCAACTCTTATTGCGCTTATTTATTCGAAATTAAGGCCTTCAAAGGACTCAGAGCGTCATATTGAAGTTGCTACAAAATGGTGTAAACAAAACCTAATATCTATTGAAGATTGCTTTAATAAAATTGGAATTAACGTCACTGATCATAACTCCATTGAGGACCCATTCTCGCAGGAATATAGGCTAAAAGTTTCTAGTATCATTGATGGTTCTGAGTCAAATTTTGGAGGTCCAGGCCACACTAATCTTATATATACTATATGTGAGAAATTAAACATTACTAATGCCATTGAAACTGGCGTGGCTTATGGATGGTCTTCAGCAGCAATACTTAAATCATTGGCTAACAGAAATGGAAGTTTAATTTCGATAGATATGCCTATGCTGAAACAGACAGATTATGATTTAATTGGAGTTGCTGTTGAACCAGGATTAAAAAAATTCTGGGAATTAAGAAGAGAGCCGGATAGATATGGGTTACCTCGAGCAATTAAAATTATGGGCGAAACTTTAGAACTTGCTCACTATGATTCTGATAAATCTTATTATGGCAGAAAATGGTCGCAGGAAATAATATGGAAAAACTTAAAAAGTGGTGGGATATTTATCTCAGATGATATAGAAGACAACACGGCATTTCTTGAATTTGTTAAAAAACATAACTTTGAATTTAGCGTTTTAGAGTTTGAGAAAAAATATGTTGGCGTAATAAAAAAACATTAATTAAATTATCTTTTTATTTTTATACTCCATTTGGTTCTGATTTCTTATTTTCAATTTCTGATTATTAGACTATAGTTCTCTCGGTCAGCTCACCTTACAAAAGCTAACTACAATTTTATCTATTTGAGTAACATGTCAATCCTTGTCTTGTTCTTAATATATAATTAGCAGAATTTAAAACTTATAGTTGAATATTAATTACATTGTTGAAAGGAGTCTAGTGTGAGAGTTTTTTTAGATATTGGAGCGCATACGGGTGAAACTTTAGACGAAGTTTTGAAACAAAAGTATGCATTTGATAGGGTGATTTGCTTTGAGCCTTCTCAAACTTGTATGGCAGATTTAAGTGTATATGTTAAAAAAGATTCTAGAGTTGAAGTTCATCAAATTGGTTTAAGTAACACTAACGGAGTCGAGACCCTCTTCAATCCAGGTGAATTAAATGGCTCAATATTTTCAGAAGATATAAATTTAGATGATGCTCAAGAAACTATTACATTAGTTGATGCGCATGCTTGGTATGCTAACAATATAGATGCTTCCGATTTCGTTGTTATTAAAACAAATTGCGAAGGCAGTGAGGTTAATATTATTGATAGTTTCCTGAATGGAGACACATTCAAACAATTTTATTCATTGCTAATAACTTTTGATATTCGAGATTATCCATCATTGGCTTATAAAGAAATTGAAGCTAGGAAAAGATTGAAGGCCTCAGGATATAAAAATTTTTGCTTTTCAGATGATGTGATGATTGGGCCAACTCATGAAAAGAGAATTGAAAATTGGCTATCATTATTTGGTGTTGATATTCCTTTAGAGTCAATTGAAGATTTAAAGAAAAAATTTGATACAAATTTCCAGAAGTTTTCAAAAAAGTCTGGAAACTTTGTCCGCTTGGAAATCAAAGTTAAAAGAATATTTGGATATCAAAATCTTCCTAGCCCAATAAAAAAAATTTTAAGGATGGTGAAGCGAATCTTCAGAATGAATAGAGAAAGATCAATAGATGGTTCATAGTATTTTGTAAGTATTGGAATTTAATCTGGGGAGTGCAGATGAGCAAAAAAAATAATATTGATGAGAAGGTTGTCAGAGATTTTGGACTAGAGTGGAAAGCATTTAACCATCAGGACATTGATGATGATTTGTTAAAATCGGCTTTTGATAGCTATTTTAATTTTTTTCCATTTTCAACTTTAAAAGATGCAGAGGGTTTTGATATGGGATGCGGCTCAGGTCGTTGGGCACAATTTGTTAGCCCGCATGTAAGATTTCTTAATTGCATAGATCCTAGTCAGGCAGCATTGGATCAAGCAACATTGAATATGAAAAATGCCTTAAACTGTTCCCTTGAATGTGCTGGAGTAGACAATAATAGTCTGAAAGATGCTTCTCAAGATTTTGGCTACTCGCTGGGAGTTCTTCACCATATTCCTGATACAGCTTTGGCACTTCAATCATGCTCGAAAAAACTAAAATCTGGAGCACCTTTTTTACTTTACTTATATTACAGGTTTGATAATAAACCAAAGAGCTACTATTTCCTTTGGAAATTATCAGATCTAGTTAGAAATGTAATCTGCAGACTGCCTTTTTTCTTGAAATTCTTTATTTCACAATTAATAGCATTATTTATTTATTTTCCGCTTGCAAGGAGCGCCTTAATATCTGAAAAATTAGGATTTAATGTTTCTAATTTTCCACTCACTTGGTATAGAAATGAACCTTTCTATATTCTCAGAACAGATGCGTTGGATAGATTTGGCACGAGATTGGAGCAGCGTTTCACAAAAGCTGAGATTAGCTCAATGATGCTTGATGCAGGATTTAGAGACTTAACATTTAGTGATCGAGAGCCATACTGGACTGTACTAGCTTATAAAAATTAAATTATTTTGAAGCATCTAATCTCCAGTAACCCTGAATTTAGTATTCTCACTTCCACCTCAGATAATAATGAGGAGCTTCGAGTTATTATTTCTGTAAATAAATCATGACATCTCTTAAAAAGATGATATTAGTTAGCGGAAGTGGCGATACAGTTGCTTGGTTTCGAATTGAGCTTTTGCAAGAATTTATAAATATGTCTTATAAGGTATATGTGCTTGCACCTGATATTCGAGATGAACTGAAACCAGCGTTACTTGATATAGGCGTCGAGTTTCTTGAGATTAAACTCCATAGAAAAGGATTTAATATCTTCAATTTATGGAGCTCCATTATAGAACTGCGAAAAATTTTTAGATTGATACAGCCGGATTTGATATTTTCCTATACACATAAAGCTATTATCGCAGCATCAATTGCATCTCGAATTTCTGGCTTTACTAACACCTATTCATTGATTACTGGAACTGGTCATATTTTTGATAGTGAAAACCTCAAGCAAAAAGCACTTAAAACTCTTGGTTCATTTGCTCTTAGGTTGGCGCTAACTTTTAATAAGCTAGTGTTTTTTCAGAATCCGGATGATAGGTACTTATTTGAAAAGAAAAAAATTGTGAAGGCTGGCAAAACAAAGTTAGTCAATGGGTCAGGTGTTAATTTCCAGAAATTTAAAATTACCAAACTGCCATCGGAGCCAATTTTCTTATGTATGGCCAGATTAATTAAATCTAAGGGTATTTTAGAGTTTGCTCAAGCAGCTAAGATTGTTAAGGAAAGCTACCCACATGCAAAATTTTTGCTGTATGGCTATGCTGATGACCATCCTGACTCTATTGACGAACAAGAAATTATTCATGAGTGGAAAGAAAAATTTGGTGTTGAGTATTATGGCTATTCATCAAAGCCTGCAGACACCATTAACTCAAGTAGTATTTTTGTTCTCTTGTCATACAAAGAGGGTACTCCCAGAGTCGTCCTAGAAGCCATGGCAATGGGCAGGCCAATAATAACGACTGATACTCCTGGATGTCGAGAAACTGTCAAAGATGGCGTTAATGGCTTCCTAGTTCCAAAAGGAGATTATAAAATTGCAGCAGAATCAATGAAGGCATTAATAGATAATTCCTTAAGAGAAAAAATGGGTTTTGAGTCAAGGAAATATTGCGAATCAAAATTTAATGTTGAACATGTTAATGCCTCTATGTTGAAGGAAATGGATGTGCTTGGATAATATTTTCAATTATAATGCTTGGCAATTCAACATATTAAAGATCGATCTGCTAACCCATTGAATAATTTAGGGGTGATATATTAACTTGCTTTATAACAACCCTTTATCTTTAATAAAGATTAATTTAGAGAACGAAAAGGATAAACATGGATTTTAATAGTTTTATAGACATCTCATCAAATGCCCATTTAAAACATGAGGGTGAATATTTGATTGCAAGTGAGAAAATAAAATTTCCTATTAAGAATTCAATTCCTAGATTTAATAGCTCCGATAATTATGCAGAAGCGTTTGGCTTGCAGTGGAATACCTTTAAAAATACTTTATTAGATTCTTATACTAAATCAGACTATGCAGAATCGAGACTGGAAACAGCTTTAGGACAGTCCCTGAGCTCTATTCAGGGATTAAAGGTTCTTGAAGCAGGATCAGGCTCAGGAATGTTTACGGAGATTTTATTAAAATATGGTGCCAAGGTTTACTCCTTTGATTTTAGTAATGCTGTCGATGCTAATTATGATAACAATATGCCTAATGAGGATTTAACTTTATTCCAGGCAGATATTAGAAATATTCCTTTTCCTGATGAGTTCTTTGATCTCTCAATATGTTTGGGAGTTTTACAGCATACTCCCAATACACTTGATAGTATGATTGAGCTTACAAGGGTTTTAAAGACTGATGGTAAGTTAGTCGTGGATCATTACAAACATCACATAGGGCATTTTGCGTCTTTGTACTTAGTTTGGTGGCTGATTATCAAAAGTTTGAATCCGCTAGTGCAAATTAAAATAACAACTGCGTTGACTAAGATTTTTTTTCCAATTCATTGGTTTTTTAGAGACTATAAATTGATTCAATTTGCTTTACGAAGAGTATCACCTATTTCATTTTATTATAAAATCTTCCCTTATTTGTCAAAAGAGCTTCAATACGAATGGTCACTTTGTGATACCCATGATAAAAATACAGATCAATACAAAAGACATTACACAACAAAACAATTCAATCGATTGGTTGAGCTAAATTTTAAATTCCAATCATATGAGATTAATGAAAGAGGCAATGGCCTTGAATGTATAGCTATTAAATAAGTAAATTTATATTCGCTTAGAAGCAAAAAAACTTTTCATTAATTCGCTAGCCTCGTCTTGCAAAAACCCATATTCATAATCTACTGTATGATTTAAAAATTCTTTTTGCAGAAAGAAGTCTTTAGAAATAATTGCACCTGTTTTAGGTTCAGCTGTCGAGAAATATAGATTTTTTAACCTAGCATCTACTATTGCTTTTGCGCACATATGGCATGGCTCAAGAGTTACATAAATATCACAATTTACTAATCTATAATTTTTAAGAAAATTAGAAGCGTTATTTATTGCTATCATTTCTGCATGAGCTGTTACAGAGTTCAGTAAAATATTCTGATTGAAACCTGAGCCAATTATTTTAGAATTTTTAACTATAATTGCTCCAACCGGGACCTCATCAATCTCTTGCGCACGTTTTGCTTGAGAAAGGGCTTCTTGCATAAAAAAAAGATGCCTCTCTATATTACTCAATTCTGTTCCAACATTCTTAATCTTTTAAAAAATTATACAAAAGTTGCCCATTCATCCAGCGGTCTTCTTGTTGATTGCAATTGATTGATTTTAGAAGAAGGATTTTTAAAACCTATTGCCATGCCACAAAAAAGCATTAACTCATCATTAACTCCAAGAAAACTTTTTATGCTATCTTGCTTCATTGACCATGCTTCTTGAGCACATGTATCTAGACCATATTCTTGAGCTAAAAGCATAAAAGTTTGAAGAAACATTCCTAAGTCTGACCATTGAGGAGGGCCCATAGTCTTATCTACAAAACAAAATATTCCCACTGGAGCACCAAAAAAATTGAAATTTTTTAACACTTGATTAATTCGAGCTTCCTTATCTTCTCTTGGAATACCTAGCAATGAATACATTTCTTCTCCGAGCTGATATCTCGAAGTTCTATAAGGTTCTTTAAGCTTCTTTGGATAAATATCATAGGCTGGATCTTCGGGTTCAACCCATCTCTCTTGGAAACTTAGGAAGCCATTAAGGCTTTCATTATTAAGAACATAAATTCTCCAAGGTTGAAGGTTTCCACCAGATGGACTTCTAGCTGTTTTCTCTAATAATTCTGCTATTAGTAAATTAGAGATAGGTGTTTTAAGAAAATCTCTAATAGATCGCCTTGCAAAAATAGCTTCTGAAACTTTCATATATTGATATTATTCCTAAATTAAATTGATAATTAAAGGCTTACTCTGCATCTAATTGTTTGGTTTTAAAAAAATAACTAGCAAAGTAGAATATGAGCCAGATTATCCATGCGTAATTAGAACTAAGATAAGTAAAATCCTGCAAAAATTTTCCTCTTTTAGCAGGAAATTCATTGAGGGAAGAGGAGTAAATGGAGCCACTTGGAATCTCAGGAACACCCCATACTGGATATAGAGTATTAAATAATTCCACATCACCGCTTAGTAATTTAGGAATAACTGTTGCATCTGATCTGTCATAACTGGGCTCAATATCCGTATCTACAAAGTACCAATTATTTTCAATCTTAACCCCAGATGCAAAATGACCAAAATCTGTTTTAGATGATGGAACATTAAAATTAATTGATAAATACTCAAATCCCATTGATTGCATCAATCCTTGAAAAATAATGGCCTGCTGATTACAAATTGCATAAGATGACTTCAAAATTACATCAGGATTTAATGCAGAGGTATATAAGCTATTCCCCCAGTTACCTGATAAGTAATTAAAAATATATAACAGCCAGTTATCTTTTGGATCGACTACTGTGTCTCCATGCTGAAATCTTTGTCTGAGCAAGTCATCTGCTAAAATAACAACTTCCATATCAGAAAATTTTCTTTCTTGTATCTGCTCTTGAAAATATTTTTTCAGCTTGTCCTGGGAGTCAAGAAATTCTAAATTTTTGTCAAATAGCTCATTTAATGGAGCATTATTCGCTGACTTTGCTTGAGTTGGCTCATAGCTAAAGAACTGGGTATTAACAAAAATTAGAGGAATTACAAAAATACAAAAAAGAAACAAGCTTATATGCCTATAAGTTGAAAGTTGACCATTATTCATAGATTTTAAATGCATGATCAATTAAATAGTTAGTATAGGTCATTAGGTTTCTGTGCTTGAATTTTTTTCTAGCATCTCTGAGAGGAACCTATTGCTATACGAAAGGTCTGTGTAAGAGCCAAAATCTTCAATACGACCATCTTTAAAAATACATATCTTATTGAAGTATTTCAAGATAGATGCTTTGTGCGTAATAGCAATTATTGTTTCAAATTTAGCTGCGGAAATATTTTGAAGTATTTTAGATTCAAGATTAAAATCCATTGCACTTGTCGCTTCATCTAAGACAAGAATTTTTCTTTTTCTATACAAAGCTCTTGCTATTCCAATTGATTGTTTTTGACCACCTGATACTATTTGGTGATCATCCGATAACCTTGTTTTAAGACCAAGTGGAAGTTCGTTAACCAGGGATTCAAGACCAGCTAGAGATATTGCACGTTCTAACCTAGCATTCTTATCTTCAGAGTCTTTATCTCCAAAAATAATATTTTCTTCTAAAGTTCCCTCTAAAAGATAAATTTTTTGGGGAACCAGAGAAAATAGCTGTCGATAATGTGAAAAGTCAGATTTGATCATCTTATACCCATCAACTGATATAGATCCATTATTATCAGGTTCAAGGAAGCCAAGAAAAATATCTAGAAATGTAGATTTTCCAGAACCGCTGGGCCCGATTATTGCTATGCGATCTTTTGGTAAAACATTAATGTTGATTGATTCTAATGATAATTTCTCAGCACCTTTGTATTGAAAAGAGATCTCCTTCAGCGCTATTTCGCGGTCAAAAGAGAAGGTTTTTTTAGGAGTATCATTTCCTTGATGAAAAGGGTTCTTCTCTAGTAGGGCAATAATATTTTGTAAATATGGATAGCGAGAGTTAATTTCGTGAGAAAAATAAAAAATATTTTGAAAAGCAGGCAGTAACTTCATTGCTGCAATTCCATAAACTGAAAGAGTTAAGAAATATGAGGTATTATCTAATCCAGTTGAAGCGGCAAAGATCGCACTTACAATCAGTAAAACTATTAGAACTGCATCAATAACAAAGCGAGGAATATATGCCAGCGCTGTATTAATACCTTCCGCTTTTGCTAAACCTATATTAGTATCTTGAAAATCTAGAAGAACATTTTGTTGATTGTCATAAAAAATAATCTCTTTAATTGAGCCAAACATATTTCTTATAATCTTCATTGAGTAGTCTATAAAGTTAGATGCATAAGCTGCATTTTTTAAGACAGTTGGCTTTAAACCAAAGAAAATTATTCCATATATTGGACCAATAGTTCCAATTAAGACTAAGGTTATTAAGGGTTGATAAGCAAGTAAGGCAAATATTATCATGACCGATAGAATACATCGGCTGATTAAGTGCATAGAGAAAATTATTATCCTTGCAACTTGATCTCCATCATTTAAAACCCTAGAGGCGCTTTCGGCAGGAGGAGATTGCAAGATACTTTCCCAATCAAGAGTTAAGAAATGATTAATTAATTTTAGCTTTACTCTACTGCCTATCATGTGACTGGTAATACTTTGGTGCCTGATTGCAAGAATTGAGATTAGTACGGTAACCAAAGAGTAGAGAAGTATCACAGCATAAAAATAATATGATAACTGATCATTTGCTATGTCAAAGTAACTCACATAATCTTGAATTAATTTATATTCAAGCAAAGCAGAACCAACTTTTCCAAAATTAAGAATAAGAAATGATATTAGTCCAAGCCCTATAACTTCTATTATAGAAACTACTAAAAGCAAAAAGGACATCAAGTAAACTTTTTTAATATCTGATTTTGATAGTAAAAAATTTAAAGAATTAAATACAAATTTCATATGCGAGAAAGCAAGCGATACCCTATTATTTTTACTTCATAGCTAATAAATAAATTATTATTGGTAATAGATTAATTAAAAACGAGTAAAGTGATCAAATTAATATTAATTTTAACAGATAAATGATCTTGGTACGTTCATAATAATGCTATGAAAGTATGTTTTGTTATTTATAGGTTCGATTTTTTTGCTTCCCATCGCTTGGATTTGGCAGTTAGTTTAGCTCAAACCCATGAGGTTTTTATTATCACAGATTGTTTAAATGCGCCTGAAGAAGAGGTTAAGAGAATTCATGCTCTTGGGGTCTCAGTTCACCATCTAGCCAGCAGATCGGGCTCTTTAAATTTGATATCTTACTCAAAATATTTTCTTTCCTTAAAAAATATCATTCATAAAATTAAACCTAATTTCTTATTCTATGTCACCCTTGAAATGTCTGCATTTGGGGCTTTATTACATAATTTTATAAGTCCTAAAAAATCTTTTTTCTTAATCACTGGTTTAGAACCTTTTTTCTTTAATAGGAAATTTAAATATATTTTATATAGAGCTATTCAAAAAATCCTTTTTCTGTTGCTGCGCCTAAGAAGCAACTATAAATTTATTTTTCAAAACTCTGATGACATGAAAACTTTTATTAATAAAAAACTGGTTACAAGAAATCATGCATCTATTATTCCAGGAAGCGGAATTGATATGAATCATTTTTCTTTTCAACAGAGAAATACATCTAACAAAATTATATTCTTATTTGCTTCAAGGTTAATAAGGTCCAAAGGGATCATTGAATATTTCGAAGCAAGCAGAGACTTAGCACTCAAATATCCTGATATAGAATTCCATATTGCAGGAAGTTTTGATTTAACTAATCCTGATTCCATAACTCAATCAGAGTTTAATGAATTACAGTCTAACAATGCTATTAGATATCTAGGCTCTTTAACATTTCAAGAAATGAAGGGATGTCTTGATGCTGCTTCCATACTTGTGCTGCCTTCATACGGAGAAGGGTTACCAAAGATAGCATTAGAGGCAGCTGCATCTGGAATGCCTTTAATTATGACTAATACAACAGGCTCTCGAGATTGTGTTGTAGAAGGTGAAAATGGTTTTCTTGTTAATGCTCACAGTCCTAGCCATCTAATGAGTGCTATGGAGAAATTTATACTCAAAAGAGATCTGGTTAGCACCTTTGGAAAAAATTCTTTTTTGCTGGTCAAAGAACATTTTTCAATTAAATTAATTTCTAAAGAATATTTGAAATTAATTGAAGAATAATAAAATCTATTAGAAGCTTGGCTTGAATCTTTGAATCCAACAAATAAAAAATACTATTCCAAATAATCTTTCCGCATTAACATGAATCCTCTCCTTTGTATTCAATAGAGCTAAAATTTCTTGATGATTAAAAATCAGCGGATCAGACTCTAATATTTTTTGATGAAAATAATCATTCCAGTCTTTTTCTAATAAAAAGCTCCCTAATGGTATTGAGAATCCCTGTTTTCTATTCACATCAAATTCGTTTGGAAGAACCTTTTTTGCTAGGTGCCTTAAAATAATTTTTCTTTCATCTTTGTGGGCTTTTAAATGAGAGGGAAGATTTAAAAATGCAAACTCTAGAATTTCTTTATCTAAGAACGGAGCTCTTATTTCTAAAGAATTAGCCATGCTACATCGGTCTACCTTGACTAATAAGCATTCAGAAAGATAGTTTTGAAAATCTGAGAATGTGGCTCTAGATATATAGTCTTCAATATTAGAAATTTGATCGTTATATCCAAGGATTTTATTATCCGTGTTTAATTTTGTGTAGTTAAAAATATTCTTTTGTTCAGCTGCATTAAAAAATTCCAACATATTTGGATAACAATGGATAAAATCAGAGGCAAATAATTCAATAGTCTTCCTTCCCTTAAATCCAAGCGGAAGAATCGACTCAGATAAAAGATTAATTTTTTGCCTCATTGGCAATGGAAAAAAATGCGAGAATTTTCTAAGTTTAAGTAATTTATTGTAGTGCGGATATCCCCCAAAAACTTCGTCTCCTCCATCTCCTGAAATTGCAACTTTAAAAGAAGAGGCGATAACTTTAGATAACATAAATGTTGGCATGATCGAATGATCAAACATTGGCTCATCAAAAAAATAGGTTAGCTCCTCTAGAATCTCTGGACTGATTGTTGAAGCTTCTAATTCATGATGGTTAGTAGAATACTTATTAGCAATAAACTTTGCATGTTCTGATTCATCAAATTTTTCATGATGAGAAAATTTCACAGTGAAGGTATTTAGTTTATCTCTATGTCTAGATGCAATTGAGGTAATAAGGCTCGAATCGACTCCACCACTTAGCAAAATAGCTACCGGTACGTCAGCGTTTAGCTGTGAGCTTATGGATTGACTGAGCAACTCATCTAACTTTTGAGTGAAACTAGGTAGAGTATCTTTGGCTAGCTTTGATGGTTGAGCAATCCTAGAAGACATTTTCCAGTAATCTCGAATACTACTTTCTCTTGTGTCTAAATTAAAGGTTAAAACATGACCTGATTTTAGTTTATGAATATCTTTAAATATAGATCTATCCCTGGGCACATGACCATGACTAAATAGATGTTGAAAAGATTTAACATCAATCTTTTTTAATAAAGGGGAAAAACTTAGCAGAGGTTTAATTTCAGAGCTGAAATAAATTTCACCATCAAATATGGAATAGAATAGTGGCTTTTCACCACTTCTATCTCTTGCAAGAACAATTTGCCTCTTGTTCATGTCAGTAATGGCAATAGCAAAAGAGCCAGTTAAGCGATCTAAAATTTTTTCTCCCCACTTAACGTAACCATATAAGATTACCTCAGTATCAGATTTAGACTTAAAATCACACCCTAATAGCGCTAGCTCGTCTCTCAAAGCTTGATAATTATAAATTTCTCCATTAAAAATAATCTTAATTTTTTTTGATGAATCGCTCATAGGCTGAGCACCTCTTATGGAAAGATCAATAATTGCCAATCTTTTATGACCCAAAGCAATCTTTAAATCTTTATCAAAAGAAATTCCAGTATGATCTGGCCCTCTATGATGAAGCATTTCCAGCGCATTACTAAAAGTTTCTTGAGATATATTATTTTTATCTAATGCAAATCCAAGTATTCCGCACATTATTTATAACCAATAAAAATAGTCTCGCATGGATTAATTCCATAAAGCGTAATAAGTTCCATACTTAAAAAATCATTTGGCTTGGATTCCTGCATCACAAACCCAGCTAGTTCTAACCTTTTTTTATAATCTTGCCCGTACATCCTTCTCATATCTTTTTGCCCATATTCATCTTCAAATTGCTTGGGAGTGTTAAAGTTTAAATCCTCAAAGGTCTCATTTCGAATTCTAGAGATAGGAGCCTGAAGAATTGCAAACCCATCTTTTTTCAATACTCTAAATAATTCCTTCGTTGCAGATAGCTCGTCTTCAATTTGTTCAATTACATGATTACAAATAATTAGATCGAAGAAATTAGATTCAAAAGTCATGTTAGTAATATCTATCTCTAAATCCCCCAACTCTTGATCTAATTCACCATTAAAGTAAGAGATATTCTTTTTCCTTTTAAAAAAAGAAGGAAATTCAGTATCCGAGGCAACATGCAATAGATTAATTGAACTATTTAGGAGGGGTGCATGTTTGAGAGTTAGAAAAAGATACAGCAAGCGAGAGCGATCCGAAGACTTGCATGAAAGACACATCACATTTTTTCTATACCCTGCAGCATCAACTTGATATTTGACCAAGGCATGACTTTTTGAGCCTGCCGACAGAAATCTAATGAATGAAGCATCGCATATAGGGCATTTTTTTCTGCTCCCAAATGCATAGATTACGTATCTTAAATTTATATAAATTGACCTTAGCAATCTAATCATAATAATCCTGAGTGCTCTGAGAGAATGTTTCTCAAAACTAAAGAATATTTTATTTTGAGTCCCATTTATCATATACGGAATAAGTAGAATTAGTATGCAGATGATGGCTCTGCTCAGTATTTCTTATATTTACTCCACTATTCTTAGACATTATTTCTTCAGTATAATTCTCATCATTTAATTCTAGAATTTTGTTAATTTGGATATTTTGACCGTAAATCCCATATCCTTGTTTTTGTGAAACCCTATAAATAATATCTTCATCTATTATAATGCCTCCATTTCTAGCATTTGCTGGATCTAAGTATATAGGGTTCTTAGCATGTGGCACCCAGGGACCATTAAGCAGGTCATTAGAAGAAAAGATAAATAGCTCTGAGCAATGATCAGTTAGATTGCTAGAGTTTAAATTTGTAAGTAACCACCATTTTTCTTCAGACTTCAAAATCATAGAGTCAGCTGCCGAGACATCTTTAAGTATTATAGATTTTAACTTCCACTTATCCGGAAATGACTCACATTCATAAAGTCGCACATCTTTATTTTGACTAGACTCTGGAATTAAATATGTATTATTATTTTCTTTAAATATGTATGGGTAGGAAAGATGAAAATCCTCTTCAATAACAATGCCTAAATTCTTTGGCAAAAAATTTCCAATTTCATACGCTGCAATTTTCCCTTTTTTGTCTTTAAAATCAAATCTTTCAACAAATACTATATTTCTCCCTTCCTGATTAAATACAAATGGGTCCGCGAGATAACCATTCCTTGGATTTGGCAGGGAATCATGATTATTGAAGTCTAATTCAGTCCATTTATCAGTTGAATAAAAGACTTTCCAGGTAATCTGTTGACCAATAATCAATCTATAAAGTAGCGATAATGAAGTAGAGAGAACTCTCTTCAAATAACTGAACTGATCTTTTAGAGATGGCTCTTGCAAGACTTTGTTTAATGAATTTATTGATAGCCATTTTGATTGAGAATGAATATCACTTGCACTCATGCTTCCGTTCAATAACTGAAGTAAATAATAATTTCTTCTTTCAAATATATTAGCTTGATTGGATGAAAAATATAACGAAGAAACAAATGACCCCTCTAGAAGGATTTCTAAATTTCCATCCTCTTTTCTTGCTTTGATAATTGAGAATGATGAGCTAGATTTTGATTCTAAAATTTCATCAAAGCCTACCAAGATATTTTGCGGACGAACGCTAAGGCCTTTGTAAAAAAAAATTAGGTCAGTTCTTATAGATTTCTGTATTTCTTGAAAATCAAATCTGAAGTCAAAACTAATAAGAGAATTAAAATTATGCTTTATTAGATCACCAGATTGAGACAAAGGCATGCTGTAAAGAATAATTTCTTGTAAAGAGACTTTTTTTTGAAGATTATATCTTCGTAAATGATTTGCATAAGGTGAGAAATTGAATTTAATTTTCTCAAACATGCTAATAATCTTCCAGCTAATTTTTCTAATATTAAATTTTTCTGAACTAACTTTCTTTATTTCAACCAATCTCAGATCAATCAAGGGCTCTAAAGAGCAAGATTCAATAAAATCCAACTCATGCTTAGAGACATCTAACGAGCTTATAATTAAACCAATTTTTTTAACTTTTAAAGAGTTAGAGTTATTTGTGTGCATAGAGTGTTACTCCTGCCCGTCATAGATGCAGCCAGAATTACAAGTCTCCATTACTTCTATACTATTTAAATTATCAAGCATAGGTTTTAATTTTTGCCATATCCATTTTGCAATATTCTCAGATGTTGGATTCTCTAGACCTTGAACTTCATTTAAATATGTGTGGTCCAATGTATCAATTATTGGTTTGCAAATAGATTTGATCTCGGCAAAATCCATAACCCAACCCTTGGTATTTACCGGCCCTTCAACATAAAGCCTGACTTTAAAGCTGTGCCCATGAAGGTTGGAGCATTTATGAGTTTCTGGGACTAGGGGTAATTTATGAGCTGCCTCAAAGGTAAAGTCCTTAAAAATTTTCATTTCAACTTTATCCAAATAGGGCAATGATCTGATGGCTTTTCCATTGCCCTTGCAGCGTAATCTATTCCAGTACTCTGCATATAAGACAAAAGGTTTGAAGAAATCATAATGTGATCTATTCTAAGGCCTCGCTTAGGACTGTCATCAAACATTCTGGACCGATAATCAAACCATGAATATATTGAATCTTCTTCAGGATTCTCATGTCTCCATGAATCTATAAAGCCAAGGTTTTTGATACTATTCCACATATCAATTTCCTCTGGTAAAAATGCAGTCTTTCCCTCTCTAAGCCATCGTTTTGCATTATTTTCTCCTATACCAATATCTATTACTGAAGGAGCAACATTAAAGTCACCCATTACAATTAAATTTTCTTCAGTTTTTTGTAATTTTTTAATATGCTTTTTTAGATCGTTATAAAATTTAATTTTTTTTGGAAATTTTGTTGCATGATTCCTATTTTCTCCCTGTGGGAAATAACCATTCATAATAGTAATCCCTTTTGATTTCCATTTGTAAGTTGCTTGAATGAATCTCTTTTGATCATCTGGCTTGTCTTTTATGAAGCCCTTTTGAACATTTTTTGGCTTTATTTTACTTAACAAGGCTACCCCATAATGACCCTTTTGCCCCCAGAATTCTACGTGATATCCCATGCCTTTGATTTCTTCAATTGGAAAGTCTGGGTCATTGACCTTAGTTTCTTGGATACCTATTACGTCTGGATCAATCGTATCTCTAATATGAAGTAGTTGATGTGGACGAGCTCTAATACTATTTATGTTAAATGAAACTATCTTCATAATTCTTTTAGGCAGCCTCTGTTATCAATGTGCTGTTACTCAAATACATAAAGTCTGCCAAGATTTTAGAAGTTTCATTTAACAAAAAATCACTATCTATATCTATATCTATGTCTTCTTTGTCTTCTCTAAATTTTTCTAGCTCCTCAAAGGTTTGAAAGATTGCTAAATTTAATTGCATACGCCGATTATTTTCAGTGTCTAGAGCCCATTTTTTTCTATCAAATTTTTCTTTTTTTCTTTTATTAATATTTAAAGAAATAATATTTTTATCTTTTTGAGTATCATATCTTTTTCTTATATCTAACAAATATTGCAAGTTAGGGTTAGACTCTAGCCTTTGAAGATAAGCTTTTTTAATGCCATCTATTAAATTTACATCCATTTGAAATTTATTAAATCTAGTTGAAGGAATCTTATCCCATGGGAGAGAAGCATCTAACGAGCTCTCACCAATTTCTTGAATATCCCAGGTAGCTGGAAGTGTGATATCTGGTTTAATGCCTTTATTTTGCATGCCTACGCCTGTAATTCTATAAAACTTAGATTCTGTAATTTTTATTTGGCCCGACGAGAGGTTATCTAAGCTTTGAACGGTCCCTTTTCCAAAGGTTTGATGTCCAACAATTAATCCACGCTGATAGTCTTGGATAGCGCCAGCAAAAATTTCAGATGCTGATGCAGAGTATCGATCAACCATAACAGTCATGGGCTTGCTCCATACCTGCTTTGAAGATTTGCCCCCCCATGCTCCCCATGGCCTTATATATCCATTTTTATTTTTTACCTGTAAAGTTATACCTGATGCAATGAAGAGGCTTACAAGTTTACTTGCTTCAAGCAACGAACCCCCCGAGTTGCCTCTCAGATCAATAATAATCCCATCAACATTCTGAGCATTGAAATCTTTCAGAATATTTTCAACATCTTTTGAGCTGCTTCGAAAATTAGGGTTCTGATTTCTCATTGCAGTAAAGTCAACATAGAAGGCTGGTAAATCAATTATCCCAATCTTAATTAGACCTGAATTTCCTTTTACATCAATTATTCTAGATTTTGCTGCTTGCTCTTCTAATTTTACCTCTGCTCTAGTCAAGGTTACCCATTTCCTCTGACTTGGATCCTCAGTTTTAGCTGGGATAATTTCTAGTTCAAGCTGAGTTCCTGCAGTTCCTCTAATAAGCCTCACAACCTCATCAATCCTCCAGCCCACAACATCAATTGCCTCAGATACCTCTTGATCTATCTGAAGGACCTTTACAATTCTGTCATCAGGAGAAATTTTTCCTGATTGATCTGCAGGCCCTCCAGGAACTAAACTTACTATAGTGGGATAGTCATCTTCTGTTGTAAGCAAGGCACCAATTCCTTCGAGCTTTAAGCTCATATCCATTTCAAAATCTTCTGCTGATTTTGGTGAGAAGTATGAAGAATGAGGATCAAATATTGAGGTTACTCGATTCATCACTATAGAAAAAATATCCTCTTCATTTCTTTGAGAAATCCTTCTAATCCTATTTTTATATCTTTTTAGAATAATTTCCGTTGCTTCATCTAAGTCATTGTCTGCAAGCATCGAAGTTAAAACGTCATTTTTGGCTAGTTTCACCCAAAACTGTCTAAGTAAAAATTTACTATTTCCCCATTCTTTTTGATCATTTGAAATGAATATTTCTTCGTCTTTATAAAAATCAAAGTTCTTTTTTTCAATCTCCTTTATTTGATAATTTGTAGCATCAACCAAGCGATTAAAATATAGGTTTATCAAAACATAGCTGTCAGTTAAATTAATAGTTGCACTTGATTTACTAAATTTTTTCTTAAAAGATGAAATCTCATATTTAGTAAAATAAATTTTTTCAGAGTCTAGCTGTTTCACTAATGCGTCAAATAATCTCAAGTTAGCATCTTCTAACACCTTGCTTTTTAGAAAATGGTCATTGCTTATTTTACGAAATATTTCTTGACCCAGAAGTTCTTTTTCTTCTGACACTAATAAATTAATTTTTGCCTCTGCAAATAAGCTAAAGCAAAAAATCGTTAGGTAGCATATGGCTTTTAAATGTAGTTGCAAGATAATTAATTTACAATATTTAGTATGAAGAACCTAAACTATATCGAATTTTACTTTGACTGTTCAAGTCCCTGGACTTATTTAGCATTTACTGAAATTTTACCATTATCTCAAAGACATAATGCAGAAATTATCTGGAAACCAATACTGGTTGGAGGGGTATTTAATGAAGTTAATCAGGATGTCTATGAATTTAGAAAAAATCCTAGCCCTCTTAAACTAAACTATTCGACTAATGATCTAAATTTATGGGCAAAACATAGAAAAATTAATATTTCAATGCCAAAAATATTTCCAGTTAATTCGGTCAAGGTAATGAGAGGGTGCCTTTTTGCAATGAAAAAATACTGTTTACCATTGTTTGCTAAAAAAGTTTTTGAGGCCTACTGGGGCAGTGGTTTAGATATAAGCGATGAAAGTATTATTTATAAAATTGCTGCAGAGTCAGATTTGCCTCTTATAGAATTTAAACAATACATTGAGTCACAGGAAGCAAAAGATTTACTTATAAGTAATACATCAGAGCTTATTGATAAGGGAGGGTTTGGTTCCCCAACATTTTTTTATCAAGGTCAAATGTTCTTTGGCAATGATCGTTTACATCTCCTAGATGCAGTCATTCGTAAAAAACTTATCTAGAGCTGAGCTTGCATTGCTTCCTCTCTGACTAATTCAGGCGAACCCAATATTTGACGATTTACTCCAATTCTTTTGAACCAGTAATGCAATCCAAGTAAATCAGTGAAACCCATGCCGCCATGAACTTCTGTTGCTTTTTTAGCTATACCTTTCCCCATTTCTGAAACATGTGCCTTTGCATGACACGCCATAAGCTTGGCTTCATCGGGAGATCTATCGTGACAATGAGCTGCATGCCATACCAATGCATAGCAAGGCTCTAGATCAGAAACCATTTCAGCACACATATGTTTAACTGCTTGGAATGATCCAATGGCTCTTCCAAACTGCTTTCTTTCCTTCGCATAATCAACCGCCTGATCAATCATTGCTTGAGAGGCTCCCAATGTATCAGCTGCCAACATTATTCTTCCTGCATCGATGCTCTTTGATATAGGGTCAGAAGATAAGCCAGAGAGCTCTAACAACTCCGCGGGTGCATCCTTACATATAATTTCAGCATATTGCCTAGTTTTATCAATAGTTGTCAGGC
>MDSY01101004.1_pt1 | contig 52724 bp, 53 predicted proteins | sample 811131 | NCBI WGS metagenome assembly MDSY01 (sample SAMN05326643, study PRJNA326480) | marine metagenome | isolation source: seawater | place: Atlantic Ocean: South West | collected 2010 | reverse complement strand
TTATTAAAATTATAATAAATATTGTTGAGATATTTAAAAAATAAAAAGAAGCTCTCTCACCAGACATGTAGATTAAAATATCAACCAAAACAAATAAAACTCCAATGAAATAAGTTTCAAACTTTTGCTTTTTTTTAACTAAAAATAAAGCAAATAATAATGGAAACAATCTTGATAAATATGAGCCCATTATGTGCTCATCTCCAAATAAAGATGAAATCTGATTACCTGTTAATTTATATCCTAGTATATTTTCTCCATTAAAATATTGAAAATAACCATCAATCACCAAAATTGAAAAACATAAAATTAAGGCATAATAAAAATAAATAAAAATACTTTTATCTTTATCAATTAAATACCAAACAAAGCAACTAAACATACCAATTCTAAAATAAAATAAAGAGCTTTCAATGCTTAAACGAACATTTTCTGCAACAAATATACTTATGAGGATACAATAAACACAAAAAATAAAATAAAAAATTAAAGACGTGTTAAAGAAGTAATAAAAATCTTTATTTCTAATTACATAATATAAAAAAAATAAAGTTGAAATACTTACTATTAAATCTGGAAAAAAAGGGCCCCAGATTAAAAATGGAATGATTGAGGCTATAATCAGATTGATTGAAGCTATATTTAAGTATTTTAAATTATTCATAAAAATTTTAAAATTAAAGTTGTAATAAATTATTTGGTCTTAATATTTACAACTTTATTTACTTGATTCTTGTCTAAAGAGAATGTTTTAACTTCATTTTTAAAATTTAACTGTTCTTCATAAATATGATCCACTATTTTTGAATTAGATTTATAAGATGGAAGTAATTTAGCAAGTATATCCTTAACTTCTGCGGCTCTATTTTCCTCTAATAATAAAGATAAATTATCTAAATCTATTTTAAGTTGATCTAATACAATGTATGGGTCTTGTGCTTTTTGAATTTTTTCATGATAAGTTTTTTGAGGATTATCCCCTAGCAATAGTTCTTCATATAATTTTTCACCTGGTCTAAGTCCTGTTATTTTAACCTCTATATCTCCCTCTAGATTGTTATCGTCCTTAACTGTTAAACCTGAAAGTTTTATCATTTTATAAATTAGGTCTTTAATCTTTATACTTTCACCCATATCCAAAACAAACACCTCACAACCTACCACCATCGCCCCTGCTTGGATTACTAATTGAGAAGCTTCAGTTATGGTCATAAAATAACGGGTAACCTCAGGGTGGGTTAAGGTTATTGGACCCCCCTCTTTAATTTGCTTTTTAAATTTAGGAATTACAGAACCTGATGACTGCAAAACATTACCAAAACGGACAATGGCAAACTTGGTATGTTTGTCTTGACTATTATAAAGTGCTTGCACACAAATTTCAGCCAGTCTTTTACTTGCACCCATTATATTGGTTGCTCTTACCGCTTTGTCACTTGAAATTAAAACAAAGCTAGAAACATTATATTTCATTGCAATCTGTGCAATTAAGAAAGTACCAAAAACATTATTTTTAACACTTTCACAAATATTTTCCTCAACTAAAGGGACATGCTTATAAGCTGCAGCATGATAAACTGTATCTACTTTAAAAGTTTTAAAAACCTCTTCTACTCTTGATGAGTTTTGAACGTTAAGCAGTAAAGGAATAACCTTTAAATTTGGCATTATATTATTTAACTCTTCATAAATATTATAAAGAGCAAATTCATTTAATTCTAAGAGTAATAATTTTTTAGGATTTAATTTTATAATTTGGCGACATAATTCAGAACCAATAGAGCCACCTGCGCCAGTAACTAATATGTTTTTAGAGTTAATATTTCTATTTAATAATTTTAAATTTGGCTCAACCTGCTCTCTACTTAGTAGATCCTCTATAGTTAAATCTTTAATATCTGATACTGTTATTTTACCATCAACAATATCTTGAATACTTGGTAAAGTTTTAACTATTAATTTATGTTTATTTAAATTATCAATAATTTTATTTCTCTTTAGTCGATTAATTACTGGAAGGGCAAGTAAGACTAAATCAACATCTTGTGAGTTTATAAGTTGATCTATCTTTAATGGGTCATAAACAGTTTGACCTAATATAATTTGATTATGAAATTGGCGATTGTCATCTAAAAAACCAACTACTTTCATTTCAGGATTATTATCTAAAATAGTTAATAACTGTCTCCCAGCACTTCCTGCTCCATAAATTAATACTTTCTTTTTATTTTGATACTTTTTAAAAGTAAAATTATTAATAAATAGATACCTAATAATTGTTCTTGAAGTTGAAATTCCTAAAAATAATAAAAGTGGCTGAATGATACCAATTGATCTTGGAATACTTTGAATTCCATAAATCCCAATAATTGCAAAATATAACAACCCATAAGCTAATGTAGCAACAGCTACAGTTAAAATTATAGATGAACCTGCAAAACGAAACATCATTTTATATAAACCTGACAACCAAAATATTGGGATTGCTAAAGATACTGAAATTAATACCGTTAAAATAGTTACATCATTAATTTTAATAAACTGTTCCAGTCTTAGATAAAATGCTAGCCAAGTACATAAAATGCATAAACCTACATCAATTATAATAGCAATTATCCTCTTAGCATAACGAGGTAGACTAACTATTTTTTTGGATGACTCTGGTGTAATTAACATAATATTTTTTAATTTAATATTAAACCACAAATAGTAAAAAACAATGATATTGAAGTTTTATAATAATGATTAATCATAATAATGATATTTTTCTGTTTTTTAAATCCCTAACACTAAATGACCTGGATTATTTTGATTGATAGTTGTTAATTTTTAAAAACTTTATCATCAAAAATATTTTGATATATTTTAGAGCCAATTCCAGTTTTTACGTTATTACCTATATGAATTCCTGGATGTACTGAGGTGCCCGAACCCAAATGGGTAAACTTTCCAATGCTAACATTTCCAGATAGCGAGCAGTTTGGGGAAATATGAGCATAGTTTTCAATCACACAATCATGGTCAACAGATGCAGAGGTGTTTATAATAACACCCTCTTCAATCAAAGTTCCAGGATTAACTACAGCATTTGCCATAACGCAAGTTCCATTTCCTATGGTGCTAAATTTACTAATAGTTGATTTAGGATGTATAAGACTAACTAGATTAACTTTTTCTTTTCTAAGATGTGATATTTTTTTATATCTTAATTTGTTATCTCCAATTGCAACAAAAAAAGCATCATAATTTTTTAAACTATCTTTTAGTTTAGCTAAATTACCAATTATAGTGAATGGAAAATTTTTAATTTCAATTATTTTATCATCAAAAAAATGAATATCTTTATATCCATTCAATAAACCAATTTCTCCAACAACTTTTCCATGACCACCAGCACCGAAAATTGCTAATTTTTTATTCATATGTCTTTTTAAAATCTTTATATTGTTTTTCTTTAAACAACACAACCACTGCAGTCTTAAATAGTATTTTCATATCTAAAAAAAAACTAATATTGAATACATAAAAAAGATCAAATTTTATACTTTTATTCCAAGATTTAATTCCTGAAGGTTCAGGATTAATTTGAGCTAATCCAGTTATGCCCGGTTTAACTAAGTGTCTTTTTTTTTCATGATTTTTATATTTCTTTAAATATTCAACTAACAATGGTCTTGGACCTACAAAGCTCATTTTATTTTCTAAAACGTTAAAGAGTTGTGGTAATTCGTCTAAACCTGTTTTTCGTAAAAAATTACCAAACTTACTCTGTCTTCTTTTTTCTGAAACATTTTTAGAAACATCGTACAAAGTTTTAAATTTATATAATGTAAAAATCTTATTATTTAATCCAGGTCTCTTTTGATTAAAAATAGGGTATCCAATTATAAACCATACTAAAAAGAATATTAATATCATAATAGGAAATAAAAGTAATATTAAGCTTAAACTAAAGATTGCATCAAATAATCTTTTAAAATATTTTTGATACATAAATTACAGATAGTTGTTTAATATTCTTTTTATAGAACTAATTTCTGACTTTATTTTTGTTAAAGCTCTATATGGATTAATTGGAAACATAATACTAGTTTCACCAAGTAATTTTGCGTTCAATAATCTTTTTTTTGGATAAAGTTTTAATTTCTTAAATATCTTTTCTCTATAAATTTCAGGACAAGATCCAGCAATACAATTTATCTTATTTTTATTCAGCTGTTCTATTAACTTAATTTGATTAATTTTATTTTTGTTAACAAACAAATTTAGCCGGTAGAAAGCATGAGTGCATTTATCACAATTCTTTATATTTTCTTTCAAAGGGCAGTTTTGACATTTAAAATTTGGTTTTTTTAAAATATCATATTTTTGATAATAATCCCTCAATCCATTAAGGTATAAATTTGCTATTAAATTTCTCTTTTTAATTTGTTTATCTAGTAATTTCAGCTGCTCCCTTCCAAGGACAGCTTGCATTTCTGTCATACGATAATTTGAACCAAGATAATCATGTAGCCACCTAAATCCAGTTTTATGTTTTTTAAAAAAAACACTTTTATAGTTTTTACCATGATCTTTTAAAGACCACATTTTTAACCATAGATTTTTATTATTTGTTGAAATCATTCCACCTTCACCTCCTGTAGATATGATTTTATCCTGACAGAAAGACCACGTAGATATATGTCCAAACGAGCCGACCTTCCTGTCTTTATATAAAGCACCATGTGATTGAGAACAATCTTCAATCAAAAAAAGTTGATTTTGTTTAACAAATTTTAAAATTGGATCTAAATCACACGATAATCCATTTAAATGAACAACAATTATAGCTTTTACATTTTTGTTGTAGATTTTTTTTATACCGTCTATGCTTAAATTTCCATTGTTATCTACATCTGCAAAAATAGGTTTAAGACCTAAATTTAATACACAACTTGCAGATATAACGAATGATCGTGGAGATACAATAACATTATCCCCTTTTTTAAGGTTCAATGATTGTAAAGATATTTCTAATGCTGCAGATCCGTTAGTTAATGTAATAGAATATTTATTTCCAATATAACTAGAAAATTCTTTTTCAAATTTTTTACACTCATTACCAGTCCAATAATTAACTTTTCCACTTTTAAGTATTGTTCCAATCTTTTGGATAGATTTGCTAGAATAAAATGGCATATAAGTTTTATATTTTAAAGTATAAATTATGTAAATTTAGTCAATTTATTTTTGAATGAAAAAATTCTAATAGTTTTTTAGTCAGTAAATTTTCTTCAAAATTCAATTCGACTCTTTTTCTTGCTTTTTGACCCCATATTTTAAGTAAATTTCTATTTTTTAGAACAAATAACATTTTTTTTGTAATATCATTTACACTGCCAGGTTTATGAAAAAAACCTGTTTTATTTTTTATTATTGCATCATTAATACCATAAATATTAGACCCAAGTGCAGGCAATTTACACGATCCAGCTTCAATAATAGTTGATCCAAATCCCTCTCGATAGCTGGGTAAACAAAAAATATCTGCTACAGAAAACCATTTTTCAGGAGTAAATGTTTTTCCTACATAGATAATTTTTTCATTATTTTTGATTAATTTTTTAACATCATTATCCTCTATAGGTCCAACTAAAAAAAGAAATGCTTTGTGTAGCTTTTGAATTCCATGAAAAGCTTCAATAATATCAATTATTCCTTTATCTTTATTAATCCTTCCTAGATATAGAAATACAAAATCATTTGTGGAAATATTAAATTTTCTTCTCTTTGTAATTCTATCTGAATAACTAAATTTAAATTTCTTAATATTAACTCCTCCAACAGAGCCATTTAGTAATACTGATGATTTTTTTTTTGAAATAATATTATTCAATATTAAAAATTTTCTTTGTGAGTGACTGTCCACAAGAACGTGTAACGAAAGATTAAAAATTATTTTATCTATAATTTTATAAAATTTACGAGCTAAACCTTTTTTTGTAATCCAAATTTGTCCTGTAAACCAATGAATGCGACATGGTACTCTTGTGATAAAAGAGGATATAGCAGTTAAAAATCCTGCTTTTGGGCTTAGCGAAATAGTTAGAGATGGTTTATTTTTTATCATTAAATATGTCAAGATTAAAAAAGTTTTAAGATCAATTATCAAATTTGGTTTTCTATGAAAATTTAAATTAACCAATGAAACATTACTGGGAACTTTTTTTTTTAGTGATGTTGCATTGTTACAAAAAATTAAAAGATTATAATAGCTGCTTAATTTTTTTATATGATTCAGCATAAATGCACCAATCGTAAAAGCTGTAGTTGCGACTAATACTATTGTTAGTTTTTGTTTCATATACAACTTATATAATTTTGTTTAATAAAGAATATTTGGTCTTAAAATTTAATTCTTTTTTTATTCTACTATTGTCGTAATTTATTTCGGATGAAATTGTAAAGAATAAATTAAGTATCCTTTTTGGTAAGAAAAAATATTTACTAATCAATATTAAAAATCTAAATGAAATTGGAATTATTAAAAGTTTAAGATTATAACTTTTTGCATAAAACTTATGTAACTGAAATTGATTTTTATCATCGGCAACAATATAAATTTTATTTCTTGATTTTCTAAGATTAATAATACAAAGCAAAACTGCTGAAGCAACATCTTTAGCGTGGATAAAATGATACCTTGTATTATATGAACATTTAAACCATATGCCTTTCTTTAACAAAAAACCAATTAAACTAAACGCCCTAGAATTTTTCGAATAACTGAAAACATTTGCTATTCTTAATATGGTATAAGATATTTTATTATTCATTTTTTGAATAAAGATATCGGCCTCTAATTTGCTTTTTGAATAAGAATCACTCAATTTAATTGCAGAATTTTCTTTGATATTTTTAACTCTGCTTAATTTTTTTTTCTCGACGTTATATACGCTAACGCTACCTAAATGAATGAGACGAACTGATATTTTATTATCCTGTATATAGTCAACTAACTTTTGAATGAATATTACATTAGTTTCTCTAAGATTTTTTAAATTACTAGAATTTTTACCAACACAATTAATTAAAATATTTTTTTTTTCAAAAAAAAACATTTTTGACTTTGAGAAATTAAGAAAATTCCACTTTACGTATTTTATTTTTTTATTTTTAAAAGGTTTGTTTTCAATGTTTCTACCAACACAAATTATTTTAAAATTATGGATTTTTTTAAGATGTTGAGCTAAATCTTTTAAGATATAATTGCCTATTAGACCGTTGTAACCTAACAAAATAATATTCATGTATTTTCTATAATCTTATAATTAATTCTTTGAATAAACATTTAAATATTCATCTGCCATTTTTGTAAAAGTGAACTTTTTAACTTGATCCTCAGAAATTTTTGCAATCTTATTGCTACCCAATGTTTTAATATTAACAATTGTCTTATAAATTCCTTTTTCCCATTCTTGAATTGATCTTACTTTATTTATTAGGGTTACTGAAGAGCTTGAATCACCTAAAACTTCTTTCAAGCCTGGAATATTAGATGCCACAATTGGTAATCCTGTTGACATTCCTTCAACTGCAACTAAACCAAAACCCTCATATAAAGAAGGTATAAGCTGAATATCAGCTGCACTGAGATATTTTTCTACATTATCTTTCCATCCTATTAATTTTACTTTATTTTCTAATTTCAAACTTTTTATTAATTTTTCAAGTTTTTTTCTCTCAACACCTTCACCAATAATTGTATAGCTTTCAATAGAATCTTTTAGATTTGAGATAGCATTTATCGTAATTGAAAAGTTTTTTTTAGGAATTAAACGACCAATAGAAATTAATTTTGGTAGGCGATTTTTTATCTTAGTTCTCTTAGATATTGAATAAATTCTTGACCCATTATAAATTATTTTTAGACGTTTTTTAATTTTTGAGTCAACCCAACTTGATAATTTTTTATAAACCCCCCTGCTTATACAAATAATATTTAAATAATTTGAATAAAATATTTGATCAATTAAATAAAAAAAAGGTATTTTTCTTCGTTTGTTAGTTGTGTCATGTTCAGTAAAAAATAATTTATAGTTTTTTAACCCTAATAATGCAAAGATAGTAAAAAAAAATGGCCAAGTTAGATGTACATGTATTATCAAATCTTCATCTGTTGATACTATTAGTTTTTTTAAGGTTTTACGTAGACGGAATATACTTAGTGGATTTCTGGGATTAAAATTCAAAAAGAAATAGTTTTTTTTTTTTTATGTTTTTGATTGCCTGTGAAATAAATAACGTAAGAGTCTAAATTTTTATTTAAATAAATCTCATGTAATTCGTTAACGATAGTTTCTGCACCACCTCCTTGAATTGAAGAAATTATATTAACAATTGATTTTTTATTATCACTCTTATTTTTTATTTTATTAAATAAATTTTGATATTTTGAATTAAAAAAGGTTATCATTTTAATTTTTTTAAATCCAGAGATGTAGAGTAAAGATGAAACAAATAATGCTGCTAAAACCAAAGGAAAATATAAAAATGATTTTTGATGATATATATGACTTATCCGAGACAAGAATAGCAAGTAAACTTGATTTAATTTGTAACTAATATCAATTTTATTAGGTATTCGATAAAAAACTAAATGCTCATTCAGAAGACTATATTGACTAGAAAGACGAGCCCTAAATAATAAATCTGAGTCTTCACTTTGATCCATTTTAAAGTCATACTTAAATCTTTTGAAAAAATCAGCTCGGGCCATCCAAGTAGGATGTGGCATTTCTGAAGCTCGTAAGTAAAAATTGAATATATTTAATTTGAGTAGTTCTAATTTAGAAATCCCTACAACTTTATTTCGATAAAAATAAACAACATTAGATGCAACTAAATCAATTTTTGGATTTTTTTTTAGATAATTCGCTTGTACTTTCAATCTATTATGAGCTGAAATATCATCACCATCCATAATCGCGATAAATTCTCCTTTAGCCATCTTAATGCCTCTGTTTCTAGATCGTGACCTACCTATATTTTTTTGATTTTCCATGTAAATTAATCGACTATCATCAAAAGACTGAATCATTTCCTTTGTTTTATCAGTAGAACAATCGTTAATAATAATCAGTTCAAAATTAAGATAACTTTGATTGAGAATAGATTTAATGGCATGTGAAATAGTTTGCTCATCATTGTAAGTTGAAAGAACTACAGAAATCATACCTTAATTATATATAGTTTTTATAAAAAAAAGTGAAGTTAAATAAAGTGTTAAAAAAAATAAACTAAATAGTTTTGCTGTTATTTTAAAGTATTCAAATCTAATTCTTTTTTCTTAATACAACTGCATAATATTGAAAATTTTTAATAAAAAAATTCTTAAACTTATCCTCTAAATAAAAAAGCATCTTAAAAATTTTTTTTCCTAAAAAGTTATTTGGAATTAAAAATTTTTGATGTGTTGAACTTAACGATCTCCATGGGTAAAATTCGACGTTTGCATCATCTTTAAATTGTTCCCACCAAGATATTGGATGACAAAAAAAATAATAATCATTTTTTTTTGATTTTTTATAAAAAAATAACAATTTAATTTTATCAATAATAGTATTTGGATTACTATAAACGATGATGATTGGTGTATTTTTCTTTGAGATAGATAAAAGTTTTTTAATTACTTTTTTTTGTTTTAATTTATTTATATGATAAATTGTATGTAAACTCAAAATACAATCAAAGTAATTATTTTTGAATTTTATGCCTAAAAAATCTTGGCAATAAAATTTACCATTTTGTCTAAGTTTTAATTTTGCAAATTTTATCGCATCTTTTGAAAAATCAACACAGTGTCTGTAGTTATAATTCTTTGAGTATGACAGGTATTCATTATATTGAATTGGTCCTGATGCAAAATCTAGCATATTTACGCCTTTACGAGGAATGTATCTTAGAATTCTTTTTCTACATTTTGATACATATTCGCGTGAATAAAATCTTAAATCTTCACTAATTTTCGCATCTTTAAAATGTTTATTATTTTTTTTCCAACCTATTAAATTATAAAATTTGTGTACACTTTTCATAATAGCACTTTATAGCAATATTTTGATTTGTAATTGTTTTTATGAATTTTTTATTTATTTTTTATGAAATGGAAAGAGCTTTATATAATGATTTAGAAGTCATAGCTCTAAATGAAATACCAGGGGCATTATATATTCAAAATGAGTAAGTGTTCTCATGAGTGCTATTAATATTCTTACTAAGAATATCACTATTATTTTAATTTCACATCGTCTTATATTGGTAAAAAATTGTGACAAAGTTTTTTATTAGATAGAGGCTAATTAAAAGATTAAAATCCTTTTAAGATATGATAGAAAATAATAATAATTTTGCCATTTCTTCAAAAAAAGATTAATAAAAGAATATGTTAAAAAATTTATCTATATTAGTTACTGGAGGTGCCGGATATGTCGGGTCTGGATTATTAAGAGAGCTATTAGCTCAGGGATATTCTGTAACTTGTGTTGATAACTTAATGTTTGGGGGAGAGAGTTTATTAGATATATGGCACAATAAAAATTTCACTTTTATTAATTGTAATATCAATAATTACGAGGAATTAAATGTCATATTTTCAAAGAATAATTTTGATGGTGTTATACATTTAGCAGCAATCGTAGGTGACCCGGCATGTAAACTTTATTCAGATCTTGCAGTTAAAACTAACTGGGAATCTAGTAAATGGTTAATAGACAAATCTAAAAGCGTAGGAGTGTCTAAATTTGTATTTGCATCAACATGCAGCAACTATGGAAAAATGGATGATCCAGAAGCTTATGTTGATGAAAATTCCAAGTTAGCTCCCGTATCTCTATACGCAGAATTAAAAGTAAAATTTGAAAAATATATGTTAAATGTTGTCGAGAAAGATACAAAATTTTCACCAACTGCTTTACGTTTTTCAACTGTATACGGTCTTTCTCCTAGGATGAGATTTGATTTAACTGTTAACGAGTTTACTAAAGATCTTGCACTCAGAAAAGAACTTGTCATATTTGGCGAACAATTCTGGAGACCTTATTGTCACGTAAAAGATTTTTCGAATGCATTTATTACTGTTTTAAACTCACCTAATGAAAAAGTTGCATACAATGTTTTTAATGTTGGTGATACAAAAGAAAATTACACAAAACAAATGTTAGTTAATGAAATTCAAAAAGTATTACCCGATTCAAAAATCAAATATATAAAAAAAAATGACGATCCAAGAGATTATAGAGTTAATTGTGATAAAATTAAAAATGAGCTTGGTTTTAAAATAAGTATGACTGTCCCAGATGGAATAATGGAAATTAAGCGTGTAATTAAAGAAAATTTAATCACAGATCCAGAGGACCAAAAATACTATAATATTCCTCATGAACGAAAATAATGGCAATCAAAATTCAGCTGTAATCAATTTTATAAAATCAATATATAGCAAGAATCAATTTATACCTCTTCATGAACCTCGATTTCTAGGAAACGAAAAAAAATATTTAAATGAATGCATAGACTCAACATTTGTTTCTTCTGCAGGTAAATTTGTTGATGAGCTTGAAGAAAAAATAGCAAAGTATACTGGGGCAAAATATGTGGTAGCGACAGGCAATGGTACCTCGGCACTTCATATATCTTTAATATTAGCTAATGTGGACAAAAATAGTGAAGTGATAACCCAACCACTAACATTTGTAGCAACTTGTAATGCTATTAGTTATTGTAACGCAAAGCCTATATTTATTGATGTTGATACAGATACTATGGGTCTTTCACCATCTGCACTTAGATCTTTTTTAGAAAACAACACAACAGTTAAAAATAAGCAGTGTATAAATAATAAAACTAAAAAAGTAATTAAAGCATGTGTACCTATGCATTCTTATGGTCATCCCTGCAGAATAGATAAAATAAAAGAAATTTGTGATGAGTATTATATATTTTTAATCGAAGATGCTGCCGAAAGCTTGGGTAGCATGTATAAATATAAACACACTGGTACATTTGGCCAATTAGGAACTATTAGTTTTAATGGAAATAAGATTATTACAGCTGGTGGTGGAGGGTGTATAATTACTAATGAAAAAGTTCTTGCAAAAAAAGCAAAGCACTTGACTACAACTGCTAAAGTACCACATAAGTGGGATTTTAATCATGATATGGTTGGTTATAATTATCGTATGCCAAATTTAAATGCTGCTCTATTAGTGGCACAATTAGAAAAACTAAATGATTTCATTACCAATAAACGTAATTTAGCTAATAAGTATGAAACATTTTTTAAAAGTATGAATTATGATTTTTTTAAAGAACTAAAAGATAGCAAATCAAATTATTGGCTAAACTCTATTATGCTTAAAGATAAAAACCAACGAGATAAATTTTTAGAAGAGACCAATTCCAAGGGTGTTATGACTAGACCAATTTGGACATTAATGAACAAACTACCCATGTTTAAAAATGCACAATGTGATGATTTAAAAAATTCAAAGTGGTTACATGAACGAGTTGTTAATATACCAAGTAGCCCCACATTATGAATAAAATTATTCTAATCGGTGGAGGTGGTCATTGCAAATCAGTGATTGATGTCATTGAGCAAGAAGCTCGATTTGAAATTGCTGGAATAGTTGATAAACCTGAGCTTTTAGGTTCTAAAATTTTAGGATATTCAGTTATTGGTAATGATATTGATTTAGAGATTTTAGCCAAGAAATACAAGAATGCCTTAATAACAGTTGGTCAAATTAAGTCAGCATTAGCAAGAATAAAACTGTATGATTTGGTAATTAAAGCTGGGTTTATACTTCCCTCTATTGCCTCTCCAAGTGCATACATTTCTAAGCATTCAAAAATTGGTAATGGCACTGTCGTTATGGGTAATGCAATTGTTAACTCTAATACATCTATTGGTAATAATTGTATTATAAACTCGAAAGCATTGATTGAACATGATTGTTTGATATCTAACCATTGTCATATTTCCACAGGTGCAATTGTTAATGGTGGGGTTAAGATTGGATCTAAATGTTTTATTGGTAGTAATGCTACAACAAAAGACAATATTACAGTAAAAGAAAATAGTTTTATTAAAGCTGGAAGCATAGTGAAATGAGTGTATTTATTATTGCAGAAGCAGGTGTAAATCATAACGGATCACTTAAATTAGCAAAGAAATTAATTGACGTGGCTTCAAATTCTGGGGCTGATGCTGTTAAATTTCAAACATTTAAAGCGCAAAATTTAGTTACTCAAAAAGCACGGAAAGCAAAATATCAAAGTAAAACTACCGATAAAGATAAATTTCAATATACGATGTTAAAAAAGCTTGAATTAAATGAAGAAATGCATCGTAAACTAATTTCATATTGTAAAACTAAAAAAATTATATTTTTGTCATCTCCTTTTGATATTAATAGTATTAAACTTTTAAATAATTTAGGTTTAGAAAAATTTAAAATACCAAGTGGTGAAATTACAAATCTTCAATATTTATCCCATATAGGAAAATTAAATAAAAAAGTTATTTTATCAACTGGTATGGCAAATATTAGAGAAGTTGGGGATGCTTTAAATGTTTTGATAAGCTCAGGTACTAAAAAAAAAACATTATAGTTTTACATGCAAACACAGAGTACCCAACTCCAAAAGAAGATGTAAATTTAAATGCAATGGTAAAAATGGGAAAAGTATTTGATATATCTTATGGGTATAGTGATCACACTTTGGGTATTGAAGTTAGCATTGCAGCTACAGCGCTTGGAGCAGTTTGTATAGAAAAACATTTTACTTTAAATCGTAATATGAAAGGACCAGACCATAAAGCAAGTCTTGAACCTAACGAGTTAAACTCCATGGTAAAATCTATAAGGAATATAGAAATAGCTCTTGGAAGTGATAAAAAAGTAGCAACAAAAAGTGAAAGACCAAATATCAAGATAGTTAGAAAATCCTTAGTTGCAGCAAAGGATATCAAGAGAGGTGAATTTTTTTCAGAAAAAAACTTAACAGCTAATAGACCTGGTAATGGTAAATCACCATTTTTATTCAAAAAACTTGTAGGCAAGAGGAGTCAAAAAAATTATAAAAAAGATCAACAAATTTAGCAAAATAATGAAAAAAATATTATTTATTTCAAGCTCAAGGGCTGACTATGGCTTATTGAGAGATGTTATATTAGAAACAAAAAAGATAAACTCAAAAACGTATTTGATGGTAACAGGGTCACATCTTTCAAGTGAATTTGGGGAAACTATTTCTGAAATTAAAAAAGACAAGATTAAAAAAATAATTAAGAAAAAAATCTTAGACAAAAAATTTAAGGAAATTGATATTTCAAAGTATATTGAAAAAGCAATTAGAGTAACCTCTGAGGTAATTCAAAAGTTAAAACCCGATATATTAGTGGTTCTGGGGGATAGGTATGAATTACTTGGATGTGTTATGGCTGCTACAGTTTTTAGAATTCCTGTTACTCACATACATGGGGGTGAAGTGACAAAAGGAGCGTATGATGACTCCATTAGACACTCCATAAGTAAATTATCACATCTTCATTTTCCAATTCATGAGCAATATAAAAAGAGATTGATTCAGTTAGGGGAAAATCCAAAGACTATTTTTAATTATGGCAGTTTGGGTGTTCATACAGCAAGAAATGCAAAATTATTTACTAGGCATCAATTAGAAAAAATATTTCAAATTAAATTGAATAAAAAGATAATTTTAGTCACATTTCATCCTGTAACATTAGAAAAAAATAAGTCAAAATTTCAAATTCAAAACTTAATTAAATTTCTCAATTTATTAAACGATAGTATAATTATAATTACCTCTCCTAATTTTGACAATGAGTCAAAAGTTATAAAAAAAGAGATTTTAAGTTTTACAAAAAAGAAGGTTAATGTTCACTTTTATAATTCACTAGGAAACAAAGGTTATATTTCATTTATGAAAATTGCATATTTAGTTGTGGGGAACTCCTCTAGTGGAGTTTTAGAATCTCCATATTTTGGAACAAAAACTATTAATTTAGGTGATAGACAAAAAGGAAGAATTATGTCAGTTAATATAATTAATTCTGATTATAAATTTAAATCGATTTATAAAGCATTTTTAAAAATTAAAAAAAAACCAAAACAAAAATCAAATATTTTTTTCAAAAAAAATACTCCGTTTAAAATTGCAAATAAAATTTTAAATTTTAAGTTTAATTTAAAAAAAGAATTTTATGATCTATAATAATAAATCAAGTGTAATTTCTGAAATAAGACAAACTTATATTTATTTGGGCCAAATAATCAATGATGCTCTAAAGATTATTCAAACATCAGAGTTTAATATTTGTATTGTGCTAGATCATAAAAAAACTTTTAAAGGTGTATTAAATGATGGTGATATAAGAAGAGCATTGCTGAGAGGCAAAAATTTAAAGTCTAAAATTGATGATATATATAAAAAAAAACCACTAGTAATTAAAGAAAATTTTTCACAAGCTGAAGTATTAAAACAATTTGCAATTAGACATATTGATGTTGCCCCAATAGTTAAAAATAGCAAGGTGATAGGAATATTTAGCAATAGAAAATTAATTTCTGAAAAATCAAAAATACCAATTATTATTATGTGTGGTGGTCTTGGTAAAAGGTTAAAACCAATCACTAACCAAATACCAAAAGCATTAGTTCAAATAAATAAAATACCAATGCTAACTTTAGTGATAAATAACTTAAAAAAATATGGTTTTCATAAATTTATTTTTTCAACTTATTTTAAAAGTAGTTTGATTAAAAACTATTATAAAAAAGGTAAATCACACAATATAAAAATTAGGTATATTAGAGAAAAACAACCTCTAGGCACCGCTGGTTCTTTATCTTTGTTACGTCATGAAATTAAGGAAAAATATTTTATCCTGACAAATTGTGACGTGATTAGTGATATAAATTATAAAAATTTATTAGATTTTCATATTAAAAATAAAGCTGACTTAACAATTGCTGTAAAAAAATTTACATCAGCAAATTTATATGGAGAAATGAATTTAAAAGGTATCAATGTAAATAGAATTATTGAAAAACCAAAAAAAGATATGATAATAAATACTGCTATTTATGTTTTAAATACAAAATGTATTAAATATTTAAATTATAACAAGCGAATTGATATGAATGATTTTATAATGAAGTTGGTAAATAAAAATAAAAAAGTAATTGCGTTTCCATTTTTTGAAAATTGGCATGATCTTGGAACAAAAAATGAATTAAGGGAGTTTAATAAATTTAAAAGCATAATTATATAATTTTATTTTTTCAAAATATGCAATTATTGCTTAGGATTAATTTTTTATAAAAATTTTTCTAAAAAGATCATAATAGTACGAAATAAATTATAAATTATGAAAAACCTAATAATTATACCTGCAAGAAAAGGATCAAAGAGAATTAAAAATAAAAATCTTATTAATGTTTTAAATAAGCCATTAATTTTATGGACTATAAATTATGCAAAAAAACTAAGTAAAAAAAAATTTGATTTAGTAGTTACTAGTGATTGTAATAAAATAAAAAGTATTTGTTCAAAAGAAAAAGTTTTTTTTTTAGATAGACCTAAAGGTATATCTGGTGATTACAGTTCAATGCATGAAGTAATCTTTCACGCATACAATAAATTAAATAAAAAATATAAATATATTATCTTATTGCAGCCAACATCACCCTTAAGAAAACCAGGATTAATTCATAAATCGTTAAGAATCTTAAACAATAAAAAAAAATTTGATAGCTTAATTCATCTTGCCAAAGACTCGTCTTTTACAGGAAAAATAACCAATAATAAATGGATACCTGAATACGGTATCAATGTAAGATCACAGGATATTAAAGAAAAATTTGTTTCTACTGGAAATTTATTTGTCTACAGGTCAGATCTTTATGAAAACAAATTAATTTTTCCTAAAAAAACTTATGGTTTGGTTTCTTATAATCAAAAATGGGTAGATATAGATAATAAAGAAGATATCATTTTGTTAAATTATTATCTTAAAAATAGATAAAAAGATTATCTAATTATTCCCACTAAATATTTTCTTTGTTAAATTAATTAGATAAAAATTTATTTTAGAGAAAGGTCTGAATAACCCTGTAAGGTTTGACTACCCTTAAAGAGAAGTTTATCTAGGGCGAAGTCAAAGTAAAAACTTCCAAAACATAAAACAAAGTGAGCAGAGTTTAGTTATTTAAAAAAAATGGTTCTTTTAATAAAGAATTATCAAATTTCTTATTATTCAAATTAATTTCTTTTTTAAAATAATCTTTTATTATCTCTTCATTAAATTCAATCTTTCTTGAATATCTAATTTCCCTTCTTTTATCTTGATCTATAGGGTTTATTTTAAAAATAGAATTATCCTTAATTCTTTCAGCAATAGAGTGAAATGCTGATTTAATCGTAGACATTGTGTATTCAAAAGGGTTAATTTTTATATTGGACATAGCGTGATACAATATTGGACCGCTATCTAACCCTTTAGAGAGTAAATGAATTGTTGTTCCTGCTAAGTGGGGATTGCCATCAAACAATGCCCAAAAATTACAATCTGTGCCTCTATAATATGGTGAAACACCAGCATGAATATTAATTGCGTGCTGTTCTACAAGAAAATCTGCGAGTTCTCCTTTAATATAACTACTTCCAAAAACAATGTAGACATCACTTTTCAAAAAATCTAACAATAAATTCTTAGAACATTTATTTAAATCTCCAAAGAGCATAGGTAGAATTTTAATATTTTTTTTTGAATTATTTATAAAAGAGTGACCAAACAATCTAGATTGAGCATCATTCACATTTTCAAAATATTTTTTCATTATCAGTGATGCTGGGTAATGACCAGGTATTATACCGGGAAAAATAGTACCACATTCCTGAACAACAAAAAGTTCATCAGATATTGTAGACAATAAATTTATTAAATAATTATGTCTGTTTTTATTAGAAGTAAATAATGTAATCTTCATCGACTCATCATTTTGTATATTTCTGCATGGTCTTGTCTTGCTATCTCTAAAAAAGAATTATTAATTTTTTTCATACCTTTTTCTGGTTCAATAGTCATTATTTGTTTAAAACCTAATTCAATTCCTAATTCCTTTAGTATATCAATACTATCGTGATTATAACTTCCACAAGGATGGGACATACACTTTATTTCATTTTTTGGTTTATTTAGAATATTAGAAATTGAAGATAGACATTTTTCATATTCATATTTTTGTTCATCAAAGTTTAGTTTTTCCAGTAATGTAGGGTGATTATGTGAGTGAAGACCAATCAAATGTCCTAAATTATCAAGTTTAATTAAGTCATCTTTTTGAAAGAAAAGTTTTTTAAAAAAATTTTTATAATTAAACTTTTTTTCCTCTATCATTAGAAACATTGTTTTTTCATAATAAATTTTTGTCAAAAAAATATCTCTAACTAATCTAAATTTAATATCTTCAATTGAATAATTGGGAAATTTAATTTTTGTAGCTTCAATTTTATCATTGTTATCTTTAAAAAAAAAATTCAAATCTTTACCCAAAGCTTGATAAAAACTTTTATAAAATTCATCTACATTTTGAAAATAATTCATTCTAAAATACCTAAAAATCTCTAAATTATCAGGTTTCCCATCAAAAATTGAAGAGTACACAAAAAAGAAACTTTTAATTTTAAGTTCCTCTAAGACAGGTAGGGCAACATCAATTTGACATTTTATGGCATCATCAAAAGTTAGACAAACTTCTTTTTCTTTAAGTTTTTTGTTTTTAAATTTTTCAAAAAATACATCAGCATCTAAAATATTATTCCTTCCTATAAAATTTATCATTTTATAAAAATCATCTTTATCTATAGAGCCTTGTCCTTTTGTGTGAATTTCCTCATCATGAAAATGGTGAAACATAATGCCATGGAAAAAATTATTATTTTTATTAAAATACATAACTAATAAGCTTTATACAGTATATTTTGTTTCTTTATAAATATAAATAATATAATAAAATCTAAACTAAAAAATTTTTAATCTTATTTATCAAGAAACTTATAGTTATTTATAAAAACCCGATGATCAAATTATAAAAATGAAAAAAGCTAGAAATCACGATAAACTTTACTTAAAATCTAATCGTTATAAGAAGCCAAAAGAAGCATTTAAGTTATTGTTAAGAATTTTAAAGAAAAGATTATCACAAAGTAAAAATTACGAACTACTTGACGTGGGTTGTGCCAATGGTGAGTTACTTTATTTTCTTAATGAAAAATTAGGAAATGTAAAATTTTATGGAATTGATGTTAGAAATGACTTGATCAAACTAGCGAAAAAAAAACTTCCTTCAGATATTAATTTAAAACAATTTGATTATAACAAAATACAAAATCATAATAAAAAATTTGATATAATCATTTGCAGTGGTGTAGTTAGTATATTTGATAATCTTGATGTTTTTTTTACAAATATAAAAAAAAACATGAAAAGAGACTCTATCTTATTTCTTTTTAGTACATTTAATGAATATAATTTTGATGTGTTGATATCTTACAAGGATGTAAATTCTAAACATAATGCTTACGAGTCTGGTTGGAATATTTGGAGTATAAAAACAATAAAAAATTATTTCAAGGAAAGGAAAATTACTAAAAATCCTTTTGAGATTAAATTTGATGTTAAGCAAAATAAAAAAGATTTGATGAGAGCTTGGACTATAAAGAAAAATGGCAAAAGATATTTTACGAATGCTTTGGGAACTATCCAAAATCAAATGTGGTTAGAAATAAAATAAGCTTATTCATGAAAAGAATTATTGCTAAGCTAGATATTAAGGGAACAAACCTAGTTAAAGGTGTTAATTGTGAAGGTTTGAGAGTATTGGGTGAGCCTAGTAGCTTTGCAAAAAAATATTATAAACATATGGTAGATGAAATTATTTATCATGATTGTGTAGCTAGTCTTTATGGAAGAAAAAGCTTATTAAACCTAACACAACATCCTTCATCAAATGTGTTTATTCCTGTTTCTGCAGGTGGTGGATTAAAAAGTATTAAAGATATTGAAGAAGCTTTAAGTGCAGGAGCTGATAAAGTATTTATAAATTCTGCAGCACTTAATAAACCTAAGTTTTTAGGTGAAGCAAGTAAAAAATTTGGATCAGCAAATATTTGCTTATCTATAGAAGCAATTAAAGATTCTAATGGTGAGTTTACTTGTTTAGGTAGTTATGGTCGAGAAGTTTCAAATAAAAAACTAACTGAATGGATAACTGAAGCTCAACAACTTGGTATTGGAGAAATTATTTTAACCTCTATCTCATGCGAAGGCTTGGGCAATGGCTTTGACCTAGAAATGTTAGAGTTAATTTATGACAAAATTAATGTTCCATTTATTTTCCATGGTGGGGCTGGTAATGAAAAACATATTTATGATGTATTAAAATATGATAAGGTATCAGGAGTAGCAATATCGTCATTATTACATTACTCTTTAATTAGAGATAAGAATTTTCAATTTCAAGATACTGGTGAAGGTAACACTGAATTCATTAAATTTTTAACAGATTCTATTAATTTAAAAAAAACAAACATCTTATCTATAAAAAAATATTTAAGAAAGAAAGGTATTGAAGTTAGATTGTGAAATATATTTCAATAATTGACATAGGTGTAAATAATTTGAGAAGTGTTGTTGGTTCATTAAATCATTTAGGTTTTAAAACGTTAATTACTAAAGACAAAGATGAGATTATGAATTCGATTGCATTAATATTACCTGGCGTTGGGTCTTTTCCATCAGGTATGAAGAGTTTAAAAAAAAATGGCTTAGATTTAACTATTAAGAATTTTTTTAAACAGGGTAAGCCTATATTAGCTATTTGTCTTGGATTTCAAATGCTTTTTAGTTCAAGTCAGGAATTTGGAAACACCAAAGGATTAAATATTCTGGATGGTAAAGTAAAATCTCTTAAAAGCTTAAAAACTAAAAAGATATGTCCCAATCTTGGATGGAACCAACTAAATTATAAAAAAAATCATACAAATAATTTATTTAATCAGTTTGATACTAAGATGGCTGTTTATTTTATACACTCCTATTATGCCGAAATAAAAGATAAAAGATGTATTACATCAACTATTAATTTTGGTAAAAAAAAAAATTGCAGCTTCTATACAGTTCAAAAATTTATATGGTGTTCAATTTCATCCTGAAAAAAGTGGTAAAGACGGTATAAAGATTATCAAGAGCTTTTTAAATCAAATTAAAACATAACATGATATCAAAATTTAATTTACCTTCCAAAATAGTTTTTTGCAAAAAATGTGTAATGTCAAATCAAAGACCAAGTTCAATACCTGAGTTTTTTCATACAAAAGAAAGAAAAAATGCAAAATATTTAAATATCAATAAACAAGATGGAATTTGTGATGCTTGTAAGCATTATGAAACAAGAGATGATATAAATTGGGAAGATCGAGAAAAAAAACTAATTAAACTACTAAACAAACATAGAAAAAATAATGGAGAGTATGATTGTTTGGTCCCTGGTAGTGGCGGTAAAGATAGCGCTTATCAAGCTCATATATTAAAACATAAATATAAAATGAACCCTTTGGTTTTGACTTGGCCTCCAATTCTTTACACAGATTATGGATTAAAAAATTATGACAACTGGATAAATGTTGGTGGTTTTGATGCTTTGGTTGTTAGACCAAATGGAAAAACTATGAAAAAATTAACTCAATTATCAATAATAAACTTACTTCATCCTTTTCAAACATTCATTCTTGGGCAAAAAAATATTGCTCCAAAAATTGCATCTAAATTTGGGATTAAACTAGTATTTTATGGTGAAAATGAAGCGGAAGGTGGAAATCCGATTGCTGAAAATAATAATTCTTTGAGAAAAAAGAGTTATTTTGCAGTAAAAAATTATAAAAATATTTACTTGGCTGGCACAAAAGTAACCGAACTATTAGAAAAATATAAATTTAAATATCAGGATTTAAAAATTTTTTTTCCAATTAATGATAATGAGATAAATAAAACAAAAATAGAAATTCATTATTTAGGGTATTATCTTAAATGGACGTCACAAGAAGCTTTTTACTATGCTGCTAAAAATACAGGATTTAAACCAAGGCCATTTAGATCTCAAGGGACATATAGCAAATATCATAGTGTAGATGATAAAATTGATGATTTTCATTTTTATACAACATTTATCAAATTTGGTATTGGCAGAGCTACCTATGATGCCAGTCAGGAGATCAAAAACAAACACTTAACAAGAGAAGAAGGAAAAAATCTTGTTAAAAAATTTGATGGTGAGTTTCCAAAAAAATATTTTTCTGAAGTAATGAATTATTTAGATATTAAAGAAGATTATTTTTTTGAATTATGTGATAAATTTAGATCACCTCATATATGGAAAAAAAAAGGAGACATCTGGAAATTGAGACATACAGTAAATAAAGATGGTGTGGATGACTGATATGTTTATTTTTGAATTTAAAATGATTTATAATCAGTATACAATAGATCGACTTGATATTGTTTAAGTTTGATTTATATTTTTTAATTTATGGAAAAATTTCTTTTAATTGGTGGGGCTAAAGCTTCAGGTAAAAGTTTAATAAGAGGTGTACTTGATGGACACCCAGAACTATTTGTATCCATATTTCATGAAGTAATATTTCAATCATTATATGTGGAAGACGCTAATGTTTATAAAAAAAAAGATATTCAAGAAATTCGAGCAAATCTTGCATCCAAGGGAAGTTATTATCAGCTTGAAAGACTTACCAGAAAAGCTTTTTACTACACAGTTGCTGGCGCAGATCATAGACGGATTAATACAAAAAATTTTGATTTTTACTCATTTGATAAATCTTGGGTTGATGATCTTTATAGAAAAGGAACTAAGTGGACTTCACAAGAAGTTTGTAGTGCAATTTATAGATCATTTGATCAACATTTACCTCCTTTTTTAAAAAAACTATCAAAAAAAAAATATTATTGTTCTTTAAGTAATGGATTGCCAAATGCAATCTCAGGTTTTTTAAAAACATTTCCAAATTCAAAAATTATCTATTTAAAAAGAGATCCGATTGAGATGGTAGATGGACTTGTTAAAAGAGTAAATTCAGAGACAAAAAAGGTTCCCAATGACCTACGATCAAACTGGTTTACGCGCAAAACTCTTATTAAAAAATGGTGCACATTTGACTTTATTAAATCAGTTGTTGAGCTTGATAAGGAAGCTGATAAAGCATTAAAAAAATACCCTAAACAAGTATTAATACTTAAATTCTCCGATTTTTTTGATAATAGTGAGAAAGAAACGATGAAAATAAAAAAGTTTTTAAATATTTCTGATCATATTAATTTACAAAATTATTCTGTTGGAGGCGTTAAAATAGTAAATTCAGATCGAACTTCTTTTTTATCTAAGCAAATCGATGTAGACTATGCAGGTCTCAGAAAAAATGAAGTTAAAAAATTAAAGTCATATCTAAAAAAACTTCGTGACTGATTAAATGAAAACTGTTCTTATAATTGGTTTTTCCATTAATAAACATTATAATAGAAGAGGTTATAATAACCTTTTAAATAACTACGATAAAATTTACTTTACACTTCCTAATGAGCATTTTTGGAAAGGTTTTTTTTTAATTCATCCTGGCAGATGGAAAGGATTTTTTCTAGAGCAATCTCGTAAAATATATAAAAAAATAAAGACTATTTTTGGGTTTTATAAAATTAGTAATAATGATTCTGAGTGGATCAATTTCAAATTTTTAAAAAAGAATCCTTCATTTTTGAGAGCAAAGTATTTATATCCAAAACTTAAGTATGAGTTTCAAAGTTTAAAAGAGTCATTTACAATTTGCAAAAATATTTCGTTATCCTTAAATAAAGATAGTTTTATAATACCCATCAAGGGTATAGACAGTTCTGGCTATTTAATTGATAGTTTTCAAAGATTTGTTCCTAATTTTCAAATGCATAAAATGAAGTCACCATTAGTTTTTGTGAGAACTTTGCTATATGTTTATAACATTATTATTTACTTAAATTGGTTAGAGAAATTTGCAGAGAGAAATAAAATTGACTCAGTAATTATTAATCACCAATATTATATGGAGTCAGGATTCATCTCTTGCTATTTAAATAAAAAGTTCAATTCAAAGATAATTCACTTTTCGTTCAAACAAAAATATCCTGCCTTGGTTGATCCCAGAGTGAAGTGGTTCAAAAAAACCCTAGATAAAAAAGTGTCCGATTTATTATTGAGTGAAAAAGAAATAGTGGACGTTAAAAAGGATATATACTATCATGAGCATTCATTATTTGATTTTGAGGACTGTTCTAAAAAAACTTTTGATACCAATACCATTGTTATCATTATGCATTGCTTTGAGGATGCAAATTCTATGCATGGTGAAAATTCAGTTATATTCAGTTCTTATTTTCAATGGATCCGGTCAACATTATCAATAGCCAAAAATCATAAAGATATTAAATATATTTTTCGAACCCATCCAGCCTCGTTTAGTTATTATCCATCAGATATAAAAACTTTAAAATATTTGTTTGGAAATATTAAAGAAAAAAATATTAAATATGAAGTACCAGGCAATTACAGTCAGCTGATATCTAAAGATAAAATACCACTTTTTGTTACAGCCAAATCAAACTTTTCACAAGAACTTGCTATTGCTGGTGTTAAATGCATCACTCTAGATGATAGCTCTGCCCCAAATAACTGTTGTAAAAAAATAACTTCTAAGAAAGAATATATAAAGTGGTTATCTGGCAAGGGTAATTTTGAAGAGCTCAAATTATCAGAAAGACAACGTTTTGTTGCAAGACTAAATAAACAAATATATGCAGACCTAAATAATTTAGTTTAAAGGTTTTGTTTTTAGATTGTATAATCTATGTTTGTTGTACTAAACTAGATAGGCTTCCTAATAAAAGTTGGTACATTGTAGAAAGGAAGTTTTTCGAGCTTAAGATGATTTTTTTTCTTAAATTCATCTACTGAAGTAGTTTCGCCAGCTACTGCATTATAGTCATCAAAGACTATCAATCCACCTGGAACAACTCGTTCATAAAGTAATTTAAGTGCAAAGTCTGTTGGTTCTTTAACATCCATATCTAGGTGTAATAGTGCAATTCGTGTTTCAGGATTATCCTCAAGGTAGACAGGAAGTGTATCAAATACATTGCCCTTAACTAGACTAAAATTTTCAAAGTTCTTAGATAGCAAAATATTCTTAGCTTCATCTTCACTTAATCCGTTTCCACTATCATCCTCAAAACGCTCTATAAATTTTAAATCATCTTTAACTTTTAATTGGTCAGTTGGAAATGCTCCAAAAGCATCGAATCCAACAATTTTTCTTGAAAAATCATTCTCTAAACTATTACGAAATGTAGCAAAGCGAACTAAAGAAGCTGCTTTATAAACGCCAAGTTCAAAGATATGTCCAGGGATACCAATAATGCTTTTATAAAGTTCATAATGTGCAAGCAGTTTATTTAGACGTGTTTTCGATGAAAACCAATAGAAGCCATTTTCATAATCCCATACATCTTTTTTGTTCAACCCTTTTATTATATTGCTCATTTTTTTTCTGATCTTTAAAACTTTTTTATGAATATATTTTACCTCTTACTATCATTTTTATGTTTTAAAAAGAAGTTGAAAATATTAAGTAGTTATTGTTATATATTAAGTCTTAAATCTAAATAAGATAAATTAGGGTACTTTTTAATTTCTCTAGTATCCAGAGTCTAGTATGAAAAAATCTGAAGTACTCAGGTTGTTAAACCTGAATAAAAAAGATAAATATAAAAAATGATAACAAGGTTAATTAATAAGATACTTACAGTCACTGGTAGAAAAATTATACAGTTTAGTCCTCAGCGTAGTGGTAGCACATTAGTTTTTAATATCTTGCAAGATTTATTCCCTACAAGGTATATTAATAAACAACATAATTATGATTTGAAGGATAAAAATTTTCCAACAGTTATAACTTATCGACACCCGTATGACTGCATTGCTTCATTAATTTTAAAAGATCAAGTTTCACCAACAGATCAAATTATAGAAGATAAAATTATGTTATTTAGAAAAGATGGTTGGAATGATTTTTTAAATCAATTTGAGTCACCAAAAATTTTATTTTTACGTTATGAGAATTTTTATAATGATATAGATTTCATACTGAACTCTATTGAGGGTTATTTTAAAATACATATAGGTGAAAATAAAAGAGTTAAACTTAGAAATAAATACAAAATCTCAAGTGTAAAAAAAGAGATAGAAAAATTTAAAAGTTTTAGTGAATTTGACTCACGGTCTCATTTTCATGGTAATCATATTTCTAAATATTTAGGAACCACAAACTCTTATAAGAAATTGTTTAACACGAACCAAATTAGAATCTTAGAAAAACATTTCAATGATGAAAAGAGATACTTGAATTATGAATAATAGTTTGATTAATAAAATTTTAAAAAAAAGATTTATGATAACTGGTGGTGCTGGTTTTATTGGTTCATCACTAATACGTTTTTTAATAGAAAAAACTTCACATCAAGTACTAAATTTAGATAAGCTTACATATGCTAGTAATATAGAGTCACTAAGAAGTGTCAGTAAAAACTCTCGCTACCAATTTGTTCAAGGTGATATTTGTAATAAAAAAATTATCTCTAAATTATTTACAGAATTCAAGCCAGATATCGTAATGCACTTAGCAGCAGAAACTCATGTAGATCGTTCGATTGATGGACCTACAAATTTCATTCAAACAAATGTGATAGGTACATTGGTAATGTTAGAATGTGCACGAGAATATTGGAGTAAAAAAAAAAAAAATAATTTTATTTTTCATCATATTTCAACTGATGAAGTTTATGGAAGCTTGAATAAAACTGACTTATTTACTGAACAAAGTAACTATGATCCTAGTTCTCCTTACTCAGCAAGTAAAGCAAGCTCAGATCATCTAGTACGAGCGTGGCACCGTACATATGGTTTACCCATTGTTATTACTAATTGTTCTAATAATTATGGCCCCTATCAATTCCCAGAAAAACTTATTCCACTTATAATTTTAAATGCATTGGATAGAAAGCCTTTACCTGTATACGGTAATGGCAAAAATATTCGTGATTGGTTATATGTCGAAGACCATGTAAGAGCACTTTACAGAGTAGTTACAGAAGGTAAGGTGGGTGAAATGTACAATATTGGTGGGCATAATGAAAAAGCAAATATTGATATAGTAAAAATTATCTGTAAAATTTTAGATAAATTAGTCCCAGTTTCATTAGAGGTTAACAAAACTCATAAAACAAATCATGTCAAACAAAAAAAAGTAAAATCAATCAAATCTTACAATGATTTAATAACTTTTGTAGCAGATCGACCTGGGCATGATCTTCGTTATGCTATCGATGAAAGTAAAATAAAAAAAGAACTTAATTGGAAACCTGAAGAATCTTTCAAAACAGGTATAAAAAAAACAGTTCAATGGTATTTAAATAATCTTGATTGGTGTAAAAATATTGAAGAAAGTAGCTATCAGCGTGAACGGTTGGGTCTACAATCACAAAATAAAAATAGAGAGGTATAATGAAGGGTATAATTCTTGCTGGTGGTTATGGTACACGTCTTCACCCTATTACCAAAGGTATCTCCAAACAATTATTACCTGTTTATGATAAGCCAATGATTTATTACCCATTGTCAGTACTTATGCTTGCAGGTATTAGAGATATTCTCATTATTACAACATCAGAAGATCAGGATTGTTTTAAAAGATTGTTAGAAGATGGTAGTCAATTCGGGATTAATCTGAAATATGCTACACAATCAAGTCCAGATGGATTAGCACAAGCTTTTATTATTGGTGAGGAATTCATTGGTCATGATGATGTGTGCTTGGCATTAGGGGATAACATTTTTTATGGTCAAGGTTTAACCATCTTATTGCAACAAGCAGTTTCAGAACTTGATGGTGCTACAATTTTTGCACATCCAGTAAAAGATCCAAAGAGATTTGGGATAGTAGAATTTAATAAAGAAAATAAAGTTATCTCTGTTGAAGAAAAACCAAAAAAACCAAAAAGTAATTACGCTATTACAGGTTTATATTTTTATAATAACGATGTTGTTAAAATTGCCAAATCAATAAAACCGTCAGCTCGTGGTGAACTAGAGATTACTAGTATAAACCAATCTTATATGCAGAGAGGAGATCTAAATGCTATAAATTTAGGACGAGGTTTTTCTTGGCTAGATACTGGCACTTATCAATCTTTATTAGATGCCTCACAATTTGTAGAAACTATTCAAAACCGTCAGGGCTATAAAATTGCTTGTCTTGAAGAAATTGGCTTTAATAAAGGGTGGATTTCAGAGAAACAAATTAAAGACATAGTTAAAATTATGGGTAAAAACTCTTACAGTCACTACCTGTTGTCATTATTAGAAAAAAAATAAAAACACCATTTAGTATGTTAGAATAGACATAACTTTTTAATTAACGAATAATATTTAAAATTAATATTAGATTAAATGCAATTTTGAACTAAAAACTCTATGATATTTTTTTTTGAAAATGGTAGATTAGGCAATCAATTAATTCAATATATTGGTCTAAAAAGTTTTTTTTCAAAAGAGAGGATAATTTTTATTGGATGCAAGAGTTTATTTAATACATTTAACAACGTTGATGCTGTTAACTTAAGCAAGGAAAAGATAAACAAATGGGTTCATTATGGACTTCTGAAAAAAGTAATATCTTTACTTGTAAAAATCAGAATTTTTGGAAAAATTACAGAAGATAGACAGTCAAATTCTTATAAAGTAATTTCAAAAAAAGGACTTTTTTGGAAAATATTTGTTGTTGAAAATTTTTTTTTTAGAATAAAAGATGTTAAAAATTATACAAACACTCCGACAATTAAACCTCATTTAACTCATCAAGCAGAGAAATGGCTAAAAATTAAAGGAATTAATATAAAAACTCATTCTGTTGTTTTTGTACATTTCCGTAGAGGTGATTATTTATATTGGCCCTCTAAAGAATTTCCAGCTATTTTAAGCTTAGATTGGTACAAAAAAGCAATGAGTTTAATAAAAGAAAAAATACAAAATCCTATATTTATACTAATGAGTGATGATAAGTATTATCTTAAAGATTTTTTTAAAGAGTCTGAGACATTACATATTTCTGAAAATGATCCTGAAGTAGATTTTTCTATCATGTCTCTTTGTAACTATGGGATACTATCAGCAAGTACTTTTGGATGGTGTAGCGCATATTACGCAAATTTAGGTAAAAAAAATAAAACTTTTTTTATTGCCCCAAAATACTGGGAACATCACAGATCAAAAAAAATTACTAAAAACTATATCACTGATTTTATCCACTATATTTAGAGGTATAAAATTTTTTTATAATTTGAACAGTTGTTGCTTGGATTTTTTATAGATGAAATATAACTTACTTATAATTTAAATTGAAAAATCAAAATCATCAAACTTAGAATGATGTTCATCATTCATATCAGGTGTCCAAGCAGGATTTGGCATATTTAAAATAAATGCATCTTCCGTACCTAAATTTTGTAACGCTGCGGCTACGCCAGTAGGCACAATAACAGTTTTATAATTATAACTCTCACCACTATAAATTTCATCATAACCTTCTTTAGTTTTTAAGATAAAACGTGCGTTACCTTTTATACAAGTAAAACAACCTGTTCGAATATAATGTAAATGTGGTCCTTTAATTTTACCAGGTGAAATAACTGTCAGATAAACCTGTTCTGGCTCTTTTCCCTTATCAAAAAAATTATCCTTAATGTTGTAAATAGGAATAAGAAAGCCACTCGTATCCCCCTGTGAGTCTTTTGTAATAATTTTTGGGTTTTTTTTTATTTTAATTTTCATTGAAATCTTATTGTAAGTAATAATGCAATTAACCTTACTTATATTGAGTTTTGAAGCAAGATCTTAATTCCTTTTCTTTGATGAAGTCGATTATCACTTATCAGAAATTCTACTATTATTATCTAAACTATGACTAGGTTTATAATCTTCATTGTCAGAAGATTTCATTATTTGTAAAATTCCAAGATGGTATTTACTACTTTTTGCACATCATCATTGCTTAAACGCGGATGGAGTGGAATGCTCAATGCTTCTTTATTTAGCTGAACAGAGTTTTTTAAATGAACCTCTGTTTGTTTGTATATAGGACTCATATGTAACGGGTGGTATCTTAAAGTTGTATAAATTTCTTTTTCCAGTAAATAATGAGCAAGGTCATCACGTTGAGGCACACGAATACAATAAGTAAAATAGGAGTGACGATTTTCTTTAGATGAATTTTTTGGAGTAATAATATTTGGTACGTTTGAAAATTCATTCTGATATATGTCCCAAATTTCTTTTCGACGTGCTTGCAATCTATCTATTCTATCAAGTTGAGCCAAACCTATATTAGCAGCTAAGTTAGTTGGCAACATCTTGATAAAAGGCTCTTGAATGTTGTATTCCCACCAACGTAATTTAGTATTTGCACTTTTAATTGCCGTGTCAAATCCTGATTTCCCAATTCCACAATAACGCATAACCTTAGCTCGTTCAATTTTAGCTGGGTCTCTTGCTGTTATTCCACCACCTTCCCCTACTGTAAGATTTTTTACTGCATCAAAGCTAAAAATCCCAACATCGCCAATTGTTCCACAAGGCTGTCCATTATAAGTACTATCTATAGCATGTGCAGCATCTTCAATAACAGGATAGCCTAAATCCAAAATAGGCTTCATATCAACTGCTAAACCTGCATAATGTACAACCATTATTGCAGACGTTTTATTTGTAATTTTTGATTTTATATCTTCAGCTCTTACATTCATGGTTATAAGATCAACATCACAGAAAACCGGTTTGCATCCAGCAAGAATTATTGCTTGTGCACAGGACACCCAGGTAAAGCTTGGCAAAATAACCTCAGACTCTGGTGGTAAATCTAATAATTTAGTGGCCATATAAAGTGCATTAGAACCACTATCTACCATAGCAAAACTAGGGAGATTATATTTTGCTTGATACTTTTTTTCAAATTCCTCAACCTGTTTACCAAAACCCATCCATTGACTTTTCATGCAAATGGAAACCTTCTCAATCTCTTCCTTACTAACCAAAGAACCAAACACTGAAATCATAATATTTTGAAGTTTAATTATATATTAAAAACTTTTAATTCCAATTAGATAATATTTGTCTCAGATATTCTAATTTATTGATTTATTGAAATGCAACAAAATTGTTTAAAACCTATAACTTTATATTTAATTACAATTTAATTTTTATTAACTGCTAAATAATGAGTCATAGTAAACACTTCGTCTAATTCACTATATTCTTTTAAAAGTATTGGACCAGAAGGGCTAATTAAATAAATATCAAAATTTTTATTAAAAAGAAGCCAGAAATCTCTAAAAAATATTCTGGTATCTATATTACAGCCACCAAATTCAAATTGAATAACTTCAAATTTATTAAAATTATTTTTTATTGAGTTTAAAACAGTTAATTCATGACCTTCTACAACTAACTTGCAAAAATTTATTTTGAAATTTTGATTACTAAAGCTATTCTTAAAAAGAGTATTTAATGAAATTGTTTCAATTTCTTCAGACTCTTCAAATTTAATATTAAAATGATCAAGTTCTCTTTTATGAAGAGATCCTAGTCCTGATCCTTTACTGTCGGAATAAAGACTTGAGAATGATTCTTTATCAGATACAGCAAAGTTAAAAATTTTTATATTAGGATAATTTTTAAATTTACTCAAAAGATGTTGGTAAGGAGCTTTTGCAGGTTCAAATAAAAAATATTGAGCTTTTGGATAATACTTTAATAGTTTTTCAGTGTAATTTCCATAACTAGCACCAATATCAAAAATAACATTAACATCTTTTTTCATTAATTTCTTTATTGGTTCAAAAGTCAAATAATAACCTATTCCTAAACTTTGTTGAAGAAATTGTTGAATTTGCTTATTAATCCTAATAGGCAAAAGATGACTAATAATTTTTATTAATAATTTTTTAATTTTTGCTTTCATAATTTTTTATAAATAATATTTTTAATTTTATAAGTAAATAAATTATTTAATGCATTATGCAACATCTAATGATATTTAATTTTCGATGGCTAATAGTGAAAAAATAACAAAAAAATTTAATTTGGATTTACAAAATCTTGCTCCGATTTGTATATCTGTTTACACAAGAATTGAGCATTTTAAAAACTGCATTGAAAGTCTTCTGGTTAATGATCTTGCTAAACATTCGGTTCTTTATATTTTTTCAGATGCTGCAAAGCCTGGTGATGAAGAGGCAGTTTCAAAAGTTAGAGAATATGCAAGTTCTATTAATGGTTTTAAAGATATAAAACTTATTTTTCAAAAAAAAAATAATTTTAAAAAAAATATGCAAGATTTATATCTATTGCCATTCGCAACAAATATTAAATCTATAATAATGGAAGATGATGTCGTAGTTCAAAAATCTTTTTTAAAATTTATGAATATAGCTTTAAATACTTATGAAAAGTCAGATGATATATTTTGTATTTGTGGACGTTTAGGACCTGAGAATCATTTAAAAAAAAGTAATGATGCTCAAGCTTTTCAGATACCAAATATGTCGGGTATAGGTTATTGGAAAAAAGAATATTTTGAATTTTTAAATGATCATCGTTCATGTCATCCGTGGCTACGATTTAAAAAAGATATTTTTTACTCTACTAAATTTATGCTTTTCTTTGGAATTAGTTATATTTTATTATACAAAACAATGTATGAAAAAAATTTGTTTTATGAAGATGTTTTGACAATGGAATATATTTTTCGAAAAAAACAATTAGCTATTATCCCACCTTTTACCCTCGCATTAAATAAAGGATATGATGGGTCTGGAGTTTATTGTGGGATTAACGAAGAGTTTCAAAATGAAAAATTTTTAAGACAATCAGACAATTTTAATTTTCCAATTAATTTTAATCAGAAGCAAGCACGTCAAAAAACTCAAAAACAATTTAAATCTTCAACAGGCCTTAAACCAAATTATGCCAGACAAATTTATGCTTTTGTTGCCCATTTTTATCAGGTGCCGAAGATAATTAGAGATTTCTGTAAAAAAATAGGTTTTTGAGATTAATTTATTATGATGTATATAGCATAGAAAAATTATATACATAAGATATATGAGCAAATGTCGTTGCTGTTCTAAACCTATAAATAATTTATTATTTTCAGCTAAACTTTTAAAAAAAAATATATCATATTTTGAATGTAATAATTGTGGCTATGTTCAAACAGAAGAACCAACATGGTTGGAAGAAGCTTATGCTCTTACGATTAATAATAGTGATACAGGTATCATGTCACGTAATTTATCAAATGTATCACTTGTATTAGCCACTTTAACTTTAATAAAAAATAGAAACTCTTTAGTCGTAGACCATGCTGGTGGTCATGGTTTTTTAGTACGTTTATTAAGAGACATTGGTGTAAATGCTCTTTGGTCTGACCTGTATAGTGAAAACCTGGTGGCAAGAGGATTTGAATATTTAAATAAAAAGCAAGCTAGCCTTTTGACAGCTTTTGAATCTTTTGAGCATTTTTTGAACCCTTGTGATGAAATGATTAAATTATTGAATATTGCTCCAAACATACTTTTAACTACAAGTATTATTCCTGATCCTGCTCCCAAACCATCCGACTGGTGGTATTATGGACTAGAACATGGGCAGCATATTGGCTTTTACAGACTGCGAACATTGCAATACCTGGCTGACAAATTTGGTTTATATTTAATTTCTGATGGTACTAGTAGACATTTTTTTTCAAAACAAAAATATTCTTATTATACTTGGCGTATTTTGATTAAAGCAGCTGACAAATTTCCAAAAATATTAAGGATAGGGATGAGATCTAAAACTTGGGAAGATCATTTGCTTATTTCAAGAAATAAAGATAATTTTAATTTATAATAGAGTTGAATAAAATTAATAAAATTTTGATATCATTAAATATTTTAAATGAAAATATTGTACAATCATCAAATATTCCATTTAAAATATGGTGGAATTGTAAGATATCACATTGAACTTGCAAATAATATAGCTTTCTACAAAAATAAAGAAGCAACCATTAAAATTAATTCACCTTTTTTTAAAACGAATTACCTACGAAATATAAATCAAAACATTTTGTTCAATGGAATTAAAGTTCCTGACTTCAAAGGATCTGGAAGATTGTGTTTAATAATGAACTCATTTTTATCTCCAATTTTATCTAAACATTATGAGCCAAGTATTATTCATAATACTTATTATAATGTTGTGAAATACAGCGCAAAGTGTGCAAAAAAAGTTATTACAGTGCACGATATGATACATGAAATTTTTCCAGATCATTTTCAAAATAAAGATAAAACTACTGAGTTAAAAAAATTTGCAGTAGCTGAGGCAGATCACATAATATGTGTTTCAAAAAATACTCAAAAAGATCTTATAAAAATTTTTAATGTTGATATTAAAAAAACCTCTGTCATTTATCTTGGGTTTTCTTTAGATACAAAAGAAATAAAAGATCTTAAAGAAATTCGTAGACCTTATTTATTATATGTGGGTAGCCGCATAGGTCATAAAAATTTTACAAGATTCATAGAGGCATATTCAAACTCTAAAATTAAAAATTTTTTTGACCTTGTGATATTTGGAGGCAATAAATTGAATAATAAAGAGATTTCTTTATTCAATAAATTACAAATACCAAATGAAAATTTTAAACAAGTTAATGGTGATGATTCAATGCTCGCTAGTTATTACAAGCATGCATCATTATTTGTTTATCCATCACTTTATGAGGGCTTTGGTATTCCTCCACTTGAAGCAATGAATTATGGGTGCCCAGTTGTTTGCAGTAACACTGGAAGTATCCCTGAAATAGTAGGTGATGCTGCTTTTTTATTTGATCCTTACTCGGTTGAGTCAATTAAGAATAACATTATTTCGGTTCTTTATGATAATAAACTAAGATCATTGCTTAGGTTAAAAGGTTTTAAACAGGTAAAAAAATTTACCTGGGAAAAATGTGCAAAAGAAACATACAAAGTTTATGAGGAGCTATTGCGGTAACGTTGCTACTACTGCACTATGATTTTAAAAAATAAAACACGAGGAGGACTCAGAACTAGAGGTATTTATAAACATAGTAGCAATATCAAACCTTTAATTAGTGTTATTACCGTTGTTTTAAATGGAGAAAAATACCTTGAAGAAGCAATATCAAGTATAATTAAACAAACCTATGATAATATAGAATATATTATTATTGATGGTGGATCTACAGATAGAAGCCTTGATATCATTCAGAAATACGAAAATCATATTGATCTTTGGATAACCGAGAAAGACAGCGGTCTATATAATGCAATGAATAAAGGGATTGCGTTAAGCAGTGGTGACTTTGTTGGATTTGTTGGTTCAGATGATTATTTATATTTAAATACTTTAGAAAAGCTTGCAAGAGCAGCAAAAAAAGAAACTATTGATTACACAGTAGGGTCTGTGGATATAATTATAGAAAATGGACAGCTAAAAGAAAAAATTTTAGTTTTACCCAATTTTTTAATGCAAAATCGTTTTATTTTTGACATGGCCACGCATCATTTATCATTTTATGTAAGTAGAAAAATTATAAACAAAATAGGAAATTTTGATGAAAATTTTAATATAAGATCTGATTATGATATGACTATAAGTGTTATATCAAAAAGTAAAAAAAAATTTAATTTCACTGATAGTGTGGGAAGTTTTAGAGAAGGAGGTGTTAGTGGATCATATTCATCTTATTTTGAGAATTTCAGTATATTAAGAAAGCATGGCATTTCAGTTTTTAAAAGCATTTTAAATATATTACCTTCGTTAATTAAAGTATTCATAGTTAAGAATTTTCCATCTTCAATTGTAAATTTTTTGAGAAAAAATTTTTCATCAGGAAGATTTATTCGATAATTAAGAAAGCTTAATATCTTTTATTGTATTCTTGCTTTATTTTTTTCAGAGTTTTTAAAAGTGAAATTTTTTAGTAATGGTGAAGCCAACAATATAAACAAAAAAACAAATTTTACTCTGTGCCTTATCCCTGTACCAAAATTCCCAATTCCAAACCCAAATACAAAAATATAAAATAGTAATAATAATAGTAGAACTCTTAAAGCAGGGTCTTTCCAAATAACTTTGATATTGCACAAAATCAAAAAAGATAAATACCAATACAAAAAAGCATCAAACATGCCGATTAAATGTTTAGTTTTTTTAACATCCCATGGAAATGGTGAAAGAACAAAATATACTGACCTCACAGGAGCTTTATAAATCAGTTCAATTCCGGTTTTAGCTTTTGTCCACTCAGGCCACGATGCATCACCCCTATAAGCATAGCCTGTTTTTTCTAAAAAAATTTTTGTGTTAATTTCACTAAAAGTACCTAAATAGTTGATATTAATTTTATTTGTTAAATATGACCCTGAAATAATCACAAATATAAAAATAAAAATTAAATTTTTTAAATTAATTTTAAAATTTACTATTAATTTAAAGAAATCTTTAAAATATTTTAAAGTAATGATTATAGTGAAAAATATAGCACCTACAAACATCGCTCCATGAAATAAAGTTGCTCCTATAAATCCTACAAATGATAATATAATTGATTTTAAACTATTAGTTTTGATCCAGGTAACAACTCCGTACAAGGCCAATACAAGAAAAAAACAGATATATATTTCTCGCATAAACAAAACTGAATATAAAATTAAAGAAGGAAATAAAGCCATTGTCCAACCTACTTTATTCGCAATGTGATTACCCCATACTATGTTTGCAAGCTTCCAGCCAAAAAAAATGGTCCCAATTCCAAAAAATAAGCTTATTGACTGGGCCATTAAAACACTCCGACCAAATAAGGAATAAGGAATAGCATGTAGCCAGCTAAAAAAAACAAAAGGACTAAATTCAAATTGAATTGGTAAACTGAAAAATCCCTCTTGTGCCAACTTCCAAGCTTTAATTTCAAACCCTACTGCATCAGAAGTGCTATCTGGTAAAGGAGTGATATAGTGACCAATTAATAAAATAAAAATCCTTATAATTAAGGCCCCAATAAGAATATTAAAAATCCCTGGCGAACGTATTGCTACAATCCAAGTAATTATGGATACAAGAAAGATTGTAGTTATACCAAGTAAATCCTCCATCAGATTTTAATCCATTCACTTGGAATTAAATTTTTTCTTATCTCAATATCTTTTGGCATCCATATTTTAGGGCAAATAATAATTTTTTGATTATTTTTATTTAACATTACTCCCCACCAGTCATAAGTACTATTTGAAATTATATTGTGCTTACACAGGCTCATAAGTTCCATGTTTTCAAAAGGTGTATCTTTGTTTTGTTTTACAAAGTGATGCTCTGTTGATATTTCAATATTTTTTTTGCACCATTCAATATCATCAGAAAAGATATAGTATATTGGACTATCTATTTTTTTATTCATTAGATTAATAGACTTTTTATAATATTCCATACCACAAACAATATTACCTAATTTAACATAATCACCTCTTCTAATACCAATTGAAACTGCATTAGAATTTAAAATTTTTTCTTTTATTTTAGTATTTATAAGTAATTTATTGGGATTTAATTTAAACTCTATATCGTTTGAAATATATTTATAATATTTGAATTCTTGCCAATAACCTGAATAGTAACTATTTCTAAAAATAGATGAAAGTATACTGCCAATTAAAGAGTCTCTAGACTCATACAATATAATTGGGTTACCTCTATTGAAAGTTGTCAAGCCTTTTAACAAATAGATAAGACTGTCTAATATAATGCATTTGAATGGATATTCTTTACCTTGTGAAATTTGAATATTTAAATCAAAATTAAATAGTTCCAAATTATATAACCTTTTGTTTGGCTTTAGATTTTTATACCAATCAATATCATAATAAACTTTTTCATTATATTTTTTTGATAAATACTGTCCAAATACGTACTGAAACATTTGATTTCCAAGTCCCCCCGATATTTTTATAATTCTCATTTTCAGCTTTCTAATGTTTAACAGTCATCAGTATAAACAATTGTTTATTACTTATAAAGAGCCTACAAATCGAACTGGTTCATCTTTGCGGTCAAGTAATTTATTAGGTATTAAATTTCCTTTTGCATTCCATTTATTCCACCAATAACTGGCAAATTCTAAAACTGATGTTCCTTTTCCTGAGCAAACATTCTTTATCTTAGGTTTAAAGTCATTAGCGGTATCTAAAATTAAATCTTGTAAAAATGTATTACCAACATCTTTGACCGATATAAAATCACGAATTTGCATTCCACTTGACATATGAAAATCCTCACCATTAATTGCAGCTTTTCGAAGGCTTGGCCATAAATTTTTTTCAAACTGGCCCTCTCCATATGCAGAAAAAATTCTATTATAAAATAGAGAAATTTTTTCTTCAAGACAAAAGGCATATGCCAACTCAAAAGCAGCAGCTTTTGATGAAGCATAAGGAGTTGTTGGCAATAAAGCTGCTGAAGTAGGAATATAATCATATTGGTTGGCGGACAAACCATATTCAATAAAACTACCTGAGATAAGGACCCTTCTCACTCCTGCTTCTGCTGCAGCTCTAAGAAGTAGTAAGGTACAATTTACATTCCAGTAATATAGCTGATCCCAGCTTGCTTTTTGTGGGCTAACCCCAGCTGATGCAAAATGAACAACAGCATCCATTCCTTTAAGATCTTTATAATTTACACAATCTAATTCCTTGTGAACCCAATTTACACTTCTATTTAACTTAATTGATGAATTATTTTTATTACGTGTCGTAGCAAAAATTTCAATTTCATTTGGTACTATATTTATAAAATTTCTACCAATAAATCCTGTTCCACCTGTAATAAAAATTTTCAAACAGACTCCTTCTTGAAAATGAAAGGACTACTAAAGTTTTTAAAATCTATTAAACTTAAATCCCTAACTGACATACGAGGTTTTTTAATAGGCCATGAAATGCCCGCGGTATCCCAACGGATACCAGTATCTTTTTTTGGATTATAAATAGTAGTAGTGTTGTAAACTAATGTTGCAGATGATTTATTCGTACAAAACCCATGTGCAATACCACTAGGCATATAAATCATATTTCCTTTTCTAGCATCTAAATTGATTGAAATATATTTTTTATAAAAAGGTGAACCAACTCTCAAGTCTAAGGCAACATCCATTACCTCACCTTTTATACAATATACCAATTTAGCGTGGTCATATGGTGGCATCTGAAAATGAAGACCTCTAATTACATTCTTAACAGATGTAGAGTAATACTGCTCTTTGAATGATGTATTTAATCCAAATTTCTTAAAGGTTGTTGCATGAAATGTTTTGACAAAAACTCCCCTTGCATCATTGTGTATATCTGGAAAAAGTTCATGACACCCAGGAATTTTGGTGGAAATTATTTTCAAAAAATACCTTTTTTTAATAAAACCTAATAACTAATATATTGCCTTATTAAAGTTATTTATCAATACTAAATAAATTCCTGAATTGTTGAATGAAATCTTTTAAACATCTCTTCTGTTAAACCATGGTGAACTGGCAACAAAACACTAGATTTCATTACCTGATCTGCATTTGGACAACCTCCATCAACAACTCTAAAATTCATTCCTTTGCACATCGGTTGACGCAAAATATTGCCTGTTAAAACTACACGTGTTTGAATATTTCGCTTCTCCAAATAAATTTGCATTTCTCTTCTTTTAAAAGGTGCTTTTTCTTTTATAAGCAATGGAAAAGCTAACCAAGCTGTTTTGCAACCTTTTGTTTCTATGGGGTTAGAAAAATAATCAGGGTATTTTGAAAAAAAATCACATTGTCTTTTGAAATTTTTTTGTCTAATTTTAATATTATTTTTTAATTTTTTAAGTTGTGCTAATCCAAATGCAGCTCCAACCTCGTTACCTTCTAAATTGTAACCAACTTTTTCAAATACAAATTTTGCATCATAATCAATTCCTTCTAATTTAACATTAAAACGATTTTCAATTTTTTCACTTTGATCATCAAACAAAGAAGAGCTTCGTCCCCATGATCGAAGTAGTTTAGCGCGTTCCATCACTTTATCATCGTTAATAGCTAATGCACCGCCATTACCTGCACAATTAATTATATGAGAGCCATAAAAACTAGTGATCGACATATCTGAATAAAAACCAGAGCTTTTATGATTTATTGTTGCACCTAAAGTATCTGCAGAATCCTCTATAACTTTTAAGTTATATTTTTTTGCAATAGATCTTATTTTGGGCCAATCACATATATTTCCCATTAAATTTGGAGCTAATATCGCAACGGTTTTTTTAGTTATTTGTGCCTCAATTTGTGAAACATCAATACAGTATGTCAAGGGTTCGACATCTACAAAAACTGGGACCAAGTTATTTTTAACTATACTTCCAACTGTGGTTGAAAATGTCAATGCTGGAGTTATGACCTCAGAACCTGGAGAAAATTCAAAAGCTTCCACGCCAATATATAGTGCGGATGATCCTGAATTTACATATAAACAATGTTTTTTACTAAAAAGTTCTGCAATTTTTTTTTCAAATTTTCTAGAATAATTCCCCATTTGGGTTGACTCTGATAAACACTTTGCTACTGCATCTATTTCTTCTTGGCCATAAACTGTTTTTGCATAAGAAATTTGTTTGAATTTTTTCATATAAATAATATTTTATACCATAACGTTTTATTTAAAAAGACTATTTAGTCACACTTCAAATAGTTTTGTAGAGACAACTTTTAAAAAGTTTTCTTCATTTTTTTATGAAATTAATTGAATCATTATCAAAAAATTTTCCATCTTAAATTTTTATCAATCCTACCTTTGTTAATATGCTCATTCAATGTATTCAATCGCATAAAAGATGAATCTCGAAAGTTCATATTAGAAAAATTTATTTTTAAAAGATTATCTTTTAAACGGGATATTGATTGATCAAGTAGAACAATTGGTTGAAATTTAGGAGCTAATTTTTCATATTTACTGAAATCAACTGTATAAGATCTATTATCTGGAAGCGCATCTTCATTAATTAAAATTTTTGTATTTGGAATCAATTTAGCAACAGAATTGGCAATCTGCTTAACTTGATAATTACTAGAATTTTTTCCTGCATTAATTAATAGGTATTGATCTCCATTATCTTTTTTTCGCATCATTGCCCAATCAATTGCTCTAGACATATCTTCAACATCAATTAAAGGTCGCCAAGGTGTGCCATCACTAAGAACAGTGATTTCACCCGATGTGATCGCGCAGGCAACAAAATCATTTAGAACTAAATCTAAACGTAACCTATTAGACCAGCCGCATGCTGTAGCAAATCGTAAGCTTGTAAATATCATCTGTTCCAAATTTGCATCTTTTAAATCTTCTTCCGTTCCTATCTTTGAGCGCGCATAAGCAGTTAAGGGGTTTGTTGTATCAGTTTCTTTTCTTGCACTACCCTCTGTTTGTCCATACATCGAACAACTAGAGGCAAACACAAAGTTTTTTACACCTTCTTTAATAGCTATTTTTGCAAGTCTCACACTAGCGTGCCTGTTTATGTCTGCGGTTACTGATTCAAATTTTTTACCAATTGGATCATTTGAGACACCTGCAAGATGGATGACAGCATCCACCCCTCTCAACATCGACTCTTCAATATCACGAACATCTCCAAAATATTGAATAAATACTCCCTGCTCAGGAATAAAATCAGCACCCGTTAATGAGTGAGCAAAAAAACTTGTATCATAACCAATTAACTTAACGTTTGGATATTTTTTTTTTAAATATTGAGTTAATGTTGAGCCAACATATCCCATATTTCCAGTTATAAATATTTTCATAATATTTTTTTCTAATAAGGGTTCTTAATATTTAATAAAAAATATTTTATAAATTTAAATATCAAAATTACCAAATTTTCCAAGGGGCTTTACCCATATTCCATAATTCATTAAGAGAAATTTTTTCTCTCAAAGTATCCATTGGCTGCCAAAAACCATAATGCTTAAATGCATAAATTTGGCTAGATTTTGTAAGAGCATTTAACGGCTCTATTTCCCAAGAAGTTTGATCGTCTTCAATTAAATCAATAACACTTGGGCTTAAAACAAAAAAACCACCATTAATCCAACTACCATCTCCATCTGGCTTTTCTTTAAAACTTTCAACAATATCCTTGGGACCAAATTTTATAGCTCCATATCTTCCTGGTGGGCAAATAGCTGTTAAAGTAGCCTGTTTACCATGGTTTTGATGAAATTTAATTAAAGCAGAAATATTAATATCGCTTAAACCATCACCATAAGTAAAACAGAAAGCTTCTTCATTTTTAACGTATTCTCTTACACGTTTTAGACGACCTCCCGTCATTGTACCTTCTCCAGTATTGACTAAAGTAACTGTCCATGGTTCAGTATTATTTTGGTGCACTTTTATGTTATTTTTTTGTAATTGAAAAGTTACATCTGATTGATGTAAATGATAATTTTGAAAATATTCTTTAATTAAATGACTTTTGTATCCACAACAGATAATAAAATCATTCACCCCGTGTTCAGAGTAAATCTTCATTATATGCCATAGTATAGGTTTGCCTCCTATTTCCAACATTGGTTTAGGCATACTGCCTGTTTCTTCTGACAGGCGAGTACCAAGACCACCAGCTAATATTACTGCTTTCATAAATTTTCCTATTTTTTATTATTAATTATAGTACTGTATATTAATTATTTCACTAAATTTTCCTTGACCTAAGACCTGACCCTTTTCAAGTTTAAAAATAATATCACAATCTTCGAGTGTATTTAAACGATGAGCAATTATAATTATGGTTATATTTTTGTTAAGATTATTTATTGCACCCATTACAACTTTTTCAGTTTGATCATCTAAAGCACTAGTTGCTTCATCTAAAATTAATACTTGTGGATTATTGTATAGAGCTCTAGCAATTCCTATACGTTGTCTTTGTCCACCCGATAGCCTGATTCCATTCTCACCAACAAAGGTTTGATACTGATTGGGTAATTCGTTTAAAACAAATTCATGCAAATTTGCAATAATAGAAGCTTTTTCAACCAAATCTTGATTTATATCTTTAGTTTCTATCCCGAAAGCAATGTTACCTGCAACCGTGTCATCTGCTAAATAAATTTGTTGAGGCACATAACCAATCGATCGTCTCCAAGATCTTGCGTTTAGTTCTGTGATAATTTTTCCATCAACTTCTACAGTGCCTTTTTGAGCTTCTAATAAACCTAATATAATATCTACTATTGTTGTTTTACCGCAGCCAGTAGTGCCTATAAAACCAACTGTTGATTTTGCAGGAATACTTAAATTTATATTTTTTAACGTTGTTTTTGATGAATTAGGATAATTATAATGAATGTTTTTTAATATGATTGCTTTATTAAGAGGTATTGCTTTTAGATCTTGGTTTTCAATAAAAGGTTTAAGATTTTTAACATCATTATACAGCTTATCAAGTGAAGGCTCTATAAATTTAAGAATAGTTAAAGAAGCATAAATTTGTTGCAGTGCTGGCATCAAGCGATAGCCTGCAAAAACATATAGACTTATGATAGGTAAAGCATTATCAAAACTGCCTGTTTGACGCATGATATAAAGCAGAATTAACAGAATACCTCCAAAGACTATAGCTTCAAGAAAAAAACGAGGTAATTGCTTTATAACATCTGCGGAAGTTGAAGTCTTAGCATAAATTATAGCAGAATTAGAAAAACGTTTTGTGTAACTTTTCTCTAGCCCACTCACTTTAATCTCTTTTGCAGCATTAAAAGCCTCACTAACAAATTTGAAACGTAATTCATTATGTAACAAACGTTTTTCTCCAATACTTTTAAGGTGGTTGGCCAATAAATAATAAATGATTCCATAAGCAGAACTAATTGTCACTCCAACTATCAATGCAAGTGTTGGGTCAATAAAAATCAGTAATGATATAAGTGCGATTGCAACTGCGCCTTTAGCTATAACTTCCAGTAATTGTCCTATACCATTCCCTACTATAGTGTTAACTTCTGATAGAATAGTCTTTCCAAGTTCGGAACTGTTTTGGTTTAAAAACCAGCTATAGGGTTGTCGCAAATAACCTTCCACCAAGCGTTTACTGATACTATAGTGGCGCATTTCACTAAATCTCACTTGTGCATAAATTGTAAGTGCCTTGCAACTAAGCGAAATCACTAATAGCGATAAAACAACAACACCTAAAAAAAAAAGAAACTCTCCATAGCTAGTAACTCCAAATATTTTTGAAGCTTGAAATATATAATTTATTAAAAAGTTTGTTTCTATAAGACTAGGATTTGTTAGGACGGCTATGAAAGGCAATACAGATGCCACACCAATCATATCTAGCAATGCCATTAACAAGATCATCATTAATAATAAGCTTGCACTTTTACGTTCATTAGGGCTTAGTAAAAAAAATAATTTTCTAAAAGTATCCATTAAAGTTTTATATAATCTTGATAGGTTTTAATAAGACCTTCTTTTAAACTTGTCTCTGGTTTAAAGCCAATTTTTTTTATTTTTTCACTGTCTAGAAACTTTCTAGGGTTACCATCAGGTTTGCTTGAATCAAACTGAATTTCTCCTTTAAAACCTACAACTTCTTTTATAATTTCAGCAAGTTCTTTTATGGTAAGATTTTTGCCACTACCAACATTTATATGACTACACATAGATAAAGTGTGTTTATCATAGGTTTCTTTATCTATATTCATTAAATGAATGGAGGCTCTTGCCATGTCATCGACAAATAAAAATTCGCGTTTAGGTTTGCCAGTCCCCCAAATAGTAACCTTAGGTAAATTATTAATTTTTGCCTCATGAAAACGATATAATAGTCCTGGTATCACGTGGCTATTTACTGGGTGGTAGTTGTCTCCTGGTCCATATAAATTTGTTGGCATTAAACTTCTATAATCAATACTGTGACTTTTGGCAAATTGGCGATTATAGCTTTCACAAATTTTAATTCCTGCAATTTTAGCAACAGCATAGGGTTCATTAGTTGGCTCTAATTTTCCATTTAATAATTCTTCTTCCTTAATGGGTTGAGTTGTATTTTTTGGATATATGCAACTAGACCCCAAAAATAATAGTTTTTTAACTCCACTTAAAAAAGCATTATGAATAACATTCATTTCAATCATTAAATTTTCATAAATAAAATCTGCTGGATAAGTATTATTTGCATGAATACCGCCTACTTTCGCTGCTGCTAAATATACTTGGTCAATTTTTTGACTTTTAAAAAAATTTTGAACTGCTTGTTGATTTAATAAATCAAGTTCAATTTTTTTTTTTGTAATCAATTCAACATCTTGATTTTTTAAAAAACGAACAATGGCAGATCCAACCATACCATTATGCCCAGCTATAAATATTTTTGGATGTTTCATTTTTTTATCAGTTTGAGTTTATTTCTAAAATTTGATTATAAAATAAGTATATCATTTTTACTAATTTTAAATCCTAATGAAACATTTCTTTTTAACATTTGAGTCGTAAAGATAGTAATTTTTATTACCAATCTTTAATAAGAGTAAATGAAGACTTGATATTTGGCTTAAAATTAACTTCATCACAATAATCTTTATGAACATAGATAACATCATACATTAGATGTTTTACCTGCCTGTAATCATTCCGTTCGAGCAACAAATCAAGCATCTCATTTGGCGTTCAATAGCCATGCATCTAAACCTTTGCTTATCAAAAGAAAATGACCTCATAGCCATCCTCTCTGCACCCTCTATATCTAGCGGGAGAAAATCAATTAATTTTGGTGCATTTATTTTATCTAGCTTATCTACAAGGGTTGTTGTGTTAATTTTTTATTATTTTAATTTTTTTGCTAATTTGAAGTCTTCATCAATCATTTCTTTAACTAACTGTTCAAATGATATTTTGGGAGTCCAGTTTAATTTATCTTTTGCTTTACTTGCGTCACCTAATAAAGTTTCAACTTCTGTAGATCTAAAATGTCTTGGATCAACTTTAATAATATCCTCACCATTAAAAGCTCCCACTTCATTTAAACCTTTTCCTCTCCAATTAATTTCCATATCTAAGCTTTTTGATGCTAAATTAATAAAATCTCTAACTGAGTATTGTTTGCCAGTTGCGATAACAAAATCTTCTGGTTTTTCTTGTTGAAGCATTAACCACTGAGCTTCTATAAAATCTTTGGCATGACCCCAATCTCTTTTTGCATTTAAATTTCCAAGGTATAAGTTTTTTTGCAATCCTAGTTTTATTCGAGCTAGTGCTCTTGTTATTTTTCTTGTGACAAACGTTTCGCCTCGTACTGGACTCTCATGATTAAACAAAATCCCATTACAAGCAAAGATTCCATATGCTTCTCTATAATTAACTGTGATCCAATAAGCATATAATTTAGCAACTCCATAGGGACTTCGTGGATAAAATGGTGTTTTTTCAGATTGGGGAGTTTCTTTAACTGCTCCATAGAGTTCAGAAGTAGATGCTTGATAATATTTAGTTTTCTTTTCTAGTTTTAAAATTCGAATTGCCTCCAAAATTCTAAGAGCTCCTAAGGCATCTGAATTAGCAGTGTATTCAGGTTCCTCAAAAGATACAGCAACATGACTTTGTGCGGCTAAATTATAAATTTCATCAGGCTGCACTTCTTGAATAATTCTAATTAGAGAAGTTGCATCTGTTAGATCACCATGATGCAAAATAAATTTTCTATTTTTTTCATGTGGGTCTTGGTATAAATGATCAATCCGGCTTGTATTAATTAAAGAAGATCTTCTTTTTATTCCATGAATCTCATAACCTTTATTGAGTAAAAATTCCGCAAGATAGGAGCCATCTTGACCTGTTACACCAGTTATTAAAGCTTTTTTCATAAAAACTATTTTATTATATTAAATTTATTGATCTATTTTAATCTTTTAGGGCTTTTTTAGGTATACAAAAAGAAAAAAATCATAATTTTCGTAAATTATAGTTTTTACTCATGTGATATGGGTGAGATTTAATAATATTTTTTCCTCTAATTCTATTAATCCATAGAAAGTAATTTTTTAAACCATTATCTAAATTTACAAATTTATAGTTATTAAATTTTTTTTTTAGATAAGTATTTTTTGCACTAAGACCAAAAGAATCTCCTGGTGTACTTTCTTTTTTTATAATTTTCCATTCTTTAAGATTGTTTACCTTAAGAATTGTTTTAATAAGATTTTTAACAGTTATTTTTTTTCCATGAGAAAGATTTAAGATCTCAAATTTTTTTAGCCTGTTATTCTTTATACTTTTGGATAAAATTCTAACACAGTCAGATACATAAGTTAAATTTCTATATCTATTAAGTGATCCCTTAATTATTAATGGTTTTTTTTTCCAAATAAAAGAACAATAAATACTCACCATTCCTTTTTTCAAGTTTTCTAAATTCTCACCAGGACCATATGTATTAAAAATTCTAAAAATTCTAACTTTAACTTTTGTTTTTTTTAGAATTTGATTAACAAACAACTCTCCAGTATATTTTGATATACCATAAATTGAGTCTGGATTTATTTCAGAGTTTTCTGTTATTTCTTTATTATTCGAACCATAAACAGCAACACTACTTGCATAAACAAAATATTTGCATTTAATTTTTTTTGCTAAATCTGCAATTAAATAAGTTCCAAAACCATTCGAATCAAAATCTTTTTTTGGGTCATCATAAGCCCCCTCTCCACCAGATTGAGCTGCAAGATGATATATAATATCAGGTTTCCATCTTTCTATTTTTTTTAAAATTTTTTTATCTAAAATGTTTCCTTTAACAAAAATATTTGATTTATCAACATAGGGAATGCCTCCTTTATTTTCTAAATTATCAACAATCATAATTTTGTTATTTTTTTTTAAATCATTCGCTAGATGTGCACCAATAAAACCTGCTCCACCTGTAATTAATATTTTTTTCATATTATATTTTACTTATTTTTAAATAAATATTCTGCAAACTCAAATTCTAAGGAAGTATTAATATCATAACCTTCTACTTCATCTAATGTGTAAAAATAAGGGTTTTTTCCTATCAGTGTCTTTGTTTTAAACATTTGCTCTGTTAACAAAATATTAATTGCAAAATTAAGTTTAAAAGTATTTGGAAGATCTTGTGAGTTAGGCGCTTTTGCTAAATCAAAATTTATTGGCTTATTTTTTACAAATAAAAATTCTTTTACATCAGTCACTGTATTAAAGCTATCATATTTTTCTTTATGTTTTTTAAAAATCTCGATAAATTTTATATATGTTTCGGCTTTTAACAATGGGTTCGTGCAATGAGTAAACATAATATATTTGCTTTTTGTATTTTGTGCAATATTCGCCCAAAACTCACTATTTGTACATTCTGAGCTTGCAAAATAATCCTCTCTTCTGAAATGACTTACGTCATACTTCTGAGCTATCGCAATTGCTTCATCTGAGTCTGTGTTAATGATGATTTCATCTATTCCTTTAATTTTCTTAAGTACTTCGATTTTATGAATCAGTATGTTTTTTCCACAAAATAATTTTAAATTTTTGTTAGGAACTCTAATGGAACCTTTTCTAACTGTAACTACTGCTGTAAGATTTTTTTGCATACTTTACTTATATTTATAAGGCATAAATTGAAGTTGTTGTAAGACTATATGAAGAAGGTGCGACAGCTATAATTTCTTTAGATTTTTTATGTGAGATATATGAAAAAAATAATTCTTCAATAATTTTATTTCTTTAATATTAATTTCTTTCATAGAGTTTGTTTAGATATTTTTGTTATATTTTTTTTCTTTTCTTTTAGGGTAAAATGCATCAAAACCTATTGCTCCATTAGAAACCCCTCCGTGCTCATGGTTTTCGCCAATATCTACACCATTAAATTGATTCAATTTTTCTTTAATTTTATTAGCATAAAAGTTCATTTCTCCTTCAATTACCCATGTAATTTGTTCATTAAAATGCCCTTTGTCATTAAATTCAAATCCTGGCTTTAAATCAAACATTACTAAATTTAAATTTTCTCCTGCATATATTCTAGAGATGCATTGTCCACCCCAAAGATTCTTTAGCTCAATGTCATTTTTAAAATTAAAAAAAATACTATCTTTGTTATATGCAGTCAAATTCTTTGCACTCACAAGGTAAGCTATCGTGTTTTTTTTGCATTCAATTTTATATTCATCAGAAAAAAAATTTAAAGCATCAAATTCTTTTAATAAAAAATTTTTTTTCCTTGAAGAAATTTTTAAAGTGCCTTTTACTACAACTAAAATTTTTTCTTTATCATAAATTTCTGGAGATTTTAATTTTATAAAGTCACTTGTTAAATTTTGATCTTTTTCTAGATTAAATTTCATAACAACAAGACTATTCCAGCCTGTATATATTGAAAAATTAAATGCATCTGAGTTAACAGATTTTTTAAAATCAAAGTAACTTGATTTATCTTTATTTATTATTTTGTTCATTCTATTAATTCAAAAATTTTTTTTTTAAGTTTTTTAGTAATTATAAGGAATACTCTATAACTAATATTTATACAGTTTATGTAAAAATTCTGCAAATAAAAATTCATATTTAGTATTAATATCTAATCCTTCTATTTCATTCAGTTTATACAGATAAGGCTTTTTCCCTATTAGCGATTTTCCAGAAGACATTTGCTTAGTTTTTATAATGTTAATTGCAAAATTTAATTTAACTATATTGGGTAAATTTTGAGAATTTGGAGCTTTATTAAGTTTGAAATTTATAGGTTTATTATCTTTAAATAAAAATTCTTTTATTTCAGTTACAGTATTTATACTATCAAATTTATTTTTTTCAATAAATTTTTTAGATAGTGAAATAATGTCCTTGTAAGTGCTAAGTTTAATTAAAGGTGAAGTGCAATTAGTAAACATTATGAACTCGCTTTTTGTATTATCCGCTACATTTTTCCAGAATTCACTGTTTACACATTGAGAACTTGCAAAATAAGCATCTCTTTTAAAATATTTAACACCTAATTTTTTTGCTAACGAAATAGCTTTGTCTGAGTCAGTATTAATAATAATTTCATCTATAAAATCTAATTTTTTTAGTATTTCAATCTTATGTATTAATAAATTTTTACCTCCAAAAGATTTAAAGTTTTTATGCTTAACCCTTTGTGATCCCTTTCTGATAGGAACAACGGCAACAAGTTTGTTCATTTTGTAACAATTATTTTTTATTTAAAATTTAAATTAAAATTATCTTATAAAAAAATTTTTACAAGTAAATGAGTGGGAAAGAAGTAAAGACTTTTATTAAAAAGTATTGATCAGGGCAATATACCAAAAAATATTTAACTTTTAGATTTCTATATCTCTAACGGATAATATTCTTTTTCATGCATGTGTTTAGTAGATTTGGCATCGTTAAAGCTTAAACTTAAAATTAATCTATTGCCTTTTGTTGGAACTGTTCCTCGATGAAACATAGTTGTATCTTCCAGCCAAGAGTAACCACTATTGCCATAAATAGGTTTCAATTTCAAATGAGGAATTTTTTCCAATAAATCATTATGCGTAAATCGACTAATTACACGTAAGCGAGTAGGTAATTTTTTATGAGACCCAATGCATACTTCATGTTCACCAAACCCTTCACTTATATCACATAAATAGCAAAACGCTTTAACAAAAGTCAAACTGTCAATATCACGATGAAACTCAAGTGCATTATCAGATCTAATTTTGTATCCTGGAGTTCCATTGATATTTATTAAGCAATCAATTTTAGCAAAAAAATATATTTCTTTCTCTGATAATCCTAAATATTCTTTTACTTTAGGGAGTATATTCAATTCTTCAAATACCTTGGTTATAATTTTTTTATTTAACGCAATTGAAGTACCTTGGGGACGTACATCATTATTTCTTTTTTTAGAGTCGAAGTACTCTTGGAGTGAGTTGTAATTTTTATCTTGTGAATCTAAAAATAATTTCTCCAATTTTGTTACTGTTTCCTTTGATAAACTTTTAGTTTCCATGAACCCATCCTTCACCAAAGGTGCTGTAAGTTTGTAGCTGTCTTCAGATTTACAACCAGCACCATTGCCAAAAAATGAAACTTTATTTCTAACATAAAGCCAATAAAAGCCAGAAGATAGTTTCCCCCGATAAAAAAAAGATAAACTATATAAGAATGTATTAAGTAATTGGATTAGTATTATGAATATTAATGTTTCTTTAATACTTTTTTTTATTTTATATATTAATTCTTTCACTTATTGTTTGTTTTATTCTGTAAAAAATAATTTTTTCCTTGAGGCTGATTTTACTTTAACAGAAGTTTTCCAAAAAGAATTTTGATTTAGTCCTTGTTTTCTGTTCTTAGAAGAAGAACTTGAATCCTTTACATTAAAATCATAGTCAATATAAAAGTACTTTCTATCAGTCTCTCCCTTATATTTACTTACAGCGTGATATGCCCAAGGAACATTCAAAAAAAATACACAAAAATTTTTGTTAATTTTATAACTTCTTACAACATTCAGATTTTTTTTTGAAGGGAATACATCAAAAGTTTTCCCCTTTTCTTTTAATCCACACATTTGTAAATCTCCACCTTTGTTTATTACTGATGTGGGGTAATAAATTCCAGAAATAAGATGATCTCTTCTGTCTAAATGAGCACTTTTTAAATAGCCCTTCTTCATAAGGGCAAAATTCATATTATATTTTATTTTTGAGTTTATAAAATTTGGATTAACATTTTTTAATATTTCACTATTAAACTTTTTTAAAATTATTGGTTTAATCTTTTTTAATTTACTATTGACCTCCCGAAAGATTTTTATTTTTAATAGGTTTTTAAAAACTTTAGAATCAGGCATTATCGTCTTTTTTGTCTCTGATGAGCTTTGAAAAATGACATTTTTATAATCCACATCATTATAATTAGGTAAAACTTTATTTAACCTGTCAAGAGTTTCTCTAGATAAAAAATTTTTTATTACTATATGGGGGAATGGTTTTAAATTAATTTTTGATTTATCTATTTTTTTTTGAATATCTATGATCATTTTAATTTATTAATTTTATTCAAGTTAAAAAGGATTTATAATATAATTAGTTTTATAACATGTATATCTAATTTATTATTTATGAAGTCAAAAAGACTAATATTAGTTAGTATAAATATTATTTATAAAAATTTTTTTAAAAAATTACCCATATAGAGTTAAAATTTTAGATTGGTATAATTATAATATCTATATATTAGATCTATAAAAATTTTTTTCAGTGCATAAATCAAGCCAATTGAGCTATTAGTACTGGTCAGCTACACGCATTACTGCGCTTCCACATCCAGCCTATCAACG
>MDSY01054773.1_pt1 | contig 52869 bp, 44 predicted proteins | sample 811131 | NCBI WGS metagenome assembly MDSY01 (sample SAMN05326643, study PRJNA326480) | marine metagenome | isolation source: seawater | place: Atlantic Ocean: South West | collected 2010 | reverse complement strand
GTTGCTCTTAGAGATGAATAGTTTAAAAATAATATTTGATCGAGATACCTGGCAAGAGATTTTTGGCTCTATTCAGAAAAATAAAGTGCGAACTGTTATTACAGTAATTGGTGTTTTGTGGGGAATCTTTATTTATATAGCACTTTCAGGAGCTGCCAAAGGTCTAGACAATGGCTTTGAGCGTCAATTCGAAAACGTTGCTATGAATTCAATGTTCGTTTGGGCTCAGAGTACAAGTATTCCCTATCAAGGATATAAAACCGGGAGAAGGCCGCAGCTTAAGATTCAAGACGTTCAAATCCTTAAGAATAATATTCCAGCAATTCAATTTATCGCACCTAGAAATGCAAAAGGTATATTTGATGGTTCTGGTGGATCTCAAATGGTTAGAGGTTCCAAATCAGGAACTTATACTACCTATGGTGATTTTCCTGAATACACTAGAATTGCTACTAAGAAAATTTACGACGGTGGACGTTTCATAAATCAAGCAGATATTGATGAACAAAGAAAAGTATGTGTTATCGGAGAACGCACACAAAAGGAATTATTTGAAAAAGGGGAAAGCCCAGTGGGGAAATACATTCGTGTAGACGATATTTATTTTCAAGTTATAGGAGTTCATAAATTTATTGAGGGTGGAGGTTTTGAAAGCGATGGTGACGTTTTTATTCCTTTTTCCACATATAAAAAACTCTACAATACAGGAGATAATGTAGATTGGCTTACAATAGCAGCACTTGACAACGCCGATGTTCTAGAAGTAGAAGCACAAGTAAAGCAAACACTTAAACGGATACATCGAGTGTCCCCAGAAGATGAGCGTGCCTTTGGCTCGTTTAACCTCGGTGAGATTTTTGGTAAAATTATGGGCTTTTCACAAGGAATGACCTTTCTATCTCTTATTGTAGGAATAGCTACGATTATTGCAGGAGTCATTGGAATTGGAAATATTTTATTGATTTCTGTCAAAGAGCGAACCAAAGAATTGGGTATTCGACGTGCATTGGGAGCTACTCCCTCAGAGGTAAGGGCACAAATCATTTTAGAATCTGTTTTCTTAACTTTTGTTGCTGGTGTTTTCGGAATTATACTCGGAGCTTTTGTTTTGTCAGGAATAGATTCCTTCACTGCAGATTTAACAGATTTTCCTTATACTAATCCAACGGTACCAATACCTTTTGTTCTTGGAGCACTAGCAATTATGGTAACCCTGGGAACTTTAATTGGACTAATACCAGCACAACGAGCAGTAAGTATAAAGCCTATTGATGCTCTTAGAGAAGAATAACATAATAAACCCAGAAATAATAAATAAACCATTACCAATGAAGAAAGTATTTAAATATATATTAATAGTTGCGATTCTATTAGGAGTTCTTTATGCAGCTACTTATTTCATCAAATCAAATAGCAAACCTTCTATTCAATACAGTACGCAGAGAGCTCAAATTACTTCTATTGAAATGAAATCTGTAGCTACTGGAAAAGTAGTTCCTGAAGATGAAGTTGAAATTAAACCTCAAATCTCTGGAATAATCGAAACTCTTTTCGTTGAAGAAGGTGATAATGTCAAGACTGGAGATCTATTAGCGAAAGTAAAAGTTGTACCTAATGAGCAATCTTTGAATAGCGCAAAAGGTCGTTTGGCGAACACTAAAATTTTGATGGAAAATGCGAAAATCGAATACAATAGAAATAAAAGTCTTTTTAATAAAGAAATTATTTCTCAACAAGATTTTCAAAATACTGAGTTAAATCTCAGTAGAGCAATGCAAGATGTTTCCAATGCTGATACGGATTTACAAATTATTAAATTAGGCTCTGCAGGTGGTTCAGCAACTGCTAACACTAATATTCGTGCTACTGTACCAGGCACTGTACTCGAAATGCCTATTAAAGAGGGAGATCAAGTGGTTGAGAGTAATACCTTCAATAACGGAACAACAATTGCAATTATAGCCGACCTAAGTAAAATGATTTTCGAAGGTAAAGTTGATGAATCTGAAGTTGGAAAATTGACAGTTGGTATGCCGCTTACAGTTAATCTAGGTGCAATTCAAGACAAAGAATTCGAAGCTAAATTAAAGTTCATTGCTCCTAAAGGTAATGAGGAGCAAGGAGCAGTCCAATTTAAAATTGAAGGAGATGTTTACTTAGATAAAGACTTTTTTGTTCGAGCAGGCTATAGCGCTAATGCATCCTTAGTGCTAGAGCGTAAAGACAGTATTCTAGCCATACCTGAAGCATTATTACAATTTGATAAAAAATCCGAAAAGCCTTATGTTGAGGTTCAAATTAAAGATCAACAATTCGAACGTCGAGATATCAAAACAGGTATTTCAGACGGAATCAATGTTGAAATAATTTCTGGAATAACTATCAAAGATAACATTAAGGTATGGAACAAGACTGAAAATGAGAAGGTGGAAGATGAGGATGAATCTGCCAGGAGACGACGTAACAACAACTAACTAAGTATAATACCTACTTTATAATGAGATATACCACATTAAAATTCACAACCATTATACTTTGTACTTCTTTTTATTCTCAAGGTCAAACTTTTACTCTCCAGGAGTGCGTTGAACTTGCCCTTGAAAAGAACATCACAATTAAGCAATCGGAATTGGATATAGCCAATGCAGAATTAGATAAGATTAGTGCTTTTGGAAACTTTCTTCCTAACATCAATGCGCAAACAAGTCATTCATGGAATATTGGTCTGAATCAGAATATTACTACAGGATTATTAGAAAACTTGACAACGCAATTTTCTTCTTTAGGAGTTAATATGGGAGTTGATATTTATAAAGGGTTACAAAACGTTAAAAGTTTACACCGTGCTAATTTGGCTATTATTGCTCAACAGTACAATCTTGCAGATATTTCAGATAACACGACGCTTTTAGTCGCGAACTCTTACTTACAAGTAATGTTCAACAGAGAACAACTAGGTGTTCAAGAAAGTCAACTTGCTGTCTCTTTGAAGGATTTGGAACGCACTAAAGTATTAATTGAAGTTGGAGTTTTGACAACTGGGGATATTTTTGAACTGGAAGCTACTATTGCTTCTCAACAACAGGTTGTTGTTCAAGCTAAAAATAACTTACGTTTAACCAAGATCAACCTAGCCCAATTGCTATTAATTACAGATTATAATAATTTTGATATTGCCGTTGAAGCTTTTGATGTTCCATTTCCTCAAATCTTGGATGAAACTCCTAAAGCTATTTTTGAAAAAGCTTTGTCCGATCGAAATGATATTAAGTTATCTTTAACCAATTTGGAGATCTCCAAAACAGATATTGAAATAGCAAAGACTTCTTTACAACCCTTTATATCTGCATTTTATAGTTACAGTACAAGAATTTCTTATAGTGATCGATTAATGGGAACAGGTACATTCAACCAATTTCCAATAGGAATTGTAGCTGCAACAGGTCAAGAAGTTGTTACACAGGTTGAACAAAGAAGTATAACTGGACCAAGCTCTTTTATAGATCAATTTCAAACGAATGATGGTCATAATTTTGGGATTCAATTGAGTATTCCCATTCTAAATGGATTCTCTGCAAAAAATAACCTTAAGCGTAGCAAAGTAAACTTGATGCGTATTGAAAATCAATTTGAGCAACAAAAACTTAGTTTAGAAAGTACAGTAAACCAGGCTTATAACGATGCAAAAGGAGCTTTTAACTTCTATGAAGCTGCCAAAAAAACTGTTGTAGCTAGGGATGATGCATACCAAAATGCCACGAAAAGATTTGATGCAGGTGTTATGAATTCTTTCGAATTTACTCAGATTAAGCAGCGTTATGAAGCATCAGTCTCTGATGAATTACGTGCAAAATTTGATTATGTTTTTAAACTTAAAGTTTTGGAATTTTATTTTGGACTAAAACTAGAAATTTAGAAGCAGGATCTTCTTAGTTTTGCATTATGGCTTACTTATTACATCTTGAAACCGCTACTACCAATTGTTCAGTAGCAATATCACAAAATGGAATTTTAGTTCATTGTATTGAAAATAATGAACCAGATTTTCGTCATAGTGACCACCTCCATCTTTTTATAGAACAACTTCTGAAAAAAGTTGATATTCATACAAGTGATTTATCTGGAGTAGCTGTTAGTATGGGACCTGGTTCTTATACGGGACTTCGAATAGGAGTTTCTACTGCAAAAGGATTTTGTTATGCCAAAGATATCCCTTTAATAGCAATAAACTCCTTAGAAGTGCTTGCTGCAGCTTACAACCCTGAAGATTCTGACGTATTAATACCCATGTTAGACGCCAGAAGAATGGAAGTTTTTTCACTTGTTTTAAATTCAAAGAAAGAAATTTTGAAGCCTACCTTTGCAGAGATAATATCTTCAGACTCTTTTCAGGAATTTCAAGCTAAAGGGCGCTTGGTTTTTTTTGGAAATGGAGCTCAAAAATGTAAAGGAATATTACCGGACTCAAATACAATTTATGTTGATGAACTTAAGTATCCTTCAGCTCGAAACATGATTGGTTTAGCAACTGCTAAATTTGAAGCAAACGAAACCGAAGATGTTGCTTATTTTGAGCCTTTTTACCTAAAAGATTTTTTAACTACTGCATCTAAGAAATAAAGTAATCCTCTAGTCTTTGCCTCACAAGCTTTATATCATCTATTGGAAGTTCACATTGATTGTTTCTACACAAGTAGAACATTGTTTTATCTTTTGAATCTCTGTTTTTAAACAAGGGTAGCCCGGACTGTTTTGCTGCTGCCCAACTACAATTGATGGTATTTAGCATTTGAAGCTCTTTTATATCTTCTTTTGCATCAGGTCCAACGGCTACAATTTCAAAACTGGGTTTTGATATTCTTAAGCTTACTGAAAGCCAGTAAGAATAGTTTCTAGGGTAGTTGATAATCTCTGATTTACAGGCCATAATCATTTCTTCCGCTAGTTTTTTGTAGTCAGGTTTTAATAAATGAGTAGACAGACGGACTAAATTTTCTGCCATAACCGCATTGGAAGACGGAATTACATTATCAGAAGTTTCTTTTGTTCTAAAAACCAATTCTGAAGTTGGGCTGAAGTAGAATAATGGTCCATTTTTGTCTTTAAAAAGAGCAATACAGATTTTAGTTATTTTTTCAGCCTCTAGAAGATAGCGCTCATTAAAAACAGTCTCATAGGAGTCAATAAAAAGCTTTACTACAGCAGCATAGTCCTCCAAAAAACCATCAATTTTATTAACCCCACTTTTAGAAATTCGTTTTAATTTTCCAGTTTTAGAAATAAAGTTAAGTTCAATAAAATTAAGATTCTTAAGTGCTAAATCTAGATGTGATGAGTTTCTGAAAACTCTATAAGCTTCCATAAGTCCCGAGGTAAGTAAGGCATTCCAAGAACAAATTATTTTGTCATCCAGCCGAGGTGATGAGCGTTTATCACGCTCCTTTAAAAGGACTTCATTCCAACCCAAAACCTTTAACTTTAATTCAGACAACTCTAGCCTATGGAGCTTTGAAAATTCTTCATCGCTTTGCATTCTTCTCAAAACATAATTTCCTTCTTCCCAATATCCATCTTCATTAATTGAATAAAAGGAAGAAACTAAAGGGTATTCTTGAGGAAATAGTTTTTCAATTTCTTTTTGTGTCCATACGTAATATGCTCCCTCAACTAGTTTTTCATTTTGATTTAGGCTGTCTGCATCCCATGCAGCATAAAAACCACCTTCAGTAGAACATAAATGTTCTTTTAAAAATGAGATAGTTTTATTAATAGTTTCTTTATATAAGGCTTCGGGCTTTTCTTTGAAGGCTTGTGCGTATAATGAAATTAATTGCCCATTATCATAACCCATTTTTTCGAAATGGGGAATGTGCCATTGATCATCAACCGAGTAGCGAGAAAACCCACCATGAACTGCATCGAAAATCCCGCCTAAAGCCATTTTTTCAAGCGAAAAATGAAAATGACTTCGGGCAAGTTTATTGGAGAAAAGCAGACCGCTTTGGTGAAAAAACTTAAGTAAAGTTGGCATCATGAATTTCGGTGCACCGATCAGACCACCATTTCTAGAATCTATTTTAGGAAGTAAAGCTTCTAAACTTACTGATATTTCATCTAAACTTAAAACTTCTTTTGAAGCTTTATTTAATTCAAAACTTGCCAATCCTTTTTCTAAGTTATCGGCATACTGAATTAGTTCTTCAGGTTTATATTTAGCTAGGGTACTGATTTGTGACAAAACCTGGAGCCATCGGTCTTTTGGAAAGTAGGTGCCTCCCCAAATTGGTCGGCCATCGGGCAAAGCAATCATATTTAGTGGCCAACCACCCTGACCACTTATCAATTGAAGCGCATTCATATAAACTTGGTCGACATCTGGACGTTCTTCCCGATCCACTTTAATATTCAGAAAATTAGAGTTCATAACTGAAGCAACTTCTTCGTCTTCAAAACATTCACGTTCCATTACATGGCACCAATGACAAGATGCATACCCAACACTAATTAAAAGCAGTTTACCCTCTTCTTTAGCTTCATCTAAGTGCCGCTGTGACCAAGGGAACCAGTCTACTGGATTATGAGCATGTTGAAGTAAATAAGCGCTTAGCTCATCGATTAAAGCGTTTGTGTGGGGTTTAGATTTCAAGGGGCTTATCCATTAATAGCATTTACAGTAGAAACCTTTCCAGGCAACATTTCTTTAAGCATGTTTTCAATTCCACTTTTTAATGTGAAAGTGGAAGATGGGCAACCACTGCAGGCTCCCTGAAGGATTACTTGTACACTTTTATCATCGGTATTATAGGAGTCAAAAAGTATACTTCCTCCGTCAGCAGCAACAGCTGGCTTGATGAATTCTTCTATAATTTCAACGATTTGTTGAGAAATTTCATCTAAGTGTTCAGAAGAGGATTCTGGAATTTCGTCTACTGCTGATTCTTGAACTGGTATCATGATTTCATTTCCTTCTTCTAAATAAGAACGAAGAAATTCTCGAATTTCAAGAACAATCGTATCCCATTCAGAAACATCAAACTTGGTTATAGAAATGTAATTTGCATCTATAAAAACTTCTTTTACAAAGGGGAAGTGAAATAATTTTTGAGCTAAGGGGGCATGCGTGGTTTCGTCGATGGTCTTATATTCAAAAATTTTCTCGACTAATTTTTTATTTGCGACAAACTTCATTACTGCTGGATTTGGAGTGCTTTCTGCATAAATGGTAATAGGAACTTTCTTTAAGGGTTCAGTTTCATTAATGACTATACCTCCCTTGTTGAGGTAATTTTCAATTTCAAGAGACACATCCTGTAATACATCATTCCATTCTAGAATATTAAAACGCTCGATCTCTAATCCTTCTTTTGAAAGTAAAACTGATTTTACAAAGGGTAAATAAAACATTTGCTGAACCAATGGAGCTTCTTTAGCTTCATCAATATTATTATACTTTGAAGCTTGAGCTAATTCTAAAGCAGGCGAAGTTTTGAACATAGCAATTGTTTCTTCTTTTGTTTTAGATGCGGTAACAGAATATGTAGCCATTATATATTTTTCACAAAAATACATAAAACCTTAGTCCAATGATAGGATTTAGGTGCTTTCATTTTGGTAAAATTAGTATCTTAGGTTAAAACAATATTATGCTCATCAAAACTGTCCGTAATTTTACTCCCCAATGGGGCTCCGATTGCTTCATTGCCGAAAACGCAACCCTAATTGGTGATTTAGTGATGGGTAACCAGTGTTCGGTCTGGTATCAGGCAGTTATTAGAGGAGATGTAAATTCTATACGTATAGGAAATCGAGTTAATATTCAAGATGGTGCGATAATTCATGCTACTTACGAAAAAAGTAAGACCCTCATTGGTAATGATGTTTCTATAGGGCATAATGCAATTGTTCACGGGTGTATCTTAAAAGATAATGTATTAATAGGAATGGGAAGTATCGTTATGGATGACTGTATAGTGGAGTCCAATAGTATTATTGCTGCAGGTAGTGTAATTACCCAAAACACTCATGTTCCTGCAGGAACTATTTACGCAGGAATACCTGCCCAAAAAATTAAAGACATCGGTCCTGACCTTCAAAAAAAAGAAATAGAAAGGATAGCAAAAAATTATTTAATGTATTCTGGTTGGTTTAAATCTGATCAATAGGAAGCATTGATATTTTAGTACCCTCTGGCAGAAAGTTTAATAAAGATGATTTTTTTGAAGAACTTGTATATTTAATGGTGCCTTTTTCTTTATATGAATTTAGAATTTTATTGATTTTTAAAATCTTAACAACTTGTTTGGCTACCGCTTCACTATTATCAATAATTTGAATATTATCAGGCATCATTTTTTTAAGTAATGGAATTAAAAAGGGGTAATGTGTACAACCCAAAACAAGGGTATCTATATTTTGATCAAGCATAGGTTTTATGGAGGTACTAAGCAAGGCTATCAATCTAGGATTATCCATATTTCCAGTTTCTATAAATTCGACTAATCCTGTTCCATTTTGTTCAATAATTCGAACTTCATTAGAGAGGGTCTCACTTGTTTTTGAAAAAAGAGAACTACTTAGAGTTCCTTGTGTGGCTAAAACACCAATAATTCTTGTCTTACTTTTAAGAACAGCTGGCTTTATTGCAGGTTCAATTCCTATAAAAGTGACTGAATATGTTGCCCTTAGGATTTTAATAGCACTTGTTGTTGCTGTATTACATGCAACTAAAATAAGCTTACACTCTTTTTTAACTAGATAATCTACTATTGTTTTGCAACGATCGATTATTTCAATCTTTTCTTTACAACCATAAGGTGCGTGTGCATCGTCAGATACATAAAGAATGTTTTCGTTAGGCGCTATGGATTGAATTACTGGTAATAGAGTAAGTCCACCAATTCCTGAGTCAAATACTCCTATAAATGAATTTTTGTTTGCTTTCATTATAAAAAAAAACTGCCTTATCATAAAAAAGGCAGTTTTAATAATATTATAGATTAGTTTTTCTTAAAAACCTAATTCAACTTTAACGTCTGCAGAAAGATCTTTTCCTTTTGAAACCAGAACCCCTCCACCGGCGCTTGCATCAAGCACATAGTCAAAGCCTTGAGCAGTAGCAATCTTTTCAATTGCAGCTATTGCCTTATCATACAATGGACGCATCATTTCTGTTTGTTTCTTCTGTAAATCTTGGGCAGCGGTTTCACGGTATTTTTGAATATTTTGCTGCATGCTCTGAATCTCAGTTTGACGTGCTTGGTTTATAATATCAGATTGATTTTTAGCATCGGCATCGTAAGACTGAGCTTTAGCTGTAAATTCTTTAATTGTATTTTGAATCTCTTTAGTGTAAGTTTCTTCTACAGCTTGAAGTTGCTTTTGAGCAGCAATAACCTCTGGCATTTCACTAATTAATTTTTGAGTGTCAATGTGTGCAATTTTAGATTGAGCAAAAGCAGCCGTCATTGGTAATGCAATCATCAAAGTAGCGAGTAATAGTGGTTTTAAATTCTTCATTTGTTTTAAATTAAGTTGAGGATATTTCAGTTCTTATCAAGTTTTTTAATTTTTTTTTGTCTCTTTTTAAGGGCTTCTTTTCTATCTTTAATTATATCTTGAGAATTAATTTTTCTCAAAACCAGGTCGCTAATATCGTAATTTTTTGCGGAATATAACATAACCAAGTCAGAAGATCTGTCAAAAATGAAGTCATATTTACGTTCTTTAGCTATTTCACGAACAATTCCTAGCACCCGATCTTGAATTGGCTTTAAAAGTTTTGACTTTTGCTTAATTAAAGATCCGTTAGGCCCAAATTTCTGAGTTTGAAAATTAACTATCTCAGAAGCAAAATCATTGATTTCAAGTTCTCTATCTAATATTAAATTCGGAGTAAGAAGTGCCTTTTCAGCATTGAGGTCTTCTTCAAGTTTTTTTAACTTAAACTTTTGAATTTCAATTTCTTTTTTCCAGTCTTCAACTCTTTTATTCAAAAGAAGATTTGCTATTTTATATTCCTCAACATTTTCTAAAATCACATCCATATCGATATAACCTATTCTCACTCCTCTTTGTCCCCAACAAATTGAGGTAAATAATAGTGCTGCAAAAAGTATTAGGGAGTTAAATTTATTCATTTTAAAATTGCTGTCCGATTATAAAGTGTGTTTCCCATCCGTGAGGACTTGTATCTTGAGCATTAGCAGCATCAAACCCATAACCAAAATCTATCCCCAGCAGGCCAAAGGCAGGCATAAATATTCTTACACCACCACCAGCAGAACGTTTCGAATTAAATGGGTTGAAATCACTGAAACTATTGTATCCATTACCCGCCTCTAAAAAAGTGAGTGCATATATTGAAGCACTTGGTTTTAGTGTTATTGGATAACGTAATTCTAATGAAAATTTATTAAAAATTGTTGATCCATCTCGACTAGATAATGATTGATTTTCATATCCTCTTAGGGCAACTGTTTCTCTTCCATCAAGTGAATAGTTCATCATTCCATCTCCTCCCAGGAAAAATCGCTCAAATGGGATTGCTCCTCGGTCTTTGTTGTAAGTTCCTAAAAAACCAAAATCAGCTTGAGTCTTCAAAACTAACTTATCAATAAGTCTAGTGTACCAAGTTCCATTAAACTTTACTTTATAAAATTCCAACCATCTGAATTTCTCTTGATCAACTTTCGCCTGATCGGTTACTAACTGTCCACTCTCATTTAAAGTTTTGAATTCGGCAAGATTTTCTATATTTCCAAAATCGGTATCAGTGAATAAAGAGAAAGGAGGAGTGAATTTTCCACTAATTAAAAAACTTGATCCTCCAGTTGGAAAAATTGGATTAACTGAAGTATTATTTCTAGCAAGTGAAATGGTGTAGGCAATATTATTAGATTCTCCATTGCCAAAAGTAAACAGTCCAGTAAAGTAATTTTGTAGATTGTAATATTGGTATGTGATAGCTTGTGAAAGAACGAAAAAATCATCAGGAACTCGGAGCCTTTTGGCAAGACCCAGGGTTATAGTGCTAATTTGAAAAGATTGACTTTTATCTGCTCTTTGAGTAAAATAGTCATATCTAAACTGGTTGGTTCTTGATAGTGATGTTGAAAACTGAACGGGTTGTCTTCCACCTAACCAGGGTTCTGAGAATGAAAAACTGTAAGTGTTATAAAATTGACTTGCCTGCAGTCGGAGGCTCAAAGATTGGCCATCTCCCGAGGGTACCGGTCTATATGATGCCTTATCGAAAATATTCCGCATTGAGAAATTATTAAAAGAAAGCCCAAGAGTACCTATAAAACCACCACCACCATACCCTCCTTGAAGTTCTATTTGACTAGCTCCTGCTTCTTGTAATCCAAATTCAATATCTACGGTACCTGCATTAGGATCTACGTTTTTGAAATCAGGATTAATTTGTTCTGCATCGAAAAATCCCAACTGTCCAAGCTCTCTTACTGTTCGAACTACCTTATCTTTACTGTAAAGTTCACCTGGTTTTGTTCTTAATTCTCTAAATATAACATGGTCATTGGTTTTATCATTTCCAACAACTGTAATTTTATTAAAAGAAGCTAGTTTACCTTCGGTTACACGAATTTCAAAATTTATCGTATCATTTTCTGCACTTACTTCAACAGCATTAATATTAGAAAAAAGATATCCATTGTTTTGATAAAGATTAGTTATATCGTTGCCGTCTGGTTTGGTTTCATCAGCAATCCTTTCTTTTAAAAGAATTCCGTTGTAAGTATCTCCTTTTTTAATTCCTAGAACCGAAGCAAGAACACGATCTGTGTAAGCAGCATTACCTAGGTATTTGATATCACCAAAATAATACTGATTTCCTTCTTCTATTGATAATTTAATTACTAGATCAGTACTTCCTTCATTTATAATTGTATCTGATAAAATCCGTGCATCTCGATATCCTTTTTCTTTATAAAAATCAATTATTGAAGTTAAGTCTTCTTGGTAATCCTTCTCGATGTATTTCGATTTCTTCCAAAACCGAAAAAAATTCTTTTCCTTAGTATTCTTAAATTTAGAAGCAAGTTTGAATGTGCTGAATTTTTCCACACCATCAAAATCGATGGATTTAATCTTTACCCGATCACCACGATCTATATTAACCACCATCTTCAAAATATTTTGAGAAAGAGAATCTGGAAGTATATTTAAAGTTACTTTTGTATTAAGAAAGCCCTCTTTTTTGTATTTATTGACAATATAATTTTTGGTATTAGTTAGGAAACTTTCCGAAAGTTTTTTCCCTTTTGTTAACTCAGTATCCTTTATTAAGGATTCGGCTTTATTTTTTCTAACACCAACAACTTTTACTTCAGATAAAGTAGGTAACTCCTCGATTTCAATCTCAAGGGTAATTAAATTCCTATCAACCTCTGCTATGTATAAGTTGATGTCGCTAAAAAGTTCTAAGTTCCATAGTTTTTGAATCACGGCACTTATTTCTTCACCTGGAAGTTGAATTACCTGTCCTTTTCTAAGACCAGTGTAAGAAACAACTGTTTTATTACTGTAGCTCTTAAGTCCCGAAACTTTAATAGAGTCAATAGTATATTCTTTTGAGGAATTATAGCTCGTAGGATTTGAGTTTTGAGCATTTACCTCAGGTATTGCTATAAAAAGTCCAAAAGTTGCAAAAAAGAATGAGAGTTTTTTGTAAAAAGGCTTAAGCCTTAAGTTGTTCGCTTGTTTTTCCAAATCTACGTTCACGTTTTTGGTAATTATGTATTGCTAGATGTAAATCAGACTCACTAAATTCGGGCCAAAGTACTTGTGAAAAATATAGTTCTGCATAGGCTATTTTCCAAAGTAAAAAATTACTTACTCTTTGTTCTCCGCTGGTTCGAATCAACAAATCTACATCTGGTAAATTTTGCGTGTAAAGATGCTTATTTATTATCATTTCATCAACATTTTCAGGAGAAATTATATTATTTTTAACTTTAAAAGCAATCTCTTTAAAAGCTTGAGTTAGTTCTTCTTTTCCTCCATAGTTTAACGCTAAAGTTAAAATCATACCTGAATTATGGTGAGTTAGCGCTATAGTTTCGTTTAATTCAGTTTGAACTAATACAGGGAGCTTACTTAAATCTCCAATAGCATTAAGTCTAATATTGTTTTCAGCTATTTGTTTGAACTCTCTCTTTAATGCACTGACTAGCAAAGTCATTAGAGTACTTATTTCTGTTTTAGGACGCTTCCAGTTTTCAGTAGAAAAAGCGTAAAGAGTTAGATTTTTAATTCCTAAACGGGCAGATTCTTTGACAGTTTTCTGAACTGCTTTCACTCCGCTTCTATGGCCAAAAAGTCTACTTTCCCCTTTAGCTTTTGCCCAACGCCCATTGCCGTCCATAATTACAGCAACATGAGAGGGTATATTAGATAAATCTAAATTCATTATTTTTATTTACAATAACATGGTAATCTTCCAAAGGTAAAGCTTAAAGTTATACCAGTAAATACATACCAGTCATTATTATATAATGAACCGTGTTTAAGGTTCGGGTTTTTTTCAAATTCACCTACTGGATTACTACCATCAAGATTATCGGTAAAAGTATATCGAGCTCCCATTTCAAAACTTAGCACAAACTGTTTGCTTAATTTAACTTTAGCGCCTAATGTCAGCGGAATAGATAACTCAAGATCAGAACCATATTTTACTGGAATCAATGGCTGGTTTTTATTTGTATAATATAGATCATACTGAAAATAATTAATACCTAAATATAAATATGGACTAAAATCGAAATCATGATCATGTAAATTAAAATCAAAAAAATTAAATTCTACACCAGTAGAGAATTCTGTGATTTGATTTGATGTACTTAAAAAAGTTAAAAATCGATTAAGATCACTTGTAAAAAAATTTTTATTTTCTACTTTAGAATATGAAAAACTTCCTCTAAAGGAATAACGCGTGGTAATATTGTATTTATAGACCACACCAAAAGCTGGCGATTTTGTGTTAATAACCTTTCTAGATCCAATATCCCCAATAAGATTACTACCTCCAAGAAATACGCCGATTTCATGCATTTGAGCACTTGAAGTAAGCGGGAGAATTGATATTAGGCTTATTAGAAAAATTCTATTCATCAGAACTTTGATAATACTAATGTTTGTGGATTATCCAGTTAGCGGATGGTCCAACATTCTAAACTGATTTTTGATAGAATTATTGTTTAATTCCTAGTATCTAAACCCCAAAAAAGCTTATCTCTTAAGGTTTTGAAAAAAGCATTATCATGCAACTCAATAGTTGCGAGAGTAAAAGGGGCTTTTTTTACAAGAATTCTAGTGCCTTGGTCTAAAGATATTATTCTAGAGTCTAGTGATAGTAAATGATCTTTTCCTCGACCAGTAACCTCGAGTTCAATAAGGGTAGAATTGGGGATTATCAAAGGACGAATGTTTAAGTTATGAGGAGCAATTGGTGTTAGAACAAAACCGGCAGTTAGAGGAGACATTATAGGCCCACCACTACTTAAGGAGTAGCCTGTAGAACCAGTTGGTGTCGAGATAATTAAACCATCAGCCCAATAGGTTGTTAAGGGTTCATCATCTAAACGGGTATCAATACTTATTAAAGAGGCGGTATTTTTTCTATTAACACTGATTTCATTTAAAGCGTAAGGAAAGGAATCGATTTCTCTATGGTTTTCAGGAAGTTTTACTTCTAATAAACTCCTTTTAATAATAGAAAATTTATTTTTCCATAATTGCTTTAAACCAATATTCAAGGATTCTTTTTGTAAGCTTGTCAAAAAGCCTAGTCTCCCGGTATTAATCCCTAAAATAGGAACATTACTATCCTTGACAGTTATAATTGCTCTAAGCATAGAGCCATCTCCACCAATACAAAACAAAAAATTAGTATCAAGAGGTAGCGAATCAAAAATAGAAACATAAGAAGCCACATCAGGATTTTCTAAAAACTGAAGCATATTAGCGTCAACCAAAACAGAGACCTTATGCTCCAGAAGATGTTCAATTACACCTTGGGCATATCCTTGTGAACGTTCGTTTTGGAAAGGGCATATTACTGCAATCTTCATAATTGAATTATTGCTTTAAAAGTACAAAAACTTACGCACTACTTTGTGCATTAATTTTTAACATTATTTTCTTTATCAATCTCATGGTATAAGAAGTGATAAGTTCGTAATTTTATAAAAAAAACAATGGCTAAGCTCAGCGTTAATATTAATAAAGTCGCTACACTTCGAAACTCAAGAGGTGGAAACACTCCTGACCTCTTAAAGGTTGTTAATGATCTAGAGTCTTTTGGAGCTCAAGGTATTACCGTTCATCCTCGCCCAGATCAACGTCACATTAAATATACAGATGCTTATGCACTTCAAGAAGTAGTAACTTCGGAATATAATATTGAGGGAAATCCGATTCCTGAGTTTATAAAAATGGTTTTGGATATACGTCCCAGTCAAGTTACTTTAGTACCTGATGCTATAGATGCTCTAACTTCTAATGCCGGATGGGACACCCATAAAAATGTTGAATTTTTAAAAAAAGTAATTCATGATTTTAAATTGGTAGGGATTAGAACTTCAATTTTTGTTGATCCAGACATAAAAATGATTGAAGGTGCTGCTGAAACTGGAACAGACCGAATAGAATTATATACCGAACAATACGCAAATTTATATAAATCAAACTCAGAGGGTGCTATTAAGCCCTATTCAGAAGCGGCAATTCGAGCAAATGAATTGGGTATAGGAATTAATGCAGGTCACGATTTGAGTTTAGATAATGTAGAGTATTTTGCTAAACACATTCCCCAATTATTAGAGGTTTCAATTGGACATGCTTTTGTGTGCGAATCTCTTTATCTAGGATTTGAGAATGTAATACCGATGTATCTCCAACGTTTATCACAATGAAACTCTTACACAGCTTAATTTTAGGAAATGGTCAGCGTCATTTAATAGTTTTACATGGTTTTCTGGGGATGGGAGATAATTGGAAATCACATGCCAAGCATTGGAAATCTCTAGGCTGGCGTGTACATCTATTAGACCAAAGAAATCACGGTCGTAGCTTCTGGTCATCAACATTTAATTATTCAATTTTGGCAAATGATTTAAAAGCATACTTAGATCATCATAAAATTCAAAAGTGCACACTATTAGGGCATTCTATGGGGGGTAAAACTGCCATGTTCTTTGCTTCCCAAAACCCAGAATATATTACTCAACTATTAGTGGCTGATATTGCGCCAAAAGCTTATCCAGCTCACCATCAGCAGATCTTAAATGGACTTGCATCTCTAAATTTTTCAATCCTCAAATCCCGAACCGAAGTGGATCAGGAACTTTCTAATTTTATTCTGGAAGTTGGAGTTCGTCAATTTTTATTAAAAAACCTGTATTGGGTAAAGAAAGAACAGTTAGGTCTTAGAATTAATATTGAAATACTAAAAGATTTAGGAGAAATAGTAGCGGAAGGATTAGAATCCCATCAAAAATTTGATGGACCTACTTTGTTTTTGAGAGGAGTTTTATCGGATTATATATCGGATCAAGATCGCTTCATATTACATCATCATTTTCCAAATTACACTCTCAAAAACATTGAAAAAGCAGGACATTGGCTTCATGCCGAAAACCCAACAGCTTTTTTAAATACAATTGAATCCTGGTGGGTTTAATTTTTAAACACCAAGGGAACAAAATGTTATAATCACCCATAAATTTAATTGCTTTCAAAAGAACTCTTAATTTAGTATTCTAATTATCAATAAAATGATTCGATTTGCTCGTAAAGAAGACATGTCTTCTGTTTTAAGCTTAATTCAAGAGCTTGCTAACTTTGAAAAAGAATCTGATGCAGTAATAATTACTGAAGAAGATTTGTCGAAAGACGGTTTTGGAGTCAATCCTAAATTCCATTGCTTGATTGCAGAAAAGGACAGAACAATTGTTGGAATGGCATTGTTTTATCCTCGTTATTCTACTTGGAAAGGGGCCACGCTGCATCTCGAAGATCTTATTGTTACCCAAAGTTTAAGAGGCGAAGGATACGGAAAAGGTTTATATAGTGCCTTTATAGCTTATGCGGCAGAGAAGCGTGTAAAAAGAATTGAATGGGTTGTGCTCGATTGGAATACACATGCAATAGATTTTTATAAAAAAAACGGAGCGTATCTTCTTGATGATTGGAATACAGTTCAAATGGATGAACACGCAATAGCGGCTTATGTTAAATCATCCATTTAATATTATAATATGAGAGTATTTAAATTTGGAGGAGCATCCGTTAAAGATGCGGAAGGAGTTAGAAATGTTGCAAATGTTCTCAATAAAGTTGGCGATAAAGATACGCTAGTTATAGTATCGGCAATGGGCAAAACAACAAATGCCCTTGAAGTTGTGGTAGATCATTATTTTAATCACCAAGAGGAACTTCCTAATGCTATTTTAGAATTGGAAATTTTTCATTCACAAATTTCAAAAGAGCTTTTAGGATCTTTGTCAAATCCATTAGATCTCAAATTATCAAATCACACAAAAGAACTTAAACGTTTTTTTAAGCATAATAAAGCCTCTAATTATAGTTTCGTTTATGATCAAGTAGTTGGTTTTGGAGAATTACTTTCCACTACAATTGTCAATGCTTATTTGAATCATGTTAATATCGATTCGGAATGGTTGGATGCTCGAAAGTGTGTAAAGACAGACTCCTATTATCGCGATGCAAATTTAGATTGGGTAAAGACAAAACAAGCAATAAAAGGTCAGGTTTCAACCAAAAAAATAGTTGTTTCTCAAGGGTTTATCGGAAGTGATGAGAATAATTTCACTACTACTTTAGGAAGGGAAGGCTCAGATTATACTGCTGCAATTTTTGCTTATGCTCTGAGTGCAGAGTCTGTTACTATATGGAAAGACGTCCCGGGGGTGTTGAATGGAGATCCTAGAGTATTTAAAAACACCAAACTTTTGAACCAAATTTCTTATGCTGAATCTATAGAGTTGGCTTTTTACGGAGCTTCCGTAATTCACCCAAAAACCTTACAACCACTTCAGCGAAAAGAAATTCCTTTATATGTTCGATCTTTTTTAAACCCTGAAGGACCTGGCACCTCTATTACTAAAGGGAAAAAACTTGACCCTCTTATTCCGTGTTATATTTTAAAGCCTAATCAGGTCTTGATACGTCTTTCTTCTTTAGACTTTTCTTTTATGGTTGAAGACAATATCAGCGATGTTTTTGCCTTACTTTATAAGTTTCAAATGCGAGTAGATTTGATTCAAAATTCTGCAATTAGTTTTTCGGTTTGCATAAACAATAAATACGACAGATTAGAAGATTTACTCCAAGTTTTACGCTCGAAATTCAAAGTAACTTTTTTCAAAAATGTTGATTTATATACCGTTCGACATTTTGATTCCAAAGCCCTGAAATCTATCGAAGCTCAGAAAGATAATATTCTCCTCGAGCAACGTGCACAGGAAACCATCCAATATGTGGTAAAAAAGTAAGGAGGTTAGTTTAAATACTTTTGAGAAAATTTTTCACAGTAATTTTTGATTTCCAATCGAGTTGCTTCAAATCCAGCTTCTATTTCTTTTTCAGTTCCTTTTAATTTAGATGGATCTTTGAAATTATGATGTAATTTTATGAGTGAACTGCCAGAAAAAATCGGACAATTTTCTGCAGCATTATCACAAACCGTTATGATGTAATCAAAATCAATTTTTTCATATTCAAATATTAAATTAGAGGTGTACTTTGAGATATCAATACCAACATTTTTCATCACTTTTATAGCTCTTGGGTTCACTCCATGAGTTTCTATCCCGGCGCTATATACCTCTAATTTTTCTTTTCCGAAGTATTTCATAAACCCATGAGCAATTTGACTTCGGCATGAATTCCCAGTACAAATGATTAAAAGGTTTTTCATTTAATATTCTAGTAATTAGGTTTAAAAGAAGAGGTTATTTTTTCTGCAATTATTCCTGCTAATTTGCGGTGACTCTCTATTGTCCATCCTGCAACATGAGGGCTGAGTAATACATTTTCAGCATTTATTAAATAGGATAAATCAGGGTTGTCTTGTTGGTTAAGAAAAATATTTTCAAAAGAAGTACTTTCGTATTCAAGTACATCGAGTCCGGCTCCTAAAATCTTTCCGTTTCTCAAACCTTCAACTAAAGCCCTAGTATTTACTGCACTTCCGCGAGCGGTATTCAATAACCAAAAATTATTTTTCATTTTACTGATGAACTTTTCATCAATCATTCCGATAGTTAAATGAGTTTGCGGAGTGTGTATACTCAATACATCTGCACTTTCTTGAAGTTCTTCTAACGAAACTTGAGAGGCATTTTTAGCGTTATTGATAGAAAGCAAATCATAAAAAACAACCTTCTTTACGTCAAAACCTTCAAGTTTTTTTGCAAAGCTTTTACCCATTGTGCCAAAACCAATAATGCCAATTGTTTTTTCTTCTAGTTCTAGCCCCCTATGTTCTTCTCTTAGCCATTTTCCTTCTCGAATACTTTGATTTCCGAGATTTAATTTATTGAATAAAGAAAGTAGTAAACCGAGTGTATGCTCTCCAACTGCATTACTATTGCCTAAAGGTGCTGCGAATAATTTAATTCCTTTTTCTTGTGCTGTTTTTTGATCAATATTTTCAATACCAGCACCTAAACGTCCAATGAATTTTAGTTTGGTAGCTCGATTTAAGAAATAACGATCAATAGGGAAACGACTGCGAATTATTAAACCTTCGAATTGGTCTATTATCTCCAGTACCTCACTTAATGTTTTGCTATACCCCTTTGTATTTTTAAACCCAGCGTGAGATAAATTATGAATTAATAATGGATGATTTTCATCAATATGGAGCACGTTCATTTTTGTAGCTTAAAATTCTAAAAAAGTTTGAGCAATATAAAAGAAAAGATAAATACCAAAAATATCATTGGATGTAGTAATGAATGGACCTGTTGCAATTGCAGGGTCAATACCTCGCTTGTTTAGTATTATGGGGACAAATGTTCCAATTAAGGCCGCTACAATAATAACGCCCATCATGGATCCAGCTACGGTTAAGCTTAATATTAAATCTTGATCTATTATCCAACCAAAAAGCAGCAATAAAATAGCTAAGAAAAATCCATTTATTAAGCTTAATCCAACTTCTTTAATGAGTCTACTTAATAGCGATCCTTTTACCACATCATTAGCAAGACCTTGAACAATAATAGCAGAAGATTGTACGCCAACATTTCCTGCCATTGCCGCAATTAATGGCGTGTAAAAAAACAAGCTTCTTAAGTTAGGTTCTGTCATAATAGCTTCAAAATCTTTCAATATAAAAACACTTCCAAGACCACCAATTAACCCTAAAAACAACCATGGTAATCTTGCTCTAGATAATTCAAAAATAGTATCATCTGCTTCTACATCATTAGATAGACCGGAAGCTAGTTGATAATCTTTGTCAGCTTCTTCTTTTATCACATCAACAATATCATCAATTGTGATTCGGCCTAACAATTCGTGCTTTTTATTTATAACAGGAATAGCTTCTAAATCATATTTAGACATAATTTTTGCAACTTCTTCAACATTTTCATATACATCTACAAAATCAACTTTTGGGATGTAAATATCTTTAACAGTTGCTTTTGAATTTGCAGTTAAAAGGTCTTTTAGTGAAAGTCTTCCTAGGAGTTTGTTTTTGGCATTTACCACATATATGGAGTGAACTCGAGTAACTTCTTCTGCTTGAGTTCGCATTGCATTTAGGCACTTAAGGATACTAAGGTCTTCATGAACTTTAACAAGTTCTTTTGCCATTAAAGCACCAGCGGTATTTTCTTCGTAGGTTAGTAATTCACGAATATCTTTTAATTGCTCACTATCCGAAATTTCGGACATTACTTTCTCTTTTCTTTCTTCAGGAAGCTCAGCAATAAGATCAGCAGCATCATCTGAGTCTAATTCTCCGATTTCCTCTGCAATTTCTTTAGCTGAAAGTTGCGTTAAAATTTTTTCTCTAAAATCTTCATCAACTTCAGCAAGGGCTTCAGCTGTTTTTTCACTATCTAAGAGTTTTATTAAATATAGTGCATCTTCAATCAAAAGGCTTTCTATAATTTCAGCAATATCAGCGTGATGAACATGAGCTAACTTAGAAATTAATTTCTTATTCTCTCGTTCTTCAACAAGAGAATTGATAAGCATAAGTGTATCGTTATCTAAAAGAAATTTCGCCATCTTCAATTTTTTGAGTCAATGCAATAAAGTCGTCTCCCGAAAGTTTTTCGGGTCGTAAATCAAAGATACTATCTTCTGTAATATTTTTAGGTAGTTGTAAAGTTTTTAAACTGTTTCGAATTGTTTTTCTTCTTTGCTGGAAAGTCATCTTTATAATTTTGAAAAGAAGCTTTTCATTACATGATAAGAGAAAATTTTCTTTGCGTTTCAAGGTTAATACTCCGGAATCTACTTTAGGTGGTGGGCTAAAAACATTTGGTGGAACTGTAAATTTATATGTTGCAATATAAAATAACTGAACTAAAACAGATAAAATACCATATTTTTTGGATCCAATTGGCTCACAAATACGCTCTGCAACTTCTTTTTGAAACATGCCAGAGAAAAAAGGAATTTGATCACGATGTTCTAATGCTTTAAAAACAATTTGAGTAGAAATATTGTAAGGAAAATTTCCAATGATCGCGAAAGGGGTATTGTTGAATATTAAGCTGAGATCATATTTTAAAAAATCACCTTGAATGATATTATGATGTTGAAGTGGATATTTTTTTTTTAGGTAGGCTATTGAATCTCTGTCAATTTCAATTAGATAAACATTACCAGTTTTGAAGGGTAGATATTGTGTTAGAACCCCCATTCCTGGTCCTATTTCAAGAACCTTATTATAACTGTCAAAACACAGAGTTCCGGCAATTTTATCTGCAATACTAAGGTCTTTTAAAAAGTGTTGGCCTAATTTTTTTTTTGCCTTTACAACTTTCATTAAAATGCAGATATTTGTTCTAGTTCTGTTCTAAAAAATAAGATTCTTTGTCCAAATTTTTCAATAGCTAATTTTCTAAAAAAAGGAGCATCCTCTCTAAGGTATTTTTCATAAGAATTTCGGTTAAGACATATGTATTGTACCGCATAGCTTTTCCCTCCTAGATCATCCTCTTCCGTAATAACTTTGAATAATAAAACTTTAGTGAATTTTCCAGTTTTTATTATTTGCGGAATATGTTCCAAATTCATCCATTCAAGCCATTGTTTTTCAATGGTTTGTTCTACATGTGTTGTTACATTATATATAAACATAGAATTTTATTTTAGGAAATCAAATCAAAACCAGTGTAGGGTATAAGTGCCTTTGGGATTTTAATTCCTTTTGGTGTTTGGTAATTTTCTAATATTCCTGCTAGTACTCTTGGCAACGCTAAAGAACTTCCATTAAGGGTATGGACTAGTCGTTTACTCCCATCTTTTGCTTTATATCTAAGTCGAAGTCGTTCTGACTGAAACCCTTCAAATGTAGAAATAGAACTGATTTCTAACCATTTATCTTGAGCAGTAGAAAATAATTCAAAATCATATGTCAAGGCAGAGGTGAAGCCTAAATCACCAGCACAAAGAAGTAAAATACGATAAGGTATTTCAAGTTCTATCAAAATCTCACGAACATGATCAACCATTCCTTTTAATGCCGCTTCTGACCTTTCAGGAGTTTCTAGCCTAATGATTTCGACTTTATCAAATTGATGTAATCTATTTAGTCCGCGAACATGAGAGCCATAACTCCCTGCTTCTCTTCTGAAACAAGGTGTATAACCTGTCAGGCAAATTGGAAGAGCTTTTTCTTCTAAAATTTCATCTCTAAATATATTAGTAAGCGGTACTTCGGCTGTTGGAATTAGATATAAATCATCGCCGGTTATATGGTACATTTGCCCTTCTTTATCAGGTAACTGACCAGTTCCGTATCCAGAAAGTTCATTGACTAAGAGGGGTACTTGAGTTTCTTTGTATCCAGCTGCAGTATTTTTATCTAAAAAATAATTAATTAAAGCGCGTTGCAAACGTGCACCTTTTCCTTTGTAAACAGGAAATCCTGCTCCCGTTATTTTACTTCCAAGTTCAAAATCAATTAGATCATATTTTTTTGCTAATTCCCAATGGGGTAATGCATCAGCAGAAAGAAAAGGTATGGTTCCACCGCGCTCAGTTTCAATATTATCTTCTTTTGAAGTCCCGCTTGGAACAATTTCTTGAGGTATATTAGGTATTTGTAATCTAAGAGAGCGTAACTGTAATTCTGTTTCTTGTAAATCTTCTTGTAATTCATTAGAGATGGATTTAAGTTCGGCAGATCGTTTTTTTAAATTGGATGCTTTTTCTGCTGCTCCACTTTTAAATAGTTTTCCGATCTCTTTAGCAAGATTATTTGCTTCAGTTAATTGTTGATCTAAGTCTGTTTGAATTTTTCTTCTTTTTTTATCCAATTCAAGTAATAGGTCGATTAGTTTAGTTTCCTTGAAATTTCTTTTTTCAAGTGCTTTGAGCACAGCTTCTTTGTTTTCTCGAAGGTATTTTAATTGTAGCATAAGTCGAATAATATGATATTACAAAGATATTGTTTTATCACTAGTCATTTGATCTTTCGGAATCAAATAACTCAATGCATTTTTTCTTGTCTTTTTCAAGTTGATTTTGAAGCCCTTTTAGGGAGTCAAATTTTTGCTCTTCTCTTATTTTACTCAAAATTTCTATGGATAAATTTTGCTTATAGAGATCTTTATCGTAATGAAAAAAATGGACTTCAATGGTTTTTGTATTTCCTCCAACAGTGGGTCTAATCCCAATATTCATCATTCCAGAAACTTGATTTCCATCTATTTGGGATTTAACTTGATAAACTCCGTTAGGTGGACAGAGCTTATACTCATCTTTTATTTTAATATTTGCTGTGGGAAAATTAATTGTCCTCCCAAGTCCTTCACCTTGACAAACTATTCCAGAAATGAGATAAGGTCTGTTGAGGTAACTGTTAACTTTATTAATATCTCCTTGTTCTAAAGCAGTTCTAATTTTTGTAGAGCTAACGTTTACTTTTTCAATCTCTTGAGCAGGGATTTCTTCAACTTCAAAATCATAAACATTAGCAAATTCACGCAAGTCAACAATAGAGGCCTCTCTATTTCTTCCAAATCGATGATCAAATCCTATTATAATTTTTGACACTTTAAAGGTATTTACCAAAATATTTCTAGTAAATTCTATAGGTGTTAATTTAGAAAACTCCTTTGAAAAAGGATGGATAACTAAAACATCAATACCTAAGGAAGCAAGAATCCTCTGCTTATCTTCGAGTGTATCTATAAGTTTAATTTTGCTGTCTTTTTGAAGAACCATTCTTGGATGAGGAAAGAAAGTCAAGACTACAGCTAAATTATTAAGTATCTTGGCTTTAGTCACTAATTTCTTAATGATCTTTTGATGACCTACATGGACACCGTCAAAAGTTCCTATTGTAAGGTGACAAGGTTTAACCTCTTGATAATTTTCAATTTTTGATACAATTTTCACTAAAATCTGCTATATTTAGATTTGCTTTACAAAACTATGATTTTAGTATCTATAAAAGGGTATAATTATAGTATGATTAATACTAAATAATAAATTATAAACTTTTTTGTGAAAAGCTTTTTTTACTTTTTTTTATCTGTTTATTTAGGTTCAATTTCGTTACACGCCCAGGATCTCTGGACCTTTAAAAAAGACATGCTTAGCTTAGATCAAAATACTGATAATTATATACAAACGATCATTTTAAATAATAATCAGTTATTTAATAAAGTTTCAAATAATCAAATTAATTCACTTCCCTCAATAATAAAAGAAACGATTACTTTCCCCAATGAATTTGGGGAAAATGAAAGATTTACAATTAAGGAAATCCGGACACTTTCTTTGAAGCAGTCAAAAGCCTTTCCAGAGATCAAAACTTATGTTGGCAAAAGTATGGATAGAAGTAATGTTTCTGTCCGCTGGAGCTCTTCTAGTATTGGCGTGAACGCTATGATAACAACTAATAAAGCAAGATTTTTTATTCAGCCAAAAAAAAAGGGAAGTAAAAATGACCATCTTTTCTATAAAAGGGGTGGGTCTATTTATGATAATTTTGAGAGGTTAAATTGTTTGGTTGATAATAAGATAATTTCAAAACAAACAGAATCAAATTTTAATAATTTACTTGATAGTGACTTTAAGACCTTATCAGATCAAACTCTAAAGACATATAGGATTGCAATATCTTCAACGGGAGAGTTTACTAAGTTTTTTGGAGATAACGATGATTCAAATGGGACAAATAGCGAAGATGCTTATGTAAAAGTAGTTAGTACAATTAACCGAATTAATCAAATTTTTGAGATAGATTTAGGTATAAGATTAGAACTAGTTTCGGGTCCAGACCTTTTGTATGAAGACCCAGAAACAGATCCTTATGGAGATGATTTTAATGCGGAAATTCAAGATGTTCTTACCAATTCATTTGGGGAATCTAATTATGATATTGGACATTTGTTTGACTTTGGAAATGCAAATGGAAATGCAGGAACGGTTGGAAATGTTTGCTCAGATGGAAGAAAAGGGTCGGCTTTTACCTCACATCCTTTTGTTGACACTTTTGGACTAGGACCATTCTTAAATGATTATTTTGACATTGATTTTGTAGCACATGAAATAGGACATCAATTTGGGGCCTACCATACATATTCACATCAAGTAGAAAGCGAGGGAGTAAATAGCGAGCCAGGAAGTGGATCTACTATTATGGCTTATGCTGGTATTACTGGAACAGATGATATTCAAAATCATACTGATCCCTATTTTCACTACAACAGTATTAAAAATATTGGAGATTATTTAGCTAGACATAGTTGTCAATTTTCCATAAACATTGACAATAAAACACCTACCGTAAATGCCGGTCAAGATGTTTTTATACCAATGGGCACAGCATACAGTTTAGAGGCATTAGCTTCTGATCCAGATGAAGATGCTCTCACTTATTGCTGGGAACAATTAAATAGTGGTCTGGCTACTCGTTCTAATTTTGGTCCAACTAGTGAGTCAGGATCTAATAATCGATCTTTTTCACCAACAACTTCCTCTGTTAGAACAGTTCCTTCAATGTCTAGAGTTTTGGAAGGTAAACTAACACAGACCAATCCGCAAACATACGAGGATTGGCAAACCGTATCTTTAGTTTACCGTATTCTTCAATGGGGTATTACTGTTAGAGACAGAACAGAAACAAGCTCGGAAACTACAGGGCAAACAGATCAAGATTCCAAAGCAATAACAGTAACAGAAAGTGCAGGTCCTTTCGAGATAACATCTCAGACAACAAATACTGTTGTTTGGAAATCTGGCGCGAATGAGTTGATATCATGGAATATTAATAATACAAACCTAGCACCAATAAATACTCAGACTGTATCAATTTATCTATCTACTAATGGAGGTAAAAACTTCAAAACACTTTTAGTTTCAAATACCCTAAATGATGGTCAATATGAATTCATTGTACCCCCAAATATAAATGCTACAAGTACTAGAATTAAAATAGTTCCAGATAACGGAATTTATTTTGCAGTAAATAAACAGCCATTTAGAATTATTGAACGCCCATTTGCAACATCTTTTGAATCTGTTTCAAAAAGTATTTGTGATCCTACTTCACTAACTTATAATTTTACACTTAATTATTACCAAAATTTTATTGGTACAGTAACATATCGTTTATTAAACGTTCCCGAAGGGATTAATTATACAATAACTCCAAGTTCCAGTTCTTCCAATCAAGACCAAGGAATTATTAATCTATCAAACCTATCTTCGATTGATCCTGGAAAATATTCTTTCAGTTTAGTTTCCAGCTCTGGCTCTTTAGAAGAACTTCAAAAGTTTAGTTTTACATATGAACAGAGTAATTTAGAGGCTCCAATAGATTTACATCCTAATTTTTCAGATGGATTACAGTCCCTTGAGCCATATATGAATTGGCAAGTAGACGAAAATATTGATGAATATAATATTCAAATTTCAACTTCAAACACTTTTGAATCTCTTGTTGTTGAAGAAACAACAACAACTAATAGTTTTAGACCTTCTTTTAATCTTGAGAGTGATTCCATCTATTACTGGAGAGTAATCGGAAACAATACTTGTGGAGTAAGTAGTTTTTCTGAAACACAAAGCTTCTCAACTGATTTTATAGATTGCAGTACCATTATCGCGGCCAATCTTCCGATTGTACTGGAAGATGCAACTTCTAGTCAAATTGGAGTTACTTATGCCGATGTATATATGGCAAACGATTATTCTATATCAGAGCTTAGTGTAGAGCTTAGTATTGACCATACTTGGTTGTCTGACATGATTCTAACTTTGATTTCACCTGATGGTACAGAAGTAATTTTGGCATCCAATATTGGTGGCTCGAGCTCAAATTTTATAAATACTATTTTTGACCAAGAAGCAATCAGTTTAACTGAAAATGGATCTGCTCCATTCACTGGCTCTTTTAGACCTGAACAAGATTTAGATGTTTTTTTGGGACAATCATCATTTGGGAAATGGAGATTGAAGATAGAAGATACTGGACCATTGGATTCTGGACGACTTATTTTATTTAATCTGAACCTATGTGTTAATGGAATCATTTTGGCAAATGATGATTTTGATTTGTTTCCAAACCAAAAGGATAACTGTCCATTTATCTCAAATCAAGATCAATTAGATTCTGACGGCAATGGTCAAGGAGATTTGTGCGACATAGATGCATTTGATAATTTCACAATATCAAAATTAGATGAAACATGTATTACTAGAAATAATGGCGCTATTCAAATAGACGCAACAGTAGATGCAAATTACACGGTTCAAGTAACAGGTCCAGATGGTTTTGACAATGACTATTCATTTTCTATATACGGTTTAAGTATTCCAAACCTTGAAAGCGGAGATTACCTTATTTGCATTGGGGTTTCCGATGATCTAAGCTATCAACGGTGCTTCACTACTTCAATTGAACAACCAGATCCTTTGCTAGTAACTTCGTTTGTAAATGAAAAAGATTTGATTTTATCTTTAAATCTTCAAGGAGCTTCTAATTATTTAGTCACTTTGAACAATGAGGAAAGTAGAGTTCAGAGTAAATCTCAAATTAATTTACCACTGAGACTAGGTTTAAATACGGTTGAGGTTAAAACAGATTTAATTTGTCAAGGTTCTTTTAAAAAAGAAATTTATATCGCCACGGATTCTGTTTTGTATCCAAATCCAGTTAATGAATTAGCATATATATTGGTAGGTGGAACAGCAAATGATATTTGCTATTCAATATATGATGTTAAGGCAAATTTAATTGTTGAAGAATTTATTCAGCTAGATATTTATAATAGAAAAATTCAAATTAATATGACTTATTTAGCTTTAGGAAATTATTTTTTAAAAATAATAAGTGATGAAAAAGAAGAAACCATTAAATTTATTAAACGATGAAAACAGGTTTCATGAAAATAGCATTCACTTTTTTTGTGATTCTTTTTTGGTCTTGTTCTAGACCAGCAATTCCAGAACCTAGTGCCGTAGATTTGATTACTCCCGAAAAAAATAATACCTGTATCCCAATATATTCAAGCGATACAGAGGGCGTTATTAATTTTGACTGGACAGAATCTTTAAATACAGACAGTTATGAGATATTTGTGAGAAATAGCATAACGGGTTCCGAACAAAAAAAAGCTATTTATTTAACTAGCACAAAACTAACTCTGGAGAGAGGGATGCCATATATTTGGTGGATTATTTCTAAATCAGAAATAAGTCCTGTTACTACGAAAAGTAGCATCTGGACTTTTTATTTAGAGGGTCTTCAGCAGCAAGATTATTTACCTTTTGCAGCACAATTAATTAACCCACAAGAAGGGCAAACTATTAGCCTTTCTTCTGGTAAATATAGTCTTCAGTGGATCGGATCTGATTTAGATAACGACATAGCTTATTATCAGGTTTATATTGGAATAACTCAATCTCAGTTAAGTTTAGTTCAGGATAATCAAATCACCTCTAGCTATGAGGTTTCTTTGTTGTTAGGGGAAACGTATTATTGGAAGATTGTAACTTTAGATGAAAGTGGGAATAGATCAGAGTCGATTATTCAAAGTTTTACTACTTCCTAAGAACCATTATGTTTATTCATAGCCTCTTGGATTCCTTGAGTTACAAAAGTAAAGATTTGTTCTTTGGTTTTTTTAACTTTAATTTGTAATGCATCAAGCTCTTGATCTGACCACTTACCTAAAACAAAATCGACAGTATTATACCCTTTTTCATTACTTAAAATTCCGAATCGAATTCGAGGATAGTTAGGTGTATTAAGTTGTGCCTGAATATCTTTCAGACCGTTATGTCCTCCGTCACTTCCATTGGGTTTTAATCTAATTGTCCCAAAAGGTAAATTAATATCATCCGTTATAGCTAATATGTTTTGTAGTGGGATATTCTCTTTTATTGCCCAATAGCGAACAGCTTTTCCACTAAGATTCATAAGGGTCGAAGGTTTCAATAAGATAATGGACTTACCTTTGAATCTAGTTGAGCAAACTTGTCCGTAACGCTTGTCTTCAAAAGACAGATCATACTCTTCTGCAAAACTATTCAAAACCTTAAAGCCAAAATTATGCCTGGTATCATAATAAATGGCTCCAATATTTCCTAATCCTACAATTAAAAATTTTTTCAAAGATTCTCCATTTGGTCTTTCATTTATTTTAAAGAATCTTTTTAAGCAATTCATATCTTTGATAAAGTATAAATATAAAAAAAGCATTTGTTGGAAACCAACATATGCTTTTAAAAAGATTACAGAATTACCTTATTCTGCTGCTTCAGTCGTTTCTTCTAAAGAAGTTTCAGCATTTTCATCTGCTGCCACTACTTCTTCTTCAATAATTGCAGCTCTAGAAGTTCTTACTTGACAAATCACAGTATTTTCAGAGTGTACAAAGCTAAATTTATCAGTTTCCGTTGAAGAGGTGTATAATTTGTCTCCTATTTCTAGTTCAGAAATATCAACAACAATAACATCAGGAAGATTACTTGGTAAAGCTTTAACACGAAGTTTACGTTTGTTGAGTAGTAATTGACCTCCGCTAATCAGAACTCCGGGAGCAGCACCTTTTAATTCTACAGGAATATTCATAGAGATTTCTTTGTCTGAATGCGTTTCATAAAAGTCAACATGCAGAATTCGGTCTGTTACTGGGTGAAATTGAATGTCTTGCAGTATTGCATTAACAGTTGTTTTGTCGTTAAGTTTAAGTAATACAGTGTGTGCGTTTGGAGTATAAACGAGTTTGCTGAAATCTAGTTCTTTCGCTGCAAAGTGTATGGGATTGTCTTCACCGTATAATACGCAGGGAACCATACCAGCATTACGTAAGGCTTTTGATGCTTTCTTGCCTACGCTTTCTCTTTTTGATCCATTAATTGTAATTGATTTCATTGGTATTTATTTATTGAATTAAACTATAAATTTAGAACTAATTGACTTGTTTTCATGAACCTCACGCATGGTGCTTGCGAAAAGATTAGCACAACTCAGTACTCTTATTTTGGGACTTTGTTTTTTGGCAGGAATAGAATCGGAGACTATGAGTTCTTCTAAAAATGAATTTTCAATCCGTTCATATGCATTACCAGATAGAAGAGCATGAGTACAAATTGCACGAACTGAGATTGCCCCACGCTTAATCATAACTTCTGCTGCTTTTGTTAAAGTGCCTGCAGTATCTACCATATCATCAACAAGAATAACATTTTTGCCTTTAACATCTCCAATCAACTCCATGTGTGATATTACGTTTGCTTTTTCTCGCTGTTTGTAACAAATTACAACATCACTTTTAAGAAACTTAGAATAGGCATAGGCTCTTTTGGAACCTCCCATATCTGGTGATGCAATGGTAAGGTTATCTAGATTTAGTGACTTTACATAAGGAACAAAAATGGTTGATGCAAATAGATGATCTACTGGCTTTTCAAAGAAGCCTTGAATCTGATCTGCATGTAAATCCATAGTAATGATTCGAGTTGCTCCTGCAGCTTCGAGCAAATTTGCTATAAGTTTAGCTCCAATAGGAACTCTGGGCTTGTCCTTTCTGTCCTGACGTGCCCATCCAAAATAAGGCATAACAGCTGTTATGTGTCTAGCAGAAGCTCTTTTAGCAGCATCTATCATCAATAAAAGTTCCATTAAGTTCTCAGAACTTGGATGAGTAGAACCCACTAAAAAAACTCGTGACCCACGAACTGACTCCTCGAAAGAAGGTTGAAACTCGCCATCACTGTAATGTGAAAAAGCTACTTTTCCCATAGGAATACCAAATATATTAGCAATTTCCTTTGCAAGGACTTCACTCTGAGTACAACTGAAAATTTTAGCTTTTGTTTTCATTTGACCTAATTTATTGTTCAACAATTATTTAGGGGAATGCAAATTTATAAATAATTTTAGGTCTGCCGCTCTTTAATGTAATTATTTTAGATATGCGAAAATAATTTTCTATTTTTATCTATTAATTGCCTCGATGGCGGAATTGGTAGACGCGCTGGATTCAAAATCCAGTTCTTTCGAGAGTGTGGGTTCGATTCCCACTCGAGGTACTATAATAATCTGTAATATACTATTTATTAGTTTATTGCGGTTTCTTGTTTAATCATTTGGCAACATATTAACAACAAACTTCATGGTTATTGTTCGCTCAATTACATAAAAAGCTTAAAAAGTCCATCCAAAAACAGTTTTTCTATTTAACTTTTCTTCATTTCCAGAGGAATAATCCATCTATCCAGTAGGATTATTAATTTTAAATTGTGCTAAACAAAAAAAAGGGATTAAAAGAATAATTATTCGAAATTTTGTAATAGTTTAATTTTCATTAAGTTGATCAAATTCATAACATCATGGTGAAAATTCTAAAAATTATAACAAACACTTTGTAACCCTAATTTTATAGTGACTCCTTTCTTTAAATAAAATATTGCAATTATTTGTAACCGCAGAAAGGTAATTTGTTCTGAAGGATCTGTATCATTTGCCGAAATCGCTAGATCAGATGTAATGGGGTGAGAAGAATTAAAACTTTTCCTGGGAGCAATTATACACTGGCTTTATAAAAGCTATTAGGGCAATAACCATTGACATCAATTATGTTATCAGGAGAAGTTTCTCAAGATTTGGCTAATCTTAAAGGGTGGTTTAACACTGGAGTTAGTTATTAGTTCTTCAGAAATTTAACTTTATTCTTCTAACTTTTTTGTTTTGTTGTCTTTACTAATTTTAATAATTCCACCAAATAAGATATTGATTTGAGAAAACAAGATTTTTTGTTTTGCTACATCACTTTTTGAAGCGGTAGTTTTAATATTGGGTAAATTAATGAAACCTCCTTTAAGCTCACTTTGAAGAAAGAGTTTTTGAAAAAAAGTAAGATTTAAACCTGCAACAACATGCGTTCCAAAACCTGCCCAATGCCAATCATCATTTCGCTCAAAATTTAAAAGGGAGGCATCTGTTTTGGGCATATATCCTCCAAGCCCAGCACCAATTTGACCATTTAGCTCTATTTTTTTATACTTTAATAATTGAGTGTGTTTTCGAAATTCAAGATTCACATAATTTAAACCATCAGTATGTTCTAATTGAAGGAAACCAGGTTCAATAACAACAAGTTCATTATTATAAGTTCCATCATAAACTGATCCAGTTTCATTAATAAAACCATTTATTACTACTTTTTGATTTTGGTCGACTACATATTTCATGTGATCAACTCCAAAAGATATATCCAAGCGATCTTTAAAAAAATATCCAACTCGAACATTATATTGAGGGTTGGTTATGTGTAAAGGATGGAAATAGGTTTTTGCATCGAAAGGAGTGGGTCTATCTTGTGCCTTAACGTCACTCAATCTCAGGTTATAAGTATTTCCTTTGAAATGAATATCCGAATTGCTGTAAGAGCTCCAATTCCAGCCCCAATATATGTATAGATTATTTTTTGATAAGGAATTTCTGTAGTTGGGAGATTGAGCAAAAATATGTGTTGAAGTAATTATTAAAAACGCACTCAATAAATATTTTTTCATTTAATCTTTTATTCCCTAATGACTTGGTGTTTAATTACAAATTTAGATAAATTTACTCAATATACTTAGCGGTATTTATGCGTATTTAAAACAATCAAAATTCAATTTATAAGTTATGAAGTACTTGGACAAACATAATTAGAAATAATAATACCTGATTTTTTTATGGCACTAAAACCCCCCTTAATATCTATTAGATTATGAATTCCTCTACTTTTTAATATTGAAGCAGCGATCATACTTCTGTATCCACCTGCGCAGTGAATATAAAAATTTCCATTTTCAGGAAAATCATTTAAATATTCATTAATTAAATCTAAAGAAGTATTTTTCGCTTTCGGAATATGTTCCGAAACATATTCACTAGATTTTCTTACATCAAAAACAGTAGAATTATTGGTTAGGTTACTTTTAAATTCTTCAGCACTTATAGAATGTACGGTATCAATTTCTTTTCCAGATTCTTTCCATGACGGAAAGCCACCTTTGAGTAAACCAATGGTATTATCAAAACCAACCCTGGAAAGTCGTATTATTGTTTCCTGTTCTCTTCCTGAAGGGGTTACTAATAAAATACGTTGCTTAATATCACCAATTAATGATCCAACCCAGGGAGCAAAACTACCATCAATTCCGATGAAAATTGAGCCTGGAATGTGACCTAAAGCAAAATCAGCTTGGTTACGAACATCTAATATAATAATTCCTGTATTCTTAGCTTGTTGCTCGAATTCTTTAACATCAAACTCTTGCGCTCCTCTTTTAAGGATGTCATCAATGTCTTCGTAACCCTCTTTATTTAATTGAACATTAAGCGGAAAGTATTGAGGTGGTGGAAGTAATCCATCGGTTACTTCTTTTATAAATTCGGCTTCGGTCATGTCCGCACGAAGAGCATAGTTTATTTTTTTTTGCTCGCCTATCGTTCCAATAGTCTCTTTACTTAAATTTTTACCACAAGCAGAGCCAGCTCCATGTGCAGGATAGACAATAACCTCATCAGCTAATGGCATAATTTTGGTTCTTAAACTTTTAAAAAGCATAGAAGCTAATTGATTTTTAGTTGTGTCTGCTGCTTTTTGAGCCAAATCGGGACGTCCAACATCCCCTAAAAATAAAGTGTCACCACTAAATATTGCGTGATCTTTTCCATTACTGTCTTTAAGCAAGTAGGTAGTGCTTTCTTTAGTATGTCCGGGAGTGTGAAGTGCAATTATGGTTATATTACCTAATTTAAATTTTTGTCCGTCAAAAGCAATTAAGGAATCAAAAGTAGTTTTTGCTGTTGGTCCATAAATAATAGGAGCACCAGTTATTTTTGACAAAGTGACGTGTCCACTTACAAAATCGGCATGAAAATGAGTTTCAAAAATATATTTAATTTTTGCATTATCTTGTTTTACCTTCTCTAAATAGGGCTTTATTTCTCTCAATGGATCAATTATAGCAACTTCTCTTTTACTTTCTATGTAATATGCACCTTGCGCAAGACAGCTAGTATAAATTTGTTCAATTTTCATTTATATTTTTTAATAGATTTTCATTTTGGCAACATAACTAGGTTTCATTTTGATAAATTCTGGGAATATTTGTTAAGGTCAAGTTTTGGTTTGAAATTTTTATTTGAATATCAGAAGCAGATGTACCTTCTTTAAATATACTTATAGCTTCAGAGATTTTTATGGCTAGATTTTCAGTGCCAATTATTTTGATTAATTTATGGTTAAAAATAAGATCTCTAACTGGTCCTATTGCACCAGAAATAATGATTTTAACACCACTATTTTTAATATCCACACATAGTTTTTCAAGCATATTAAGTGCGCTAGAATCAATGTAATTAATAGCTTCTGCACTAATTATAATGAGTTCAAGTTTTTCTTCTTTTAATGCAACTTGATTGAGTAATTCTTTTTTAAAGAAATTTTGATTCCCAAAATATAGCTGAGCATCAAACCTAAAAATCAAAATATTTTCTTCAATAATAACATCTTTTTCAAAGCGGGAAATATTTTTATAATATTCTGTATTTTTAACTTTTCCTAGAATTGCAATATGTGGTTTTGAGGTTCTGAAAATCACTGTTAAAAGCGAAAAAAGTACACCAAAAAGTATTCCTTGAGGAACTCCAACGGACATTGTCATAATGAAGGTTATAAAAAAAGTAAAAGATTCATTTCTATTTTTTTTGATGAGTTCTAAAGGGTACTTAAAATTAATAAGACCAAATACTGAAACCATTATAATAGCAGCTAAAATTGGAATAGGTAGATAATAGAAAATCGGAGTTAAAAATAACAGAGTAAGTAAAACAATCCCAGCACTAAATAAAGAAGCAATTCCAGATTTTGCCCCCCCTTGATCTTGAATTGCTGACCTAGAAAAAGATGCTGTTGCAGGATAGGATTGCACTAAAGATCCGATAATATTTCCACTTCCGATTGCGATAAGTTCTTGGTTAGGGTCAACTTCATAGTCGGTATGTCTTTCTTCAATAGATTTGGCAATTGAAATTGCTTCTGTAAAACCTACAACTGCCAATGTGATCGCAACCGGTAAAAGGTCTAAAAGTTGATTTTTATCAAAACTCGGAACACCAAACTTTGGAAGACCATTTGGAATATCCCCAACAATTTTAACTCCAATTAATTGCCATTGGGTCAAGTATAATAATAAAGTACCAAGACTTACAATAATTAAAATAGCAGGTATTTTTTTATTTATTTTCTGAAGCAGTTTAATTAAAATAATTCCTCCCAAACCAATACCAAAACTTAGAAAATGAGTTTCAGAAAGATTTAAAATCACTTCCTGAATCAGAATCTGTATTTTGTTGGTCTCCATCATTTCAACACGAAATAAATGTTTCAACTGGCTGAATCCAATTATTATTGCAGCAGCCGATATGAAACCACTAAGCACAGGCTTTGATAAAAAATTAACTAAAAAACCAAGTTTAAGAAAACCTGAAAGAACTTGAATAACCCCCACAAAAAAAGCCAGGAATATGGCAATGCCAATATATTGTTCAACACCTACAATATTTAAAGTTCCTATTCCTGCCGCAACAATCAAAGAATCCGTGGCTACTGGACCAATAGAAAGCTGTCTAGAAGTTCCCATAAGGATGTATATTATTTGCGGTGTTAATGCAGCATAGAGTCCAAATACAGGCGGTAAACCAGCAATCATTGCATATGCCATTCCTTGAGCAATAGCAAGTATTCCAGCTGTTATACCAGAAATTGCATCGTCCAATAACATATTTTTTTTATAGTTTGGGAGCCATTGAAGTATTGGAAAAAGACTTTTCAAGAATATATTTTTTTACAAAAGTACATTTTCTTATTATATTGGATTAGTAATACAAGTTCGCAAGTTAAAATTTAAAGAAGTTTATATTTATTTCTTTAAATTATTATGTTATTTAAGAAATTAAATCAGTTCAAATAATTAGGTAAAATTACTTTTCAGCTTATTAATTATTAATTTAAGGTCTATTTGACTATAAATTATATATAAAATTGAGAATTATTATTATTGAATTTTAGATTTTGGGGTTTGCTTACTAACAAAAGAAGAGTAACTTTGATTATTAAATTTCCGATGAAAACTGAAGACTTTAAATATAAAATAAATGAGCTTCCTGAGGTTATTAAAAAAACAAACCCCAACAAATTTTACCCCTTACTTGTTGGTCTGTTTTTATTACCAGGAGGATCTTTTCTATGTTTGTTTGCTCTTTACTTAAGGTTCATTAAAAAGTAAAATTATTTTATTAAAAGCTTATAATTACCAGCAACTTCTAAACCTGCACACATACCTATGTCATCCAGCAAAATATGATTAGTTATTTTATTAGTGAGCTTTACCTGAATTTGTGCATTCATACTTTCTTCTATTCTAGCATCCATAAAACCTGCAACAGGTGCAGCCAGTGTAGTTGCTCTTTCTCGTTCTGCAAATATGGATAGTGAGTAATTTCTATTTTCCATTTTAAAACTAACATGCTTCTCCGATATAGAACAATCCATGAGTCGAGTTCCATTATAAGTTGTAAATTCAATCAAAGTACCTGCAACTAAAATTCCAGCAATATGTCCAATAAAAGAAAATCCTAGCCAAGGAATTCTTGCAATGGAGGCTTTAATAGAGACTCCCGATTCGCTAAAATGGTTGCTTTGCATCCAGATATATCCCTGTGGAAAAGAATGCCCCCAGTCTTTTTCAATATACCCTCTTCCTTGATTAAAAGAAATTATTTTGTTGTTGTGTGTCAACGATCCTTTGATTCCATGGTCCATGCTCAAAATTCCATGATAACATTCCATGAAAGGAACAAAAGAAAAAGGCCCCATGATTCCCGGAGACAAAAAACTATTCGACCAAGACTTTATATTTGTGAATTCTAATTTACCCTTTAAGTCAGGTAAGTCCAGTTCAATACTATTTGTAGTAAAACGATTAGTCTGAATCTGAAGATCATGTTTTTTTTGATTAGCTAAAAAATCAAAAGCTTTAAATTTGTGGTATGTGGCTTTTAGTTTTTTTCCATCTAATACTTGAATAAAAGCTTGCTTTAATCCAGTATTATCCATTGCAATTCCAGGAATAATAGCAAATGCATTTTTTTGATCTTCACTAATTATTTTATAATACCAGCCCTCAAAAAACTTTTTGTTTTTGTCCCACCCGTGATAACACTCTGGATTCCATATTGCACGGATTCTGTCCAGGATCATAATTTATTTGGATTCGTCTTAAAAAGAAAATCAGTTCCTAAGTATTTGTCTTTCTCATTATAATACCAAGCTCTGTTTTTAGGCATTTTAATTCCATTTACTAGAAGCTCTTTTGTCAAAAGAATGTATTCTCCATCGTTTTTAGATTCATCATGAAAAAACTGATAAACTTCCAAAGCATAGCTTACGGGATCTAAATAAAAATACCATATATCTTTACCAACTTCTTTTTCATAACTGACCTGCACAACTAAGTATCCTTTTCCTTTAAAAGTTCGCTTTTCTGTTTTAGATTCTACAATAGTTCCTTGATCCTTGAGTTTCATTGGTAAACCATAGAGGTAAGTATAGTAGTCTCGAGTTCGCTTTGTTTGATAACAACTTAAGCGATATTTATTTTCTTCTTCTTCACTAAAGTCAAATGAACCGTTAAATGAAACTTTACAAGAATCATTTCGTATTTCTTGCTTTATAATATTTGAATCCATTCTATATTCATTTTTGAAATATTCTTTAGGAATATCTATAAAAATAGAACTAACCCTAGGAGCCTTAGTTGGTGTTTCCGTGGTTATGTTAAGTTCACCAGAAAAAGTTTCCCAATTATTATTTGGATCATGATATTTAATACTCTTATTAATTAACTCCTCTCCAGTCCAGTTTTGACTAAAACAAAAAACTTGAAAAAATACGGTTGATAATAAAAAGATTTTCTTAATCATTAGAAGATGTTATTAGAGATGAAAGTTCAAAGCATTCTAAATGAAAATATTCAGTCGATGCAAGTAGATGATCGAATATGTCAGCCACAATGTGCTCATAGTTTTCCCAAACTTTATCTTTACTAAAAGCATAAACTTCGATTGGAACTCCTTGAGAAGTTGGAGCTAATTGGCGGCACATTAAGGTCATTTCTTTGTTAACCATGGGATGTTGGTTGAGATAAGCTTCAGTGTAAGCCCTGAATAGTCCAATATTAGTTAAATTTCGACCGTTAATCAGAAGTGTTCTATCAATATCAGAATTCGAGTTATGAAATTTAATTTCTCCTTCTTTTGTTTTAATAACTCCTTGCATTAACCTAATTTTCTTTAGTGGTTCGATCTCGTTTTCTTTAAGAAATCGAATACTACCAATTTTTATTAAGAGAGATCTTTTAATTCTTCGACCATTCGATTCGCTCATTCCTCGCCAATTAATGAAAGAGTCTGAAATTAATTTATAGGTTGGAATTGATGTAATTGTATTGTCAAAATTTTGAATCTGAACAGTTGAAAGACTTATCTTAAGTACGTTCCCATCGGCATTATTATTAGGCATACTAACCCAATCTCCTATACGAACAGTGTCGTTGATGGTTATTTGAACACTAGCAACAAAACCTAAGATTGTATCTTTAAACACAAATAGTAATACAGCAGATAGTGCCCCTAAAGTAGTGAGAAATGTTCCTATTTCTGTGCCCGTAAGAATTGATAAAATAATTATGCCACCAATAAACCACAGGATAATCATAATCACCTGAATATAACTATCAATGGGTTTGTCTTTAAATGAGTTTAATGTTTTTAAATAGTCACGAACAGATTTTAATAAAGAACGAACTAATGCTATTACTACTATAACTGTAAGGGCTTCAAATATATTTTCAATCCAACTCTGATTTTCGAAAAGATCGGGCACTAATTTGTGTAACACAAATAAGGCCGGAAAATAAGAGATTAATTTGGGAATGTTATGTAGAACTAAAATGTCATCAAAAGTGCTTTTAGTTCTTTTTGTAATTCTTGTAAATAGTCCTAAAATAGTTTTCTTTGATAATAAAAACAAAACAATTGTTAAGAACAGGTAAATTATAAGAACAATAATTAGAGTACTTATTTCAGCGAATTCTGAATTAAAGCCATTTTCAGTTAATTTCTCAAAAATAATTGTTCTGAACTTGGAATTTCGCATTGTTTTATATTTTATTGCAAAATACCACTTTTTTTCAACCTAAGTTTTTATTGTTCATTATCTTAAAACTTAATAAATCACTATTTTTAATTCATGAGCGATTTAAAATAGGTAGAGTATTTAGATGACTGGGACTCATCAAAGCATTTTAGAGTCAATTTTCAAAATAATCATCATGAAATGTTTTTAGATGTAAATTTTTTGGATAAGTTATTCCTTAAAGCAAAAAAACATATTAAGGATGAGATAGATGAGCAATGGGGGAAAATTTTCGCAGTTGGAATGACCATTTTTTGATTTATTTGAAACCATAGAACGTATACAGGAAATTACGGTAACTCAAGAATATATAAAAATTGACAAGGATATACCAACAGTGACTTAGTGAAATGCTGACTTGTTCTTAAGTACTTTAAAAAGATTGTTTATCTTAGCGAAAATCACTTAATTATGCGAATCATTTATCAAATAGGCACCCTAGTGACAGCTCTTCTTCTTTTAAGCTGTGTTCAAGAAGGGAAAAATAACTCCATTTCAAAAGCAGAACAAATTCATCAAGCAGTAATTACAATAGATACTCATGATGATATTAATATAGGAAATTTCACCGATTCTCTAAATTATAGCACAGAAACACAATCGCAAGTTCACATTCCAGGTATGGAAGCTGGTGGATTAGATGTCGCTTGGTTTATTGTTTATACGGGTCAAGGAAGTTTAGATGATGAAGGTTATGCAAAGGCTGCTAAAAACGCAGATGATAAATTTAGTGCCATTCACAGATTAGTAAATGATTATGCTTCCGATAGAATTGAGTTAGCATTAACAGCGGAAGATGTTCGTAGAATATGGAAAAGTGGTAAAAAAATCGCTATGATTGGTGTTGAAAACGGCTATCCAATAGGTGAGGATATTAATAATGTTGAAGCATTTTATAACCGAGGTGCACGTTATATGTCTTTAGCTCACAATGGGCATAGTCAATTATCAGATTCAAATACTGGTGAGAAAGACAGTGTTTATCTTCATAACGGACTTAGTGATCTCGGTAAACGTGTGATCGAAAAAATGAATTACTTCGGTATTATTGTTGATATTTCACATCCATCAAAAGAGGCTATTCGTCAAATGGCGGAACATTCTAAAGCACCACTTATGGCATCGCATTCGTCAGCACGTGCATTGTGTAATCATTCAAGAAATTTAGACGACGAGCAACTCCAATGGGTTAAAGAAAGTGGAGGTGTTGTTCAAACGGTCGCATTTACATCTTACTTAAATACCCAAAAACATAACGATTATAGTAAAGCTAAGGATTCACTTCTAAAAGCTATAGGTGCAAAAAACAACATTACCGTTTTAGATAAGTACGAAATGAGAGCTTTGAATTTCGATGATCTTCAATCTTATATTGTCGAAAGCAAGAAGCTTATGAAATTAGCAGAGGTTGAAATCGAAGCACTTAAAAAACAAGTTCTTCCTGTTTCTGTTATAGATTTTGTTGATCATATTGATTATATTAAAGATAAAATTGGAATTGATCATGTTGGTATTAGTTCGGATTTTGATGGAGGTGGCGGAATTGAAGGTTGGAGTAGTGCTTCTGAATCTTTGAATGTCACCAAAGAGCTAGTGAATCGTGGATATACCCAAGAAGAAATTGCCAAAATTTGGGGAGGTAATCTACTGAGAGTTATGGAACGCGTTGAAGCTGTTTCACAGAAACTGCAATCAATGAAATAAAAACATTCAAAAAGCCTTTTATAATTACATTATCAATTTGGACCATTGGAGTTATTTTCAGTTACTACATATCTATGGAATATAATCACCCCTTGTTAGCTTTTTAGGAGTTGCTTTTAATTTTTGCAATGCTTTTGTAATGTATTTTTCTATCACCTTGTTATATAAGATTATTAAAGTAAGTAATAAGAAATTAATATTTAATCAGAATATTATGTAAACGATCAATAATAATGATTTTGTTTCTGTCTAACAGAAAATTGATTTTAATAAATTAAGATATATCTTTTATTACATAGGTTGTTTGGCCAAATTCAAACTGATCACCTTCAACTTTGTACTTTAAAAGCTTACCTAAAACCGAATCAGCATATAGATTGGAATACCCGTCGTCAAACTTAATTCGTTCTTCTTTTATTTCTTTAATCATTTTCTTTTGAATAATCTTCTTGTCTAATGATTCAAAAGTAACTTTAGAATTTAGATCTATAATTTTTATTCCATCGTTAGAAGAATCTTTCCAATCTTTAAAATTTTTAAATCCATTTTCATAAGAGATTTCTCCTTCGTCAAATGCTCCTATTCTATAAGGAATACCACCTTTTGAATGATGGATAATTATACCATTGTATTTGTAATTTTCTCCTAGGTACCTATAATAACCACGATTCATCCATTCGAGTAGAGGAATAATTTCGGCCATTAGTTTGTTCCATCTATTATAGGAATAAGCAGAGACATTTTTTTCTAAAAAAGAACTGTCATTTTCAATAAAATCTCTTAATTCAGAATGGGAGTAAATTTTATCAACTGTAAATGTACTATTAAATTTTTCAGTTAATTCAGTGTTATAAGAAAGCATATGTTATTAATGAATTTATATTTTTTAAAGTTATAAATATTTATCTCATTTAAAACCATCATAAAGGAAAAAGTACATGAAATAATTTTCAAAAAGAAGATAGAATTCGCAATGAAAATTAACCTCCTGCATCTACACCTCCAAAGTCACCAGAACCTCCTCCATCTCCACCAACATCTCCGATGTTGACAATATCGTGAAAAGTCCCATTACCTGTTGCATCCGAGGATAAGTTGTTAATGTTAATTTGAAATTCATCTATTATAAAAGTAATTTTCTTATTGTTTAGTTTTGAAGGAAGTTCTGATTCAGATATACTTCCTGTAGCATGGTTTAAAACCTTTGTTTTTTTTAATGAAAATAAATATATTTTATTATTGATTAAAGCCATTTTTGGTGATTCATACCAACTGAAGCCCATTTTTACACTAAAATTTTCTTCTCCAGTTTTTAAAGATATCGAAACAATTTTTTTAGTTTTATTGATGAATATGATTGTCTCTTCCAAAATATGAATAGAATAAAGTATTTCATCTAGTTTCCAAAATATCTCACCAGATTCAAAGTGAATTAATGTTGTAAAGTTTTTACCCCAATTACTTTGAGTAGAAACAAAAGTATATTTATTTACACGCGATATCCCAATTACAGATTCATCAAATTCGATGTTCCATAATATTTTCTGATTTATAGAATCATATTTAAAAACTCTTTTTTTTCACTTAATAAAACTGAACTTGATTTCATTACTAATTTTATTTGATTATTAAAATTATATTTTAAATACAAATTGCGAAATACAATTCTAAAATAGAAAAGTACTGAATAAAATGATGTTTTTAAAAATATAAAAGAGGAAACATCATAAGTTGCTTCCCCCTTTTATATTCTCAATCGAATTTTAATTCGATTAATTTTTTTTTTTATAATGATTAAAGATCTCTTGCATATTGAGTCATTGAGGTAATTTTCCCTTCAAGGTTAAAGTAGAAAATTTCGAATAATTCTTTTTCCCAAACTTTACCATTCTTAAAAACGCGTGTTTCTTTAGACATAACCTGAACACCAGATGCGGCATCAGTATTATTTATTTTAAGTGGAACAATTGCATAAGGAACCCAGTTTACAGACCTATAGTCCTTGAAAAATCCTGACATATCAACTTTTTTAACCTTCATCGCATTTCCTTTATAATCGTTCAAAACAGCAATATCTGCAAAAGGCTCAGCAAATCCAACAGTATCCATTTCATTGTAAGCTTTAATCATTTTTTCCATGATTTCAACCTCGTTTCTGTCAGAAAAAACAAGAGATCTACCATTATACTCGTTGTCTTTTTCGCCAATAAATTTCCCTCCATAAGATTTACCAAAGTTTGAAGAATCTATAGATTTCCATTGTCTAAAATTATCTATTTTTCCATCTTTATTAAAATTGAAAAATTCCATTAAGTCTAGTTTTTCATAAGAACCATTTTTGTAGTGACGTTCTTCCATAGACCATGCTAATACTTTTGTGTCAGGATCTCCTTCTAATTTCACAGGAATAACAACATACGGTTCCATACTTATTGAATCCATAGATTCAAGCCACTTTTTTGTATTTTCTACTCCATTTTCTCCCAAAAAGGCATCGTCGTAGTGTTTAACTAATTCGTCAGTGTTTTGATTAGTGTATGCTTTTGAGAGCATGAGTAGTTTTTCGGCCATAGCATCATCTCCAATACTATAAGTTTTCCCGTTATCCTGGTCATCTCCTAGATATTTCCCACCGCTAGTGGTGCAATTGACTAGCAAAACTGAGAGAGTTAATATAAGATTGTATTTAAATCGTGTTTTCATAAAAAAATATTTATAGTTTTAATTTAAATTAATTTAAGGATTTATATTTTATTCAACAAATTTAAACAAAGGTAAAATTTAAACTAACACCAGTTTTTTTACGCTTTTTTTGCGAGAAATTAGCTCTACAGTTTGATAAAAAAATGATCTATGATGGAAGATTAGGTTATAAAAATAGATAAAATCATTGATAATTGGAAGTTTAACTAAATATCCCTAAAATCCTAATGTATATATTTAAATAGGTTCAAGAAATCCACGATATTAAAAGACGCCTTTATTACTTTTAAAAATTTACATTAATTAAAATATTTAAACCATATTTTTTTTTAACTTTATTTAATGAATCAAAAGAAACAAGTTGGTAAAAACATAATTGCATTATCGTTTTTATTCTTCTTATTACTTCCTACTTCTTTTCAGTTTTCTTTAATTTTTGAGAAACATGAACACATTGTCTGTAAAGAGAAGCTAGTTCATGTGCATAAATCAATTTTGGAATGTGATATGTGCATGTTTTATTTTACATCCTCAAACTATATTTTAGATCAATTTAATGAATTAAAACTTCTTATAATTCCAGATACAACTAATGATAGTTTTACTTCTTTATTGTTTTTTTATTCTACAATAAGTAATATTCAACTTCGCGGACCACCTATTTTATCATAAATAATAGACTATTTTTTTATGTTAATTCAGCTAATCTATGCGTATTTATTTTCTAATTATTCTGCTATTTAGCAGTTTACGGTCATTATCACAAAGTTGTGAATATACTCTATCGGGAATACTCACAGATCTTCATGACGGATCCGTACTTGAAGGAGCAACACTAACCGTGGCAGGAACTGAACAAACTGTACTTTCTGATTTTAATGGTAAGTTTATGATTTCAAATTTATGTAATGAGACATATTCGATTCAAGTATCTCATCCTTATTGTTTGACTAAGGGTTTTCGTGTAACTGTGTATGGTGATACGGTTAAGTCTTTTAAATTGGAACATCATTTAGAGTTACTTAATGAAATTACCATTGATGGAAGAATTATTAGTAACCAATCTAAAACACTTCAAGAGAACACCATCAGTTCAGAAGAATTAGAACGTTTCAGTAACGGATCACTTGGCGATGCATTAGCTAGTTTAAGTGGTGTTTCTTCCTTAAATACAGGTAATACAGTTATAAAGCCAATGATTAATGGGCTCCATAGTAGTCGTGTTGTGATTATAAACAATGGAGTTCGCATGGAAGATCAAGAATGGGGAGCTGAACATGCACCTAATGTTGATGTTAACTCAATCAGCAGACTAACTTTAATAAAAGGAGCGGGTGCTCTTCAATATAGTGGGGATGCTATAGGAGGTGTCATTATTGCAGAAGCTGCGAAAGCTCCTTTTAAAGACAGTCTTTTTGGAAAAACTCAACTAGGATTAGCCTCAAACGGCAAAGGTACATTCATGACCTCTGAGCTTATTAAAAGTCACGAAAATGGCTGGTATACCGTCTTACAGGGTAGTATAAAACGTTTTGGTGATTTCGAAACGGCAGATTATATTCTCAGTAATTCGGGTATAAATGGGCGAAGTGCTTTTTTGAAGGTCGGATTCAATAATTTCGATTACGGTCTTGAAGTAATATATTCCTTTTTCAAAAATGAAATCGGAATCTTGAAAGCTTCTCATTTAGGAAGTGCTCAAGATTTGTTTCGAGCTATTGAAAGTGATAGGCCATTAATTATAAATGAATTCACCTCTAATATTGTTTCTCCCAAGCAGGACGTAACTCATCGTTTGGCAAGAATAAAAACATATAAAAGATTGGGTAATTTTGGCAAGTTGAGTTTTCAGTACGATTACCAAAAAAATAAACGACTTGAATTTGATGTCAGAAGGGGATCAGAAAAGGGTAAAGCTTCCTTGGATTTAGAATTGGATACACATAATTTAATGCTTGATTTAGATATTAATGCAAAAGATAAATCAAATTTTAAATTGGGTATTATGGGAAGTTATCAAGATAACTTTGCACAAAATACTGGAGTGCGAAGGTTGATACCAGATTATGATAAATACGATTTTGGAGCTTACTTTATTGGAGATTATCGTAGAGATGATAATTGGCTTTTTGAAATTGGAGCAAGATTCGATTATACAGAGATGAATGTTTTTAAATTTTATCGAACTTCTTTTTGGGAGTCTAAAAATTATGATCAACTTTTTTCTGAATTAGTTTTAGAGGAATATGGAAATCAAATTCTAACTAATCCAAAATTGGATTTCCTAAATGGTTCTGGGACTATTGGAATTGTTTATAATTTTGATGAGAAGTATAAGATGTATTTTAATTATTCACTTACTTCTAGAATTCCAAATCCTTCTGAACTTTTTAGCGAAGGGTTACACCATTCTGCTTCAAGAATTGAATTGGGTGATTTATCTTTTAATTCAGAAATTGGGCATAAACTGTCCTTTACTCTAGAACGAAAAGATGATGATTTAAGTTATTCAATTAATCCATTTATAAATAACATTGTGGATTTTATTGTAATAGAGCCTATTACTGCCAACAGCACTATTAGAGGTACTTTTCAAGTTTGGGAGTATAGACAAACAGATGCTCAATTGATGGGGGTCGATTTTGATGCTTCATATGTTTTCAATGAATTGATTCGGTTAAATCATCAAATATCAATCGTAAAAGGTATCGATAAGATACAAGAGGAAGCCCTTATTAATATGCCCCCAATTAACACAACAAATGAAATAGTTTATTATAACAATAAGATTAAAAACTTACGTTTAGTATTTCAGAGTGAATATTTTTTTAGACAAAACGAATTTCCAAATACAGATTTTGAAGTGTATATTCCCAACACTGAAACCCAAGAGATCGTAGGGGTGAGTGAACCCCCACCTGCATATCATCTATTAAATTTCAATTCAACTATTGATTTTGACTTTTCTGAAAGATCAACTTTAGAAGTAGGTTTTGAAATCAGAAATATGCTAAACGTTTCATACAGAAATTATCTAAATAGAATGCGATTATTTGCAGACGATTTAGGTAGAAATATTTTACTAAATATCAAATTAAATTATTAAAAAGATAAATCAAATGAAAAATAAATTTTCATTACCAACAGTATTTTTTACACTTTTATTATTAGGATCTTGTTCAAATGACGATGATGAGATTCCAGTTGTAGTTAACGAAGAAGAACTAATTACAACATTAACTGTTACCCTTGTCCCAGAAGGTCAAATAGGTTCTATAGTTACATTGACACTTCGAGACTTAGATGGTGATGGTCCAGACGAACCCGTAAAAACAGTTTCTTCTTCCCTTTCGGCTGGCGTAAGTTATTATGGAAGTATTTCACTACTTAACGAATCAGAGAGTCCAGCAGAGGATATAACAGAAGAAGTAGAAGAAGAAGCAGATGAGCACCAGTTCTTTTACACAATAGGCTCTGGTTTAGAAGTTACTGCAACTGCTACTAATTTTGATTCTGCTGGAAATCCTTTAGGCACAGAGTTTTCTTTGGTTGCAGGCGGAGGAAGTTCAGGTTCATTAACCTTTACTTTGCGTCACGAACCTACTAAACCTAATAATGGTTTAAGTACTGCAGGAGGAGAAACGGACATAGAAGCTACTTTTTCACTAAGTATTGAATAGTTTTTATTAAGAAGTCTTTAATTTTTTTAAACCAAACACCTTTTGTATTTAAATACCAGGTGTTTGGTTCAAAAACACAAAAGTTATTTTGAAATTTCTTTTTTGCCAGCTTTTCTCATAAGCTGATTGATTTTTGGTAGATCTGAATTTAGAATTTGATTTAATTTATTTAGGTGCTTTTCTAGTTCTGCAGAAAGTTCATTGAAAACTTTATATGCTCCATCAGTTGGTTTTGCATCACCATTTTCAATACTTCGTCTCAGTGAGGCTAATCTATTATTTAATTTAATTGGAAAATTAAGAGGATCCTGACCTGACTGATTTTTAACTTGGTATAAATCTTTTTCTATTAATGATATTTTATTTAAGAAAGGGTTTACTAAATTCTGATATTTTGAATTAGATATTTTATTTTTTGCATCGCTCAACTTTGATTTAATACCACGAATTTTAATTACTGTTTCATTTGCTTTGCTTGTTTTATTTGTAATTTTTTGAGCAAGGTTAAACTGTTCAAGCAGGTCTGATTCAGTAATACCTTTTAAATTTGGATTTATTTTTATTTTGAAATCATGAGTTTCAGTATGATCATCAGTAATTATTCGTATCTTATAATCTCCAATAGGAGCTTTAGGGCCTCTTTCAGGGCGAGCACTCCAAATAATCATACCATCAAAAGTTGTAGCTCCTGGATAGCGTAAATCCCACGAAAAATTATTCATTCCTTTAGCTGTTGTAGGCTTAGTTGATCCACCTCTTCTCCACCAAGGGATATTTGATTCAACTTCATATTTTGGCTTATTTCCATTATGAGTAGATATAACTTTGTTTTTTGAATCTAATATTTCAAAAGTGATAGAGTCTGGCTGCTCGTTTAAATAATACTGAATGTCAGCATCGTATATCCCTCTTATAGCATCTGCAGGTTTAAAAAGTATAGCTGATCGATTAGTCATTTCTCCTTTAAATTGTCGAAGTGGCTGAATGTTATCTAAAATCCAAAACCCTCTACCATGGGATCCTATTACGATATCATTATCTTTTATAACCAAATCACGAATTGGTGTATCAGGAAGTTCTAATTGCAAACTCTGCCATAATACTCCATCATTCATAGAAAAATAGACACCATGTTCAGTTGCTAAAAATAACAATCCTGGTCTTACAGGATCTTCTCTTACCGCTCTCGCAAAATGACCTCTTTGAATTCCGTTGATTATTTTTGTCCATGTCTTTCCATAGTCATGTGTTTTATAAACATAGGGTTTTCTGTCATCAACTTGATATCTGTTTGCAGCAATATATAATGTTCCAGGGTTGTGAGTAGATTCATCAATAATGCTAATTCTTGAAAACTTAGGAAGGTCTTTAGGTGTTATGTCTTCCCAATCATTACCACCATTTCTAGTGATATGCATTTTACCATCATCAGATCCAGCCCAAATAGTATTAATATCATGATTTGAAGGTGCTAGGGCAAATACTGTTGCATAGATTTCAGGACCATTCATATCCATAGTAATTAAACCACCTGTTTTCCCTAAAGTTGATGGATCAGCATAGGTTAAATCTGGACTTATCTTTTCCCATGATTGACCATCATTAGTTGTTTTCCAAACATGTTGTGAACATGTATACATAATATTTTCATCTTGCGGTGCAAACATTATCGGAAATGTCCATTGCCAGCGCTCAGGAAGAGCACTTGCAGGTTCTCCAGAAAAAAAGCGAGGGTATACTTGAATATCTCTATTCTGACCATTACTTCGATCGTAACGAGTTAACAAAGCACCTTGACTTCCCGCATAAAAAATATCTTGTTTTGAAGGATGTTGAGTTATCCAGCCACTTTCACCACCACCAACAGCATAGTACCATCCATGATTTGGACCTCTACCTTGTTTATGAACCCAACCATCACTAGGAACAGCTACTGTACTATTATCTTGTTGTGCTCCAGCTACATGATATGGCAAATCGCTTGTGGTCATTACATGGTATAATTGTGTTGTGATATAATCTTGTTCTGTCCAGGTCCTCCCTCCATTAATGGTTACATTTCCCCCACCATCATTAGAATTAATCATTCTATCAGGATTGTTAGGGTCTATCCATAAATCATGATTATCACCATGAGGTACTTGAATAGTAATATCAAAATTTTTTCCTCCATCAATTGATTTATATAAGCCTGTATTTAATCCGTAGACAATATCCTTGTTCCACGGATCTGCATAAATTCTAGAATAGTAAAAAGCACGTTGTCTTAATTTACGTTCATCATTAGTTCGAATCCAAGTTTTACCGGCATTATCAGATCTAAAAACACCTCCTTCATTTGCTTCAACAATTGCCCAAACTCTATTTGAATCGGCAGGTGAAACAGTCACTCCAATTTTTCCAATTGGTCCTTCTGGCATTCCAGTATTTTGTGTTAAATCTGACCAAGTTTCTCCACCATCACTACTTTTCCAAAGTTTACAATCTGGTCCACCTCCCCACATTTTCCATGCTTTACGCTGCACTTGCCAAGTACTTGCATATAATACGTTTGGATTGTTTCGGTCTATAATTAAGTCTACTGCACCAGCTTTTTCACTAACAAATAATGTTTTTACCCAAGTACTTCCTCCATCAGTGCTTTTAAATACACCACGTTCTGGATTATCACCATAAGGATGTCCTAATGCTGCTACATAAACTATTTCAGGATTTGTTGGGTGAATCCGAATACGCGAAATAGCTTGCGTTTCATCTAAACCTAAATGTCTCCAAGTTTTCCCTCCATCTTTAGTTTTATAAACACCATCACCTTGCGTGATACTCCCTCTAAGTTGTACTTCTCCCATTCCTATGTATACAATATCAGGATTGGTTTCGGCGACTGCAACTGCACCAACAGACGAGCTAGTTACTTGACCATCTGTTACGGGAAACCATTCGGTTCCTCCATCAACAGTTTTCCATAAGCCTCCTCCTGTAGCTCCAAAATAATATTCATTTGTCCTTCCCGGGCTTCCTGAAGATCCAAGAGAGCGTCCACCCCTAAAGGGTCCAATATTTCTCCATTCCAGCTGATTGTAAAACTCTTCAGGAATTTGTGTGTCTTGATATGTTGTTTGTGCCGTAACTGAAAAAAAGCTAGACAGTAGTGATGCTATACAAATAAAAGATGTGGATCGTTTCATAATACCTTATTTATCAATACAATATACAAAACTATTATTGCTTTAAAATAAAAAATAGATAGGATATAGTTTTTTTTACTAAATTTTATATTTATTCTTGAAATCGGATTTAGTATTCTTTATTAATATTCTGTTTTTACTCAAATTCTAAATTATAATCACCTATTGTGTAAAAATCATATCCAAAACATCCATTATTTAATAGTTCTCGTATTTAAGATAAGAGTGCTCAAGCACATGAAATCTGATTCTATAAAAATAAAACATTTGTCAATACTATAGGACAAAAGAATCGATCAAGAAACAGAAAAATAATATACCAGAAATAGAAGGGATTTTTCGGATTTTTTCTGTTAACTAACATAAAACATTAAGATATTAAAACTACCCATTTTCCCCGAAGTTTATTAAAAAAAAATTATGATGTTTTTTCAGTTTATAAAATAGGATTCCTTATACATAATCTTTGTGTTATTTTTTTGGCAAACTTTCTATTTTTTAGAAGAATGCAATCTGTGCATAATCTGATCATTTTATATCTAGAGATATTCTTCTTTTAGTAGACGATTTAATAGTATTCGTATAATTTAATATTAAGTGAATCACTATTAAAAATAAATTTATTTACAAATTCAATAAGCATGATTTTAAGATCCTTTATTTTTTTTTTGTTAATAGTTTGTCTGAGAGCTCAAGCTCAAATGTCAAATACTGATAAAATTCAAGCCAAGGTCAATGAAGTAATTAAAAACTTGGATTGGGGAGGCTTAGATAAATACTCCCAGCTTAACGAAATTCAATTATCAAAAAGTAATCCCGATGTTGTTTTTATGGGGGATTCAATTACTGAGGGATGGTCTTTTTATTTTCCAGATTTTTTTTCCAAAAATAATTTTTCCAATAGAGGCATAGGTGGACAAACAACAGCTCAAATGCTTTTGCGCTTCAGACAAGACGTTATCCAGCTTAAACCAAATATAGTTGTTATCCTTGCAGGAATAAATGATATAGCTCAAAACTCACGATTTTATAATTTAGAGATAGTAGCTGGAAATATATTTTCAATGGTTGATTTAGCAAAATCTAAAGGGATTAAACCCATTATTTGTTCTGTTCTTCCTGCAGCTGAATTTCCATGGAATCCGTCTATTTTACCATCTGATTTTGTAATTGAATTAAATGAATTACTTATTTCATATGCTGAAAAAAATGAAATAACTTATTTAGATTACTATGGCGAAATGAAGGATAAAAAAGGGGGCTTACGCACTGAATTAACTACCGATGGAGTTCATGTGACTAAAGAAGGTTATGAATTAATGAATCTTTCAGTAAAAAAAGCTATAAGAGATTTATCAAATTAACTTCCTTAATAATTGACTGATTTTGGGTTTGAAAATTAATTTTTAGTATGCATAGTTTTGTTACAAATTCATCTAAATAATCACAGTTTGATATTTTAACGTTATGATTAATTAAAATAATGGAAAAAACACTTTTAAGTTTAATATTAATATTTTTTTCTTTTAGTTGTGGTCAAGATACTTCTTTAATAGATCTTCCTAAAAATCAAGGAGTGTCTACCGAACGACT
>MDSY01071975.1_pt1 | contig 52873 bp, 48 predicted proteins | sample 811131 | NCBI WGS metagenome assembly MDSY01 (sample SAMN05326643, study PRJNA326480) | marine metagenome | isolation source: seawater | place: Atlantic Ocean: South West | collected 2010 | reverse complement strand
GATAGCTAAAATCGTAATGGGTTTAACTAAAATATCTAAATTAAAGAAGGAAACTGATGTCTCCCTTCAAGCAGAGAATTTTAGAAAAATGCTATTAACCCTTAACGATGATGTTAGAGTTATATTAATAAAAATTGCGGATAGACTTCACAATATGCAGACTTTAGAAGCAATGCCAATTGAAAAACAAATAAAAATTGCTTCTGAAACTTTATATATATATGCTCCCATTGCTCATAGAATTGGTCTTTATGATGTAAAATCTGAGTTAGAGGATCTAGGATTAAAATATACTGAGCCCGAAGTCTTTTCTGAAATTAAAAATAAAATTGAAGAGAGTAAAGAAGAACAGGATAAATACATAAAGAACTTTTCTAGAAGAATTAGTGAAAAATTAAAAAAAGAAGATCTTGGTTTTAAAATCAACGGAAGACCTAAGTCAATTTATTCAATAAGAGATAAAATAATTAAAAAAAATATTTCATTCGAAGAAATATATGACAAATTTGCAATAAGAATAATTTATAAATCTTCTCCAGAAACAGAAAAATTTATTGCCTGGAAAATCTACTCAATAATTACTGACTATTATACTCCAAACCCTCTACGACTTAGAGACTGGATAACTTCTCCAAGATCAAATGGTTATGAAGCTCTCCATGTTACTGTTGTTGGTCCTAGTTCAAAATGGGTAGAGGTTCAAATAAGATCTGAAAGAATGCACGAAATTGCCGAAAAAGGATATGCAGCTCATTTTATGTATAAACAAGGCAAACAAGATGAAAATGGATTAGAGGAGTGGTTGAACAGACTGCAAGAAGTTTTAGAAAATTCAGAAACTAGCGCATTGGATTTTGTAGAGGACTTTAAATTAAATTTATATTCAACTGAAATTTTTGTTTTCACTCCTAGTGGAGAATTAAAATCTTTACCAAAAGGGTCAAGTGCTTTAGATTTTGCATTTACTGTACACACAGGTTTAGGTTTAAAAACTAGAGGAATAAAAGTCAATGGTAAAATTGTACCATTGAGTTACGAACTTAGTAGCGGAGACCAAATTGAAATAATTAAATCTGATAATACCAAACCTTCTGCAAACTGGTTAGATTATGTTAAGACATCAAGAGCAAAATCAAAAATTAGATCTGCATTAAAAGAGGAGAAAAAATTATTAGCGGAAGATGGAAAAGAAATACTCAGAAGGAAATTGAAACAGTTAAAAATTAATTTTGACGAAAAAAATATAAATAATTTAGCTAATTATTTTAATTTAAGAACAAGTTTAGATTTATTTTACAGAGTAGGAATTGGAAAAATAGACAACTTATCTTTAAAGAAATTTGCTGCTTCAAATAACAACAGACTTATTAATTTTTTTAGAAATAAGATTTCAAAAAAAGACAAAGAAATAAGTCATAACGATAATGAGGTAAAAAATAATTTTGATCAAATTGTTTTTGGTAATGAAGAAGAGAAATTAGATTATACTTTTGCTAAATGCTGTAATCCAATTCCTGGTGATACTGTATTTGGTTTTTTAACTGTTCAAGAAGGAATTAAAATTCATAAAAAAGCTTGTGCTAATTCTATCAGCTTACAATCTAAATTTGCTTATAGGATAATAAAATCTAAATGGATAGATTCTAGCCAAGAATACTTTAATTCTAATGTAAAAATATCTGGAATAGATAATTTAGGTATTGTCAGTGAAATAACAAGAATAATTTCAAACAGTCTGAATATTAATATAAAAAAAATGAGTTTTGATACTGAAGAAAATACATTTAGTGGAAAAATAACATTAAAAGTAAAAACCAAAAGTATATTAGATAAACTTATTGATAGATTGAAAAAGATTAATGGAATTGAAAAGGTTATTAGAGAATAGTATTTTCATCATTATTTAACTTAATTTTACGTTATGGAGAAAAAAACAAATCAGGAAATTGTTAAAGATGTATTTACTAAATTTTTGGATAACAAAACACACAGAAAAACACCTGAAAGATTTGCTATCCTACAAGAAATTTACGAATCCTCAGAACATTTTGATATAGAATCTTTATATGTTAAAATGAAAAATAAAAATTATAGAGTTAGTAGAGCTACTTTGTATAATACTATTGAACTTTTATTAGAGTGTAAATTGGTAAGGAAACACCAATTTGGATCAAATCAGGCTCAATACGAGAAATCTTATTTTGATCATCAACATGATCATATAATTTTAACTGATTCTGGGGAAGTAAAAGAATTTTGTGACCCAAGAATTCAGACAATTAAAAAAAACATAGAAGAAATATTTGGAGTGGAAATTCATAATCATTCTCTTTATTTTTATGCTACATCAAAAAATAAGACTAAATAAGAATATATGAAGGTTGATTTATTACTAGGGTTACAATGGGGAGATGAAGGAAAAGGAAAAATTGTAGATGTATTAACAAAAAATTATGATGTAATTGCTAGATTTCAAGGTGGACCTAATGCAGGTCACACTTTAGAATTTGATGGAATTAAACATGTTTTACATACTATTCCGTCAGGAATATTTCATGCAAATTCAATGAATTTAATCGGAAATGGCGTTGTGATAGATCCTGTGATTTTTCAAAAAGAAATTGAAAACTTAGAACCATTCAATATAGATTTTAAATCAAAACTTTGTATTTCAAGAAAAGCACATCTTATATTGCCAACCCATCGATTGCTTGATGCAGCATCAGAACTTTCAAAAGGCAAGTCTAAAATTGGTTCAACATTAAAAGGGATAGGACCAACCTATATGGACAAAACTGGAAGAAATGGAATTAGAGTAGGAGATATAGAACTTGAAGGGTGGTTAAACAAATATCGAAAATTAGCCAATAAACATGAATTATTAATTAAAAATCTTAATGTAGATCTTCAATATAAATTAAGTGAATTGGAAAGTGATTTTTTTAATGCAATAGAAAAACTTAAAAACATACCTTTTATTGATAGTGAAAATTATATTTTCAACCAGTTAGATGACAATAAATCTATACTTGCAGAAGGTGCTCAAGGATCACTATTGGATATAGATTTTGGAACATACCCCTTTGTAACTTCTTCAAATACTACTGCGGCAGGAGCTTGTACTGGGCTAGGCGTTCCGCCTAATAAAATTAAAGATGTTTTTGGTATTTTTAAAGCATATACCACTAGAGTAGGAAGTGGTCCTTTTCCAACTGAACTGTTTGATGAAGACGGGAAAAGAATGGCCAAAGTTGGAAATGAATTTGGAGCTACAACTGGTAGACCAAGACGATGTGGATGGCTTGATTTAGTTGCATTGAAATATACTGTGAAAATCAATGGAGTTACAAAGCTAATGATGATGAAAGGTGATGTGTTATCTGGGTTTAAAAAAATAAAAGTTTGTACTGAATATAAATACAAAGAGGAATCAATCAAACACTTTCCATATTCTTTAAATAATGATGAATTAAAACCTGTATATACTGAGTTTAAAGGTTGGAAAGAAGATATTAGTAAAATTAATAATGAGAACTCGCTTCCCAGAACATTTCTTGAATATGTAAAGTATTTAGAAAAAGAATTAAATGTTCCTATATCAATAATATCAGTAGGTCCTGATAGAACTCAAACAATAATACGTTAATTCATTTATTAAAACATTGAAAATAAAAATATCAATACTATTTCTATTATTCACCAATTTAGTTTTTAATCAAGAAAAAAAAATTATTGAAATAATAGAAGCTGGTTCTTTTGATAGAAACGAAAAGACTAATCCTGGTGCAAATATTTTAAAAAAAAATGATAAAATAAGAGTTCATCTTTTTCATGATGGGATGAATATTTACTCTGACTATGCATTATTTTTTAAAAAAAATAATACTTTTAAAGCATCTGGAAACGTAGTTGTAAAACAAGGAGATAGTATTGAATTATTCAGCAACACTTTAGATTATGATGGTAATATTAGAAAAGTTATCGCCAAAGGTGATGTTGATTTCTATAACAACGATACTAATCTAAAGACGAATTACCTTTTTCATGACAGAAATGCTAAAGAAATTTTTTTTAAAAAAGGGGGTGTAATTAAAGATAGTATAACAACTATAACAAGTCTAGAAGGTAAATATTTTTTAGAATATTCTAAGTATTCTTTTATTAAAAATGTGGAAATAGAAAATCCAAAATATAATATTCAGTCAAATAAATTAGATTATTTCACAAAATCTGAACATGCATATTTTTATGGACCAACTATAATAAAAGGTCTAGATTATGATATTTATTGTGAAAAAGGTTTTTATGATACAAAAAATCAAAAAGGGTATTTCACAAGGAAATCAAGAATAAATTATAATAACAGATTAATAGAAGGAGATAGCTTAAACTTTAATGACAGAACTCAATTTGCATCAGCAACAAAAAATATTATTTTGACCGATACACTTAATAAAACTATAATTAAGGGCAATTATGCAGAAATATTTAAAGCTATTGATTCTGCTATGATTACAAAAAAATCTATGGCAATTAAAATGATAGATAGAGATTCATTATTTATTAAAGCCGATACATTATTTGCAATTGGACCAGCAGAAAATAGGACTATAAAAGGACGCTATAATGTCAGAATATTTAAACAAAATTTAAGTGGAAAATCTGATAAAATTATTATTAATCAAAAAAGTGGTTTAACGAAACTTCTTAGAAATAAATTAAGTGAAAGACAAAAGCAAATATTAACAGCAAATGAAATAGCTAAAAAAAATCCTATTATATGGAATGGAGATAGTCAAATGTCTGGAGATGAAATACATATAACTCAAGATATTAAAACAAATGATTTAGATTCTTTAAAAATATTAAACAATGCCTTTATAATTGAAAAAGATACTTTAGGAATTGAAAATTTTAATCAAATTAAAGGAATTAACTTATTTGGAAAATTTCAAAAAAATGAATTAAAAACGATTGAATTAATTCAAAATACTGAAATGATATATTATTTATATGATGATAATACTAAGGATTTGATAGGAATTGATAAAGCAATTTGCAGTTCTATTCTTATGGAAATTGAAAATAATAATATAAAAGAAATTATTTTTACTACTAATCCTGAGGGTGAAGTATTTCCTGAGGAAGAAATGGAATTAAATCTTAAAATATTAAATGGTTTTAATTGGAGAATTTCAGAAAAAATTAAAAACAAGGAAGAGCTTTTTAATAAATAAATTTTGAAAAATAAATTTTTTAAATATCAAGCTCAAACAACAAATCATCCAATTGCATTAGAAGTTTCCCATGCAAAAGGAAGTTATATTTTTGATGTAAATAAAAAAAAATATTTAGATTTTGTTTCAGGTATTTCAGCATCAAATTTAGGTCATAGAAACAAAGCAATAAATAGAGCTGTAAAAAAACAAATTGATAAATATTGGCATGTTATGGTATATGGAGAGTTTGTTCAAGAGCCAACTGTAAACCTATGTGAGTTATTATCTAAAAATTTACCCAAATCTTTATCAAACACTTACCTGACTAATTCAGGGACAGAAGCTATAGAAGCTGCAATGAAGTTAGCTAAAAGAGATACTGGAAGAAGTAAAATAATTGGAGCAAATAATGGTTATCATGGTAATACTCAAGGTGCAATGAGTATAATGGGCTTTGAAGAAAGAAAAAGAGCATATAGACCTTTATTGCCAGATATAGATTTTATTGAATTTAATAATGAAAAGGATATAGAGAAAATTGATTCTCAAACTGCTGCAGTGGTTCTAGAAACTATTCAAGGAGGAGCTGGGTTTATAATACCAAAAAATAATTATTTAAAAAAAATAAGAAAAAAATGTAATGAAGTAAATGCGTTATTAATTTTAGATGAGATACAACCTGGAATGGGAAGAACGGGAAAATTATTTGCTTTTGAACATTATGAAATTGTTCCAGATATTTTAGTATATGGCAAAGGACTTGGAGGAGGGTTTCCAATAGGAGCAATTAGTTCAAGTAAAGAAAAAATGAAATTATTTAAAGAAAAACCAATTCTTGGCCACATAACTACTTTTGGTGGGCATCCAGTGATCGCAGCAGCAGCTTTAGCAAATTTAAAAGAAACTTTGAATTCGGGTGTAATGAAAAAAATAGTTCAAAAAGAAAATTTAATTAGAGAATTATTATGTCATGAATTAATTCTTGAAGTTAGAGGAAAAGGATTAATGCTAGCGTTAATTATGAAAAACAAAACGATTGCAAACAGTTTGGTGAAAAAATGTTTACAAGAGGGTTTAATATTATTTTGGTTGTTATTCGAGTCTAAAGCTGTGAGGATAACTCCTCCATTAACAATTAGCAAAACAGAAATAAAATTAGGATGCAAAACTATACTTGATGTTTTGAATAAAATAAATAATAGTGTTAATTAGTTTGTTAAAAAGATAATTTAAATACTAATATGCACTTATTTAGTCTTACTACTTTTATAAGAAATAAAATTATAAATGGAAGAAGAGTTTGAAGACTTTCAAAATCAGTCTATTTTTAAATTTGAATCAATGTTAAAAACAAATTCATTTTTGTTTTTTGATTCAAATGAATTTGAAGAAATAATAGTTTATTATTTAGAAATTGGCAATGCTTCACTTGCAAAAAAGGCTGTTTCTTTAGCTTTAAAACAATACCCTAAATCTACTATACTTTCACTTTTACACATCGAAATTTTATTGTTAAGTAATGAGTTGATTGAAGCAGAGAAAATAGCTGAAAATATTTATGAAATAGATCCCTATAATCCAGATATTATAATTCAAAAAGCAAAAATATTTTCTAAGAAAAAGAATCATCTAAAAGCAATTAAACTTTTAGAACAAATTAATGAAAATTCAGATTTGCACTATGATGCAATATCTTTAATTGGTAAAGAATATTTGTTTATTGATGATTTTCATAATGCAAAAAAAATGTTTATCAAATGTTTGGAACAAAACAACTTTGATTATTCTATTTTAAATAATATTCTTTATTGTTTTGATGCAATAGGAGATTCACAAAGTACAGTTAGCTATTTAAATGATTTTTTAGAGATAAATCCATATTGTGAAATTGCATGGCACCAATTGGGAAAGCAATATGCAAAAGATAAAATGTATGAAGAAGCGTTAAGTGCATTTGATTTTGCAATTATTTCAGACGAATCTTTTATAGGAGCTTATATAGAAATGGCTAAAATTCTTGAAAAATTAGATAGAATAAATGAAGCAATTGAAAAATATGAAATATCTATAGGGATAAATCAACCTACTTCATTCGCATTATTTAGAATTGGGAGATGTCATAATAAATTAGGAAATCAAGATTTAGCTTTATCTTATTTTATTCAAACTATTGAAGAAGATCCTATACATGATAAAGCTTGGATGTCAATTGCCATTCATTATTTTAATAAAAAAGATTATACTGAGTCTAAAACTAATTTAATTAAAGCTCTTGAAATCGATTCTGAAAAAATAAAATATTGGGAGTTATACACTAAAATCAATATCAAACTAGAACTTTTTGAAGAAGTTGAAATTGGAATAAAAGAAATACTCTCTTTAGGTCAGTTAGATATAAATACTCTTACTTTTTTAACTGAAACGTTAATTAAAATTCCACACAACGAAAATCTATTTATTGGACTTTTGAAATCAATTAATTTATTTCCAAAATCAGCCGAAAATGAAATAAATTATTTATTATCGGCTATTTATTTTAGGATTCACGATAAAGAAAGTGCAATAACACACTTAAAAAAAGCATATTTTTACAATCCTTCTAAATATGACTATTTTAAAGAATTATTTCCTTTAATTCCAAAATTGCAAGTTTTTAAAAAAATGCATACATTCTAAAATAAGTTTAATTACCTTAATTTTAACGAAATGAAAAAACATATATTATTACGTTTTTCAGTATTCCTAAAGGGAATGGCTATGGGTATTGCTGATGTAATTCCAGGTGTATCAGGCGGAACAATTGCCATAATAACAGGTATTTATGAGGAATTCTTAAAAACTTTAAATGAAATTGATACAAAAATATTTAAGTTAATAATTAAAGGAAAATTTAGAGATGCATGGAATAAATATAATCTAGGTTTCTTATCCACACTAGTTTTAGGAATATTATCCAGCATAGTTGTTTTAAGTCATTACATAACTTATTTGATTGGAGAGCATCCAATATCATTGTGGTCTTTTTTCTTTGGACTAATATTGGCTGGAATATTCTTTCTTTTTAAAGAAATAAAAAATTGGAATTTTAAAAATTCACAACTTTTTATTCCATCTAAAATTTATTTTATACTTTTTGGGGTATCAGTAGCTATTATAATCCAAACATTAAACCCTGGAACTAGAGAAATAAATAATATCTATTTATTTTTTTGTGGAATGATAAGTATAACTGCCATGTTGCTTCCAGGTGTTTCTGGAGCTTACATGTTAGTTCTGCTAGGTGCTTATGAAGCATTACTAAATATATTGAAAGAAGTTATAAAACTGAATTCTGAATATTTTTTACAACTTGCATCATTTATATTAGGGGCAATATTTAGTGTTAAATTATTTTCTAAATTTTTAACATGGTCTTATAACAACCATAAAAATAATACAATCTCTAGCTTGGTTGGATTTATGATCGGATCCCTACCTTCCTTATGGCCATGGAAAACAAAACCTTTCACGAATGAACTGTTCATCTCAAATTTATATGTTCCAAAGGGATATTTCATAAATAGTGAATTTAAATTAGGAATGTTTTTTATTATAATTGGATTTCTTTCAGTTTTGATTTTGGAATATTTATCTAAAAAAAATGCAAAAGAGAAATAAACAAGATTTACTGATTCTTTTTTTTAAAAGTATACTAATGGGTACCGCCAATAAGTTACCTGGAATTTCTGGAGGACTTGTGGCATTAATTACTGGTTTTTATCATGAAATGGTTATTACTTTTAAATCATTAAATATTAAAACAATTAAATCTCTTTTAAGAGGAGATTTCAAAAAAATTGAAAAAGAATATAATGGGCTTTTTTTAGTAATTGTTCTTTCAGGGATAATAGTAAGCTATTTTACCACTTCTAAAATTTTAGATTATTTTTTTAAAATATCAGAACTAAATGTTTGGTCTTTTTTCTTTGGAATGATAATAGCTTCATTATTAATATTAATAAATCAAAATAAAATTAATAATAAAAATGATATAATTTATTTGTCCATTGGGTTTTCTATAGGGTTTCTTCTTAGTGTTTCAAATCCTATTTCGGAAAACCAAAATCTACTATTTGTTTTTTTTTGTGGAATGATAAGTATTTGTGGTATGATAATACCTGGAATTTCCGGTTCTTTTCTTCTAATACTACTTGGTAACTATAAACTACTTTTAGTAGATTCAGTTGATGCATTAATAGAGTCAGTTTATATAATTATCAAAATGGACAACTTTAATGATATTGATTTAAACTTAATAAAAATATTAATCGTTTTTTCTTTGGGTTCAGTATTTGGATTAATTTTATTGTCAAATATTTTAAGTTGGTTAATAAATAATTATGAAAATGTAGTAAACCAGATAATAATTGGATTTGTTTCAGGATCATTATTAATAATTTGGCCTTGGAAAAAATCAAATCCTGAAGATTTTAATAAATTAAATAATTTAGAAATCTCAGATAATTATTTAAGATATTTACCAGACCTTAGTCAAACTAAAGATATTATAGCTTTAGCATGTGTAATTAGTGGACTAGTTATTGTACTGTATATAGAAAAATATGCCTCAAGAAAAAAAAATATATGGACTTATAGGGGAAAAAATTAATTATTCTTTCTCAAAAAAATATTTTACAAAAAAATTTCTTTCTTCTAATTTAAATCAAAATATATATAAAAATTTTGATTTGTCAGATATAAATGAATTCAAAAATATAATTAAAGGTAATCTTATTAATGGGCTAAACGTAACAATTCCTTATAAAGAAAAAATAATTCCATTTTTAGATAAGTTGGATGATGAGGCACTAAAAATAGGAGCAGTAAACACTATAAAATTTGATTTAGATAGTAAACTAATAGGGTATAATACAGATCATATTGGTTTTTTAAAATCAATAAAACCATTTATAAAAAAAGAGCATAAAAAAGCAATGTTGTTAGGATCAGGTGGAGCTTCAAAAGCTATAATATATGCACTAAAGAAAATAAACATTTCCTGTTTAATTGTTTCAAGAAATTGCAATAAGGGGGATTTAACATATAATTTAATAGATTCCAAAATAATGAAAGAATGTCAAATTATAATAAATTGTAGTCCATTGGGAACTTTTCCTAAAATAAAAGAATACCCAGATTTGCCTTATAAATATATTAATGAAAAACACATTTGTTATGATTTAATATATAATCCAATAGAAACGGAGTTTTTAAAAAAATGCAAAAAACAAAAAGCTACAGTTATAAATGGAATTGAAATGTTAGAAAAGCAAGCAGACGAGAGTTGGAAAATTTGGAATAGTTAAGAAAAAAAAAGTATCTTATATAAAAAAAGGTGAAAACAAATAAGAACAGAAATATTGATCTTAAAAAAAACTTGGATGAAAAGAAAAAACTTATCGAAGGTTTAAAAAAGCTTATAGTTCTGGATAATAAGATGAATGAAAAATATCTAGAATTTAAAAAAATTCAAGAAAGTTGGTTTAAAATAGGTCCAGTTCCAAGAGTAAATGATGGGATAATTTGGAATAATTTCCAACACCACGTGAAGAACTTTTACGATTATCTACATTTAAATAGAAAGTTCAAAGAAATTGACATAGAATATAACTTAAGAGAAAAAGAATCTTTAATAAAACAAGCAAAGGAATTAATCAAAAGTGAAGACAAGCAAAAAGCTTATAAATATTTTGAAAGACTAAACAAAAAATGGAAATATGAAATTGGACCAATAAAAAAAGAAAATGATAAAGATTTAAATAAAAAGTTTTCAGAAATAGGTGAATATATATATTCCAATAAGAAAGAATTTGACACAAATAAAGATTCAATTTTAAAAAATAATTTAATAAAAAAAGAGGATTTATTAGTCGAAATGGAAAAGCTCATAAATCAGAAAAGTAATACTACAAAAGAGTGGCAAAAAAAAATTAAAGAATTTGAGAATATTAAGAGAGTATTAGAAACTACAGGGCCAATTCCCTCAAATAAAAAAAATGAGTTTTGGAAAAAATATAAAGAAAGAATTAAAAATTATTATTTTTCAAAAAATCTTTTTTATAAAAATTTGAAAAAAATATATAAAGAAAATATCCTTAAACAGGACGAACTAATCTCTAAAGCAAAGAAATTAAAGGAAAATATCGATTTAGAAAAAAGTAAAAATGAAATCATAAATCTTCAAAAAAAATGGAAAAATATTAATCCTGTCCCTTATAAGGTTAATGAAAAAAATTGGCAACAGTTTAAAACACTATGTAATTACTTTTTTAGTAAGATGGATGAAGATAAGCTGAACAAAATTAAAGAAATCAAAGAAAACCAAGAATCTCAAATTAAATTTTTAAAAAATATGAAAGTTGAAAACCCTAAGTTAAATACAGATGATTTGTTAAAACAATGGGCAGATTTAGGACTTAAAAGTAAAGAAATAGATCTTAAATTTGAAGAAAGTATACTTAAAATTTTTAAATCTAATGGACTAAATATTGAAGATTCAAAAACAAAACTGTTTGAAACTAAAATTCAAACAATGAACGATAACGATAAAAATAAAAAAATTATTAGTTTAAATAAAGAACAAGAATTATTAAAAAAACAAGTGTCAACTCTGGAAAATAACCTATCTTTTTTTAACGAAAAATCAAAAGAGAATAAGCTTTTGAATAAAGTCTATAACGATATTGAAAAAAACAAAAAACGAATTGATAAAATTAATTTACAAAAAAAACTTCTTAGAACTTAATCATTTTTTTTAGCTAAATTCCAGAGTCCAACAAGTTCTTTTTTGCTATAATTTTGAATATTTTTTTTTTCTAAATTTATTTTATTTTCTAAACTCATGAATCTTTTAATAAATTTTTTATTTGTTTTTTCTAATGAACTATTTGGATCTATTCCGATAAACCTACCATAATTAATTAGAGAAAATAAAAGATCCCCAAACTCATCTTGAATTTTTTGTGAATTAGTTAAATTTGTCTCATCTAAAAATTCTTCAAGTTCCTCTAGCACTTTTTCTTTAACATTTTTATTTTCTATCCACTTGAAACCGACATTTGAAACCTTTTGTTGTATTCGCATGGATTTTAAAATTGGTGGAAGTGTTTTAGGAACACCTTGTAAAACACTATTATTTCCATCTTTAAGCTTTAATTTTTCCCAATTCAATTTAACTTCTTCTTCTGAGATTTCTTTTTGATTTTCATAAACATGGGGGTGTCTGTATATTAATTTTTCTGAAATACTATCAGCTACATCAGAAATATCGAACTGATTGGTTTCACTTGCAATTTTTGAATAAAAAATAATATGTAAAAGTAAATCTCCTAACTCATTCTTAATTTCATTAATATTATTTTCTGAAATTGCATCAACTAGCTCATATGTCTCTTCAATAGTTAATGATTTTAGAGAATCAAAAGTCTGTTTCTTGTCCCAAGGACATTTTTCTCTTAATTCATCCATTATTAACAATAAGCGTTTAATAGATTTAATTTGTTTCTTTTTTGACATATGAATCTAATTGAAAAAAGACATTGGATAATCACAATTGACTTTTCCTAAAGAAATATTTTTCAATTTCTTTTTAAGTAATTTCTTTTTAAAGGAACTTAGCTTATCGGTAAATAGTATTCCTTCAATATGATCGTACTCATGTTGGACAACCCTAGCACAAAGTCCATCTAATTTTAAAACTTTATTTTTAAATTTCTCGTCTTGATAATGAATCTCAATTTCATCATCTCTTTTAATATCTTCCCGAACATCAGGGATGCTTAGGCACCCTTCATTAAAATTGCATGAATTTGAGGAAGACCAAACTATCTGTGGGTTAATAAAAGTTTTTTTAAAATTTATCAATTGACTTCTTTCTGTTAGACTCAACTCTTTATCTTCAGCAAAAGGGGAAGCATCGACAATAAACAAACGAATTCCTTTACCAATTTGAGGTGCTGCTAGCCCAACTCCACTTGCCGCATACATTGTTTCCCACATATTTTGCATTAAAATGGTTAAATCTTTAAAATCAATGTTAATTTCACTGCATTTAGTTTTTAAAATAGGGCTTCCAAAAGCTATAATTGGTAATATCATAATTATTTATTTTCAAGGTATGATTGTAGTATGATAGTTGCACTAATTTTATCAACTAAATCCTTATTACTTCTTCTTTTTTTATTAACTCCACTATCTAATATTGTTTTTTTTGCAATTATAGATGTAAACCTTTCGTCATATCTTTCAATAATAATATGAGGAAATAACTTATTAATTTTTTTTATGAAAAATAAAATTACATCTTCTATTTGAGATGGAGAGTTGTTGTTTTGTAAAGGCTTTCCGATTACAAAAGTATCCACCTTCTCCTTTTTAAGAAGTTGATTTAGATAAGAGTTTATTTCAGAATTAGAGACCGTTGTCAGTCCAAATGCCAATATCCTAGATTCATCTGATATTGCAATTCCAATTCTTTTTAAACCATAATCAATAGCGACAATTTTATACATTTATCAAAGTTAAATCATTAATTATTAAGTTTAAAATATATGAAAGTATTAATTAGGATGTATATTTGAAAAAAATAAAAAGTGAGAAAAATTATTGAATCTGCATGGAAAAATCAGTCTTTGTTGACAAACGAAGATACAAAGCAAGCTATATATTTTGTAATTAACAGTTTAGATAATGGGGAAATTAGAGTTGCTGAGCCCTCCAAAAATGGATGGATTATTAATGAATGGATAAAAAAAGCAGTAATAATGTATTTTCCAATTCAAAAAATGAAAACTATAGAAATTGGTCCCTTAGAATTTCATGACAAAATTCCATTGAAAAAAAATTATGCAGAAAAAGGTATTAGAGTAGTTCCTCATGCAATAGCTAGACATGGAGCGTATATTAGCAAAGGTGTGATTTTAATGCCTTCTTACGTGAATATTGGTTCTTATGTTGATCATGGAACTATGGTAGATACATGGGCAACAGTTGGAAGCTGTGCACAAATAGGTAAAAATGTTCATCTAAGTGGTGGAGTTGGAATTGGAGGAGTTTTAGAACCAATACAAGCATCACCTGTTATTATTGAAGATAATGCATTTATTGGATCTAGGTGCATAGTTGTTGAAGGAGTTAGAGTTTGTAAAGAGGCTGTATTAGGCGCAAATGTAGTTCTTACCGCGTCAACAAAAATTATTGATGTTACTGGAAATCAACCGATAGAATCTAAAGGTGAAATACCTGCAAGATCAGTTGTAATTCCTGGTTCTTATAAAAAAAGATTCAACGCTGGTGAATTTCAAGTTCCATGTGCATTAATAATTGGTAAAAGAAAGGAAAGTACAGATAAAAAGACTTCTTTAAATAATGCATTAAGAGATTATAATGTATCTGCTTAAATATTGCTAAATCAATGGTTTTAGAAATTGAAAAAGCTGTTAAATATCTTAACACAGGAGGTGTAATTATTTATCCAAGTGATACCTTATGGGCAATAGGATGTGATGCAAGTAACCAAAACTCAATAAATAAAATTTATAAATTAAAAAAAAGATCTAAATCTTTACCATTAATCTGTTTAATGAGTAATTATAAAATGATAAAAAAATATATTAATATAAACCAATCAATTATTGATGTTTTGAAGGATCTAGAAAAACCTACGACAGTAATTTATGAGAAAGTAAAAAATCTTGAAACTTACTCTGATTCAATTGGAATTAGAATTCCAAATGATCCATTTTGTAATAATTTATTAAAAGAATTTAAAAAACCAATAATCTCTACATCTGTTAATATTTCAGGTGAAAAATTTCCTATTTATTTTAAAGATATAAATAATACTATTTTGAAAAAAGTAGATTATACTGTTAATTTAAAAAGAAATCAAAAGCTGGACAAAGCTTCAAAAATTATTAAAATAAATAATGATGGTTCCATAACAACTTTAAGGCCTTGAAATGTTTGAAAGTTTAATTAATAAAAAAATAAATATTAACTTATTTAAAGTTATTTCTAAGATTGCTGATGAAAGTAATCTAGAGTGTTTTATAATTGGTGGATATGTTAGAGACTTAGTAATGGGAAAATCTGAACCAAAAGATGTAGATATATTGGTGGTAGGAGATGGGATTGAAATAGCTAAAAAAGTTTGTGCAAAATTATCTCCTAAAAAAGAAGTAAAAATTTATAAAAATTTTAGAACAGCAGCTTTTAAATATAAAAATATAGATTTAGAGTTTGTAGGTTCTAGAAAAGAAAGTTATATATCTTCCAGTCGAAATCCACAGGTGGAAATAGGAACTTTGCAAGATGACTTAAACAGAAGAGATTTCACTATTAATAGTATAGGCATAAGTTTAAATTTAAAAACTTGGGGTAAAGTTTTAGATAATTTTAATGGTTTAAATGATATTTATAAAAAACTAATAATAACACCATTAGATCCAATTAAAACTTTTTCTGATGATCCTCTAAGAATGTTAAGGGCAATTAGATTTTCATGTCAATTGGGATTTTTAATTGACCCAAATTGTCTAAAAACCATCTCATTAGAAAAAAATAGAATTAAAATAATTTCTGGAGAAAGAATTTCCGAAGAATTAAATAAAATATTGATGACTGAAACACCATCAAAAGGTTTTAAAATTCTTTATCAAACTGGAATTTTAGAAATAATTTTACCAGAATTAACATCTTTAAAAGGGATTGAGGAAATTGATGGTCAAAAACACAAAGATAATTTTTATCATACTTTGGAAGTACTTGATAATATATGTAATACTACCGATAACTTATGGCTAAGATGGTCGGCATTATTACATGATATAGGTAAAGCTCCCACAAAAAAGTTTATTAAAAAAATTGGATGGACATTTCATGGACATGAACTTAAAGGTTCTAAAATGGTTTTTAAAATATTTAAGAGACTAAATCTACCATTAAATAATATATTAAAATATGTTCAAAAAATTATATTTATGAGCTCAAGACCTATTATTTTATCTAATGATAATGTTTCTGATTCGGCAGTAAGAAGATTAATTTATGATGCAAAGCAGGATGTAGATGACCTATTGACTTTATGTGAAGCTGACATTACTACAAAAAATCCTAAGAGACACAAAAAATACTTAAATAATTTTAAAACAGTAAGAAAAAAAATTATTGAGGTAGAAAAAAGAGATCATATAAGGAATTTTCAAGCTCCAATTTCTGGCGAAGAAATAATGAATTATTTCAAATTAAAACCTGGAAAAGAAATTGGAATTTTAAAGGAATTCATAAAGGATTCAATTCTTGATGGTAAAATAACTAATGATTACAACTCAGCTAAATCTTTGATGATTGAACAAGGCAATAAAATGGGATTAAAAATTAATAAATGAAAAAATATTTTGTTTTAATTTCTAAGATAAGTTTGATTTTAGTTTTTCTGGTAATTCTAGCAGGGTCATTTGTAAGAATGACAGGAAGTGGTATGGGCTGTCCAGATTGGCCAAAATGTTTTGGACATTTAATCCCACCAACAAAAGCCTCGCAAATAGAATGGTCTCCAAACGAAACTTATAAGAAAGGAAATATTTTAAAATATGAAGGAAAATTAATAGTCGCAAATCAAGATTTTATTTCAAATAATGTTTTAAATATTTCTAATTGGGATAATTACACTAAACATGATTACTCTGATTTTGATTCTACAAAAACTTGGATTGAATTTATTAATAGATTAATTGGTGTAATAGCAGGATTATCGACTTTAATAATGTTATTTTTTTCTTTTCATTACCTCAAACAAAAAAAAATATTAATACTGAACTCATTATTAATAATTTTTGGAATGGGCTTTCAAGCATGGTTAGGAAAACTAGTAGTTGACTCAAATTTAGCTCCTTACAAAATTACAGTACATATGTTAATGGCATTAGTAATTATTTCTTTGATTATTTATTCTATTTTTTTAGCAGAACAAATTGAAAAAAACAATATTATAAAAGATATTTTAGTTAGAAATTTAGTAATATTTTCTGTTTTAATCAGCTTATTTCAAATAGTAATAGGAACTCAAGTAAGAGAGTTTATAGACCTACAATATGATGTTTTAGGGCCAAAAAATAAAGATAAATGGCTAGATGTACCCGGCTTTTACTTTTATTTTCATAGAACATTTTCAATATTAATTCTATTAATAAATCTTACACTTTTCTACCTAATTAAAACAAAAAAATATGCTTCTAAAATAATTGAAAAAATTGTTTTTGTTATTTTTCTTGAAATATTAGTTGGAGTAATTATGTTCTATTTAAATTTCCCCATTTTTAGTCAACCAATTCATTTATTATTAGCTACTATATTGTTTGGACTACAGTTTTATTTGATGCTACATTTTAAAAAAACTTATTAAATGCTATACAGAATAAGAGTTATACTGGATTCCAAAGAGGATGTTATTAGAGATTTCGAAATACCTTACAACAATACATTTGAAGAACTGCATCTAGCCATTATAAATTGTTTTGAATTTGAAGGAAAAGAAATGGCTTCATTTTACATAAGTGATGGAAATTGGAGACAAGGTCAAGAAATAGTATTGGATAATTTTTTTGTAGACAATAACAAGTTATTAATGAAAGAAACTAAATTAAATTCTATAGTAAATGAAAATCAAAAAAAATTTATTTACATATATGACTTTTTAAAACTTTGGACTTTTTTTGTTGAAATATTTGAAATTAAAAAACAGAAAAAAAACACTATTTACCCTAAATATATTTTTTCTAATGGAACTATACCAATTAATGCACCTGAAAAAATATTTGTAGCAGATAAAAAAGATAATGATTTTTCTACAGATGAATTTGGCTACGATAGTTATTACTAATCTACACTAAGCATTTCATGATTTTCATAATTCTTTAAAATATAATCAAAAGAAGCCTTCATGATTTCACCCATACATGAAGCTTTTTTAAAATTACTGTCTGCTGTAAGAGAATAAATTTGTTGAGATAATAATTTTATATTTTCGTCTTTTGAAATGTTATCACTTAGCATGCATTTAAGAATTTTTTTAGATCTTTCTTCTGAACTTAATATCCTTTTAGCAATAATTGATCTTTCTTCAATTTTGTATTGATCAATAGAATTCTTTTGTAATTTTTCCTTAATTATATTTATAATTCTTTTATTTTCTTTAAAAAATTGTGGTCTATAAATTTGTAAATTACCCTCATAACATTGTTGATCAAAATCAATTGCTCTAATTTTATATACAACTTGATCAAAGTCATGAGTAGGAATGATTACATAATTATAAGATCTCATATCTCCTAAAAGTCTGATCATACACCTTTCATTAAACTTTACAAATTCTTTAGCAATTTGTGCTTTTTCCATGTCATTGCATTTCGGTAGAAATTCATCTAAAAATTCATCTCCGGGAATACCAGTAATATGCTCTTCAATTAGAGTATCTTCAAAAACTAAAAAATTTAAATTATATGGTGATAAAATATGTTCTAATTCTAAACCATATACTCTTGAGGCATCTGCTTTTTTAACATAGAAATAAGTAAAATTATCATTTAATATATTTCTAATTTTCACCCTAAAAGGCTTTGAATTTCCAAAAGTACAATAGTCTATTGCATCTACATTTAAGAACTCCATATTTAGTTCGTTTCCATCAGAATGCAATAAGTTGTATACTTTTTTTAGATTTTCATCAATCTCTTTTCTTTCAAAATCAGAATAAAACACTCTTACCCAAAGCGTGTCAACATCTTTGTTATTATAAACAGAAACAGAACCTGAAAATCTTTTTAAATCTTCATAAAAAATTGGAATAATTAATTTTCTATTGTATGAAAGCAAATAATGATTTAAATCATTACTTATTTTATAAGAAGGTTTTTTTTTTGACATTAATTTTTTATTCATCTAAAATTTTTTCCAAAGTTAACTTATTTATTATTTGGTAAGTTATTGTCGTAAATTTGAATTAATAATTTTTATTTTGTTTTGTTTTGTTTAATTTACAATCTGAATATAGTCCCACTGGAGATCAACCTGAAGCAATTAAAGAACTTATTTCAGGAATTAATGATAAGTTAAAATTTCAGGTTTTAAAAGGAGTTACTGGTTCAGGGAAAACTTTCACTGTTGCTAACGTAATTAATAAGCTTAATAGACCCACTTTAGTTTTAGCTCATAATAAAACTTTAGCCGCCCAATTATATTCGGAATTTAAACAGTATTTCCCAAAAAACGCTGTAGAATATTTTGTATCATATTATGATTATTATCAGCCTGAAGCATATCTTCCCGTTTCCGGAACTTATATTGAAAAAGATTTATCAATAAATGAAGAAATAGAAAAGTTAAGACTCAGTACTACTTCATCATTACTTTCAGGAAGAAGGGATGTAATTGTTATTGCCTCAGTATCTTGTTTGTATGGAATCGGTAATCCTGTAGAATTCAAGAAAAATATTATTGAAATCAAAAAAAACCTTGCTATATCAAGAACAAAATTTTTACATCAACTTGTTCAAAGTCTTTATTCAAGATCTAATTTAGATTTAACTAGTGGATGTTTTAGGGTCTCTGGAGATATTATCGATATTTTTCCTAGTTACGCAGATCATGCATTTAAAATTCATTTTTTTGGTGATGAAATCGAAGAGATTGAAATATTTGATACTGTAACAAATAAAACAATAGAAAAATTAGATAAGTTATTTATTTATCCAGCAAATATGTTTGCTACATCTCCAGATGTTCTTCAAAATGCAATGAATAAAATTAGAGAAGATTTATTGAATCAAATAACCTATTTCAAAGAAATAGGAAAACATTTAGAAGCAAAAAGGCTAGAAGAAAGAACTAATTTTGATTTAGAAATGATAGCTGAATTAGGATATTGTTCTGGGATTGAAAACTATTCAAGATATATTGATGGAAGAGAGCCTGGGACTAGACCATTTTGTCTACTTGATTATTTTCCAGAAGATTATTTAATGATTGTAGATGAAAGTCATGTTACTCTATCTCAAGTACATGCAATGTACGGCGGAGATAAAAGTAGAAAAGAAAATTTAGTTGAATATGGTTTTAGATTACCTGCTGCCATGGACAATAGACCTTTGAAATATGAAGAATTTGAATACATTCAAAATCAAGTTATTTATGTAAGTGCAACACCATCAGATTATGAATTAATCAAAACTGAGGGTGTTTTTGTTGAGCAAGTTATTAGACCTACTGGGTTATTAGATCCTGTAATTGAAATAAGACAGAGTGATGATCAAATTGATGATTTAATAAACGAAGTTCAAGAAATAGTAGAAAAAAATGAAAGAATATTAATTACCACACTTACAAAAAGAATGGCTGAAGAATTAGTAAAATTTTTAAGCAGAATTGATATTAGATGTAGGTATATTCATAGTGATATTGACACTCTTGAAAGAGTGGAAATAATGCAAGGGTTAAGAAAAGGATTATTTGATGTTTTAGTTGGAGTTAATCTTTTAAGAGAAGGTTTAGATTTACCAGAAGTTTCACTTGTTATAATATTAGATGCGGATAAAGAAGGGTTTTTAAGAAGTCACCGTTCGCTAACACAAACCATTGGAAGAGCAGCAAGAAATATTAATGGGAAAGCAATATTGTATGCTAATAGAACAACTAAAAGCATGCAAAAAACGATTGAAGAAACATCTTACAGAAGAAAAAAACAAAAAATTTACAATAAAAAATTTAATATAACCCCCACTCCACTAAATAAAAGCATTAAAGATGTCTTCACAAAAGATGAAAGTCAAATAAATATTAAAAAAGAAAAAAATATTACTGAAAAAATTAAGAGTCTTTCAAAAATTGAAAAAGAAAAAGAAATGAGAAAATATAGATCTCAAATGGAAAAAGCAGCAAAATCATTAGACTTTGTTGAAGCAGCTAGATTAAGAGATATCATGAAGCTACTAAAAGATTAAGCTTTTAATTAATATTAAAAAAATGGGCACAAATCTCCCCCCTTTTATTATTTATTAACACTTATTATTTTTTTAATGAAATCTTGGAATTCTTTTCTCTTTGGAAGTGTAATAGATAAAATACCATTTCTATAAAAAGAACTTATTTTATCTCTTTCAACTGAGACGGGTAATTCAAATGATTTTTCAAAAGATGAAAACTCAAATTCTTTGAAAGTATAATTATAATCTGATTTCACTTTTTCATTAATATTAGAAACTGATAATAATCTATTATCAATTTCTACTTTGAAATCTTTGTTTTTCGCCCCTGGCACAGCAAGTTCAAGTACAAATTCCTTTTCATTCTCCTTTACATTAAAAGAAGGAATATTCTCATTACAATTAGGAACATTTATATCCCAACTATTTTTAAAAAAATCATCAAAAATTATTGGAAATAAAGACTGTTTTTTTGTTAATAAATTCATAAAGTATATTTTTTAGGTTAAACAAATTTTTAAACAATTTTAATAACTCAATAAAAATACCAAAAAGGATTTAACGACATTTTGTCTCTTATTACTGTAAAATATATGACATTATGTCGTTTAATTCACTAGTTCTTGTATTTTATCAGCAGCCTCTTGAAATTCTATAGCGCTGTAAACTTTAAATTCACAATTATCAATAATTTTTTTAGCAATTTCGGCATTAGTACCCTGAAGCCTAACTATAATTGGAATATTAATTGAATCCCCCATATTATTATAGGCATCAACTATTCCTTGAGCAACCCTGTCACATCTTACAATTCCACCAAAAATATTGACTAAAATAGCTTTCACATTTTCATCTTTCAAAATTAATCTAAAAGCAGTTTCAACTCTTTTAGCATCAGCAGTTCCTCCGACATCTAAAAAATTAGCAGGCTCCCCACCAGACTGCTTTATCAAATCCATAGTAGCCATAGCTAGACCTGCTCCGTTTACCATACAACCCACATTACCATCTAAATCCACATAATTAAGCCCCACAGCTCTAGCCTCTATCTCGACAGGGTTTTCCTCTTTTAAATCTCTCCAGGATTCGTATTCTTTATGTCTAAATAAAGAATTATCATCAAGTGTGACTTTAGCATCAACTGCCATAATTTTATCGTCAGAGGTTTTTAAAACAGGATTAATTTCGAAAAGAGAGGAATCTGAGGAAATGTAGGACTTGTAAAGCAAAGTAATGAATTTATTCATTTCTTTATATGCTTTCCCAGATAAACCTAAATTAAAAGAAATTTTTCTTGCCTGAAAAGGAACAATTCCAATTAACGGATCTATGTCTTCGTAAAAAATAAGTTCAGGTGTATTCTCTGCCACAGATTCTATATCCATACCACCCTCAGTGGAATACATTATCATGTTTTTACCTGTTTCTCTGTTTAATAAAATTGAAATATAAAACTCTTCAGGTTCTGAATCTCCTGGATAATAAACATCTTCAGTTATAAGAACCTGATTCACCAATTTACCTTCTTTAGAGGTTTGTGGAGTAATCAAATACATACCTAAAATATCTGATACTACATTTTCTAATTCATCTAAATTTTTAGCAAGTTTAACACCTCCTCCTTTTCCTCTGCCTCCAGCATGAATCTGAGCTTTTACCACAAACCAACTAGTACCAGTCTCCTTTACCAATTGATTGGCTACTTTAATCGTATTTTTTTTATCAGACAAAACATATCCTCTTTGGATATTAACTCCATGTTCTGCCAAAATCTTTTTCCCCTGATATTCGTGTAAATTCATAATTAAATATTATAATGCTAAAATAACAAACTATTAGCAAATGATAGTTACGATATAAATTTTATAATGTTATAATTGAAACAAAATGTTATATATAAATGATAAAACATTTATTATTATTCTATGATTCTTATATAATATAAATTAGTTATATGAAAAATAGAGAATTACAATTAGCAGCAAAACAATTTGGCACACCCTCCTATATATATGATACTTCAAAAATAGAAAGTCAATATAATAGATTGACTAAATCATTTAAAACAGTTAAAAATCTTAAAATAAATTATGCAGTAAAAGCCTCATCTAACTTATCTATTCTAAGATATATAAATCACTTAGGAGCAGGAATAGATACGGTATCAATTCAAGAAGTTTTGTTAGGAATTAAGGCAGGATTTAAACCTGAAAAAATAATATTTACACCCAATGGGGTTTCAATTACTGAAATAAAAAACGTTTCCAAAATGGGAGTAAATATTAATATTGATAATTTAAATATGCTTGAACAATTTGGTAGCTTATACCCTGAAATCCCTGTATGTATTAGGATAAACCCACATGTAATGGCGGGAGGAAACAATAAAATTTCTGTAGGTCATATAGATTCTAAATTTGGAATAAGCATTCATCAAATACCACTTTTACTCAGAATCGTAAAAAACACCAATATTAAAGTAAATGGAATTCATATGCACACGGGTAGCGATATTTTAGATATTGAGGTGTTTATTCATGCATCTGAGATTTTATTTGATATTGCGTCTAAATTTAAAGATTTAGAATTCATTGATTTTGGAAGTGGATTTAAGGTTCCTTATTTCCCAGGAGACAACGAAACAAATGTTGAAGAACTTGGTGTTAAACTTTCAAAAAGATTTAATGATTTTTGTAAAGAATACGGAAAAGAACTAATACTTGTTTTTGAACCTGGTAAATTTTTAGTTAGTGAAGCAGGACATTTTCTTTGTTCGGTTAACTCAATAAAACAAACCACCTCCACAGTTTTTGCACAAGTAGATTCAGGTTTTAATCATTTCGTAAGACCAATGATGTATGGGTCAAATCACCACATAGAAAATATTTCGAACCCTAATGACACTGAACGCTTCTATTCAGTTGTTGGATATATATGCGAAACTGACACTTTCGCTACCAATAGACGTATTTCTAAAATTAATGAAGGAGATGTGTTATGTTTCAAAAATGCAGGAGCATATTGTTTCTCAATGACTAGCAATTATAATTCTAGATATAAACCTCCGGAAATTTTATTTATAAATAATAAGTTTATAGAAATACGCAAAAGAGAAACCATAGAGGATCTTACAAAAAATCAAATTGAAGTAAATTTTGAAACTTTTTTAAACTAAAATTAATTTATAACTCCAGAACCTAAAAGTTCTTGTTCAACATACCAAACGGCAAACTGACCTTTTGTAATAGCTGATTGTTTTTTATTGAAAATTAAAAAAATACCATCTTTTACAAATAATAAATTTGCATTCTGAAGTGGCTGACGGTATCTAATTCTAGCTTGTACCTTAAACAATATGTTTTTTTTTAAAAACTTATCTTTTCTAACTAAATGAAGGTCAACTGACTTTATAAAAAGAACTTGTTTTAGTAATCCAGGGTGATTTTTACCCTCACCAACATAAAGAATATTATTAATGACATCTGTTTGTAATACAAATAATGGCTCCTTTGTTCCACCAACAGCTAACCCTTTTCTTTGACCATTTGTAAAAAAATGAGCTCCAGAATGATTTCCTACCCATTCACCATCACTAATCCCATAGTTGTAAGGGCTAGAAATAGCATGTAAATTATCTAACGAATGATTTTCAGTATTAAAATCTAAATGTATTTTACTGTTGGCTGGTATTTTAATAATTCTACCCTCTTTAGACTTAAGCTTTTGCTGAAGAAAATCAGGCAACTTTACTTTTCCTATAAAACATAATCCTTGAGAATCTTTTTTTTCTGCTGTAATCAAACCTTGTTTCTTTGCAATTTGACGAACCTCTTTTTTTGTTAGCTCACCAATTGGGAATAATGTTTTACTTAACTGATTTTGAGATAACTGACATAAAAAATAAGATTGATCTTTATTCTCATCTTTACCTTGCAACAATCTAAAAATATTTATATCATTTTTATTTATTTTTTCTAACCTACAGTAGTGACCAGTTGCAATAAAATCCGCACCTAGTTTTAAAGCAATTTTTAAAAAAACATCAAACTTAATATCTCTATTACATAACACATCAGGATTAGGTGTATTTCCTTTTTCATATTCGTTAAACATGTAATCAATTATTCTTTTATGATATTCTACGCTTAAATCTATTGTTTGAAAAGGAATCGAAAGTTTTTCAGAGACCATCATTGCATCATAACTATCCTCTAACCACGGACACTCTTTTGAAATTGTAACTGATTCATCATGCCAATTTTTCATAAAAATTCCAATAACATCATATCCTTTTTTAGTCAAAAGATAAGCTGCAACGCTAGAATCTACTCCGCCAGAAAGAGCAACCACTACACGTGTTTTTTTTTTTGGCATAACTAAAATTAATAAAAACTATTTTTTATTTTGAATTTTTCTCTGTTCCTCTGCCTTATCCATCATTTCTTTCATTTTTCTTTGAAACCTGTTTTGAGTAGAAGGCTTCTTTTTATTTTCTTGAATTTGAAGACGAATCTTATCTTCATCAATTATAAAATGTTTTATCATTAACATGATTAAAATTGTTAGAATATTAGAAATGAAATAATACAAACTAAAAGCACTCGCATAATTGTTGAAAAAGAACAACATCATGACGGGCATTAAATACATAATAAACTTCATGTTTGGCATACCAGGTTGAGTTGGTTGCATCTGACCTGCAGACGACATCATCGTATAGAAAAAAATTGCGATAGAAGCTAAAATTGGCAATAAACTAACATGATCACCATAAAAAGGTATACTAAATGGAAGCTCTGCTATCACATCATATGAAGAAAGATCGTCTGCCCAAAGAAATGGTTTTCCACGTAGAGGAAAAGCAATTGGGAAAAAACAAAATAATGCATAAAAAACAGGCAATTGAAATAAAGCTGGGACACAACCTAAGAGAGGGTTCGCGCCTGCTTTGTTATACAATTTCATGGTCTCTTGTTGTTTTTTTATGGCGTCATTTTTATATTTCTCATTAAGCTCAGTGATTTCAGGCTTAATCACTTTCATTCTTGCTTGGGAAACATAGGTTTTATAAGTAACTGGCGACATTAATAGTCTAGTTATAATAGTCATTAAGATGACAGCTAAACCGGCTGAAAAATATTTTTCTAAAAAACCAAATAAAGGGAAATAAATAAATTTGTTTATCCAGCCAAAAATTCCCCATCCAAAATATATCGATTCAGAAATATTATTTTGTTGATTTTTTAATATATCATAGTCATTTGGTCCAATATATAAATTCATTTTTGAATTAAATTCAGAGTTGTTTAAATCCATTGGAATTAATGAAGTATACTTTTTGGTAAATAATGCCTCTTTACTTTCTTCTTCAAATAGTTTTTTAGATTCGAAAGAAACTTCGTTTATTGGATTTTCTAAAATTAGAATACTATTAAAGAAATGCTGACCATACGAAATCCAAGAAACCGCATCTTCCTTCTCTTCACTGTCACTATAGGAGCTCAAATAATCAGTATCCTCTCCATCATATTGATAATATAATTGACTATATCTGTTCTCATACTCAATACTTTTAGCTTGTCTAAATGCTTTTAAGTCCCAATTCAAAATAATAGATTTTTGATAATCAATAACACTTTTAAAACCAGATGAAGTAATAGAAAAATCCATCATGTATCCCTTTTTAGGAACTACATATTCAAAGTTTAAAGATTGATTTTTGGAAACAGATAAAACCATAGTTAAAGTGGTATAATCTGATTTAGTATTGATAATAGGTTTAAAAGTATAATTAGATGTGTTTATTAATTTACCAGAGGATGTCCAAAAATTTAAATCGATATTTTGATTACCATCTTTAATCATATACAAAGGATCTCCTTTATAATCAGTAAAGTTCTTTAACTGAGCCTCAATTAATTGTCCTCCTTTAGACGAAAATATTAAAATAAGATCCTCATTTTCAATAATTACTTCTTCTTCTGAATCAGAACGAGATTCAATAAAAGGTTTCTGATCTTTTTCCTTTAAATCAAATGAATTTGATAATTCGCTATTCAAAACCGATAATGAATTATCCGATTGCTTAATAACTAATTCATTTTTTGATTCGTTTTCTACACTTACTTGATCAATTTCAGGAATTGTATTAATCCACCAAAATAAGCCTGCCATAAGTATAACAAATCCAATTATTTGAAAAGGATCAATTTTATTTTCTTCCATTTAATTTTTAGAGTTTTTATAATTTAAACATGCATTGACAAAAGAAACAAATAAAGGATGAGGACATTCAACTGTACTCTTGTATTCAGGATGAAATTGCACACCAATGAACCAATTATTTGATGGTAACTCAATGATTTCAACTAATCCAGTTTCAGGATTAACTCCACTAGTCTTTATTCCATTTTTGTGTAAATCATTTAAGTAATCATTATTTAACTCCCAACGGTGCCGATGTCTTTCGTTGATAAATTCAGAATTATAAATTCCGTGAACTTTAGAATTTATTTCAATTTTACATTCCCAAGATCCTAAGCGCATTGTTCCTCCTTTGTTGGTGATATTTTTTTGATTTTCCATTAAAGAAATTATTGGGCTATTGGTATTCTCATTCATTTCAGTAGAATTAGCATCTTTTAGAAATAATACATTTCTAGCAAACTCAATAACAGCCATTTGCATACCTAAGCATATTCCAAAAAAAGGAATATTTTTTTCTCTAGCGCATCTTATTGCATCTATTTTACCTTCAATTCCCCTTGAACCAAATCCGGGTGCAACTAAAATTCCATCAAGCTTAGAGATTTCATTTTTAATTTGATTTTTATCAATATATTCTGAATGAATTGATACAACTTCTACTTTTGTTTCATTTTCAGACCCAGCATGAATCAAAGATTCTAAAATTGATTTATAAGAATCTTGGAGCTCAACATACTTTCCAATTAATCCAATTTTAACATTGTTTTTTGGAAACTTTAACCTATTGACAAAATTAGACCACTTTTCTAAATTAGTATTATTGGAACTTTTTAAATTAAGCTTTCTAAGAACAACTTGATCTAATTTTTCATTTTTCATTAATAAGGGAACTTCATAAATAGTTGAAGCATCGATTGATTGGATAACGGAATCTACCTCAACATTACAAAATAATGCTAACTTATTTTTTATATCATCTGAAATTTCATGTTCAGTTCTACAAACTAAAATATCAGCAGTAATACCACTTTCCATTAATGTTTTTACAGAATGTTGTGTTGGCTTAGTCTTCAACTCTTTAGCTGCAGACAAATACGGAACTAAAGTTAAATGGATTACAAGAGAATTACTTTTTCCTAATTCCCATCTCAGTTGACGAACTGATTCTATATAAGGTAAAGATTCAATATCTCCTACAGTCCCTCCTATTTCAGTGATAATTACATCAAAAGTTCCTTTATCTTCTAATAATCTAATTCTTCTTTTGATTTCATTAGTAATATGTGGAATTACCTGAACAGTTTTACCTAAAAACTCACCTTTTCTTTCTTTTTCAATAACGGTTTGATAAACTCTTCCAGTGGTAACATTGTTAGCTTGAGAAGTTTTAACATTTAAAAATCTCTCATAATGACCTAAATCTAGATCTGTTTCGGCGCCATCGTCTGTAACATAACACTCTCCATGTTCATAAGGATTTAAGGTGCCAGGATCAACGTTTATGTAAGGATCAAATTTTTGAATGGTAACACTAAAACCTCTTGATTGAAGTAATTTAGCTAAAGAAGCTGAAATTATGCCTTTCCCTAAAGAAGAACTTACTCCGCCGGTAACAAAAATAAATTTTGATTTGGACATTAAATATTATTCTAAAAATTCTTTAAGACGTCAAAAATACAAAAAGAAATAAGAAAGAGATTCTATTTAATTATAATTGCACATCCTATGTCCAATTATAATTCACAACTCTTTTAAGTTCAGGACTCAAGGTATTATGAATTGGACAATTATCACCTGAATTCTCTAACAAAAGCTTTTCATCAAATGAAATATTTAACGGTAGGTTAATATCAACTCTAATTTCAGAGATTCTTCTAGGATTTGAAGACATGATTTTTTCAACTTTAGCTACAACATTTTTAAAATCAATATTTAATTGATTGGCTTTAATTGCCATAACTGTTATCATACAAGATGCTAATGCCGTAGCAACGGCATCAGTTGGCGAGAACGCTTCTCCTTTACCAAAATTATCTACAGGAGCATCTGTAATGAATTCATTACCTGATTTTTCATGGACACATTTAGTCCTCAAGTTTCCTTGATAAAAAACTTTACTAATCATTTCAATAAGATATTTTATTTTATTTCAGAGATATTTAATTTTTCATGTTTAACCAAATATATAGACTTATTCACAAATCCCTTATTTAAAGGAAAATAATTAAATTTATTTTGTAAATATTCAGTTTCACCAATTTTGATAGATTTGGTAAAATTTTTTTTATTTGCGACTCTTAAAATTAAGTCAAGAACAATATCATGCCCCCTTATAGCTATTTTATTAGGACGTTTCCCAAATTCTTCTAAATAAGAATTATTAAACAAATTGATTTTTTCATTATCGTAAATAGGCATATAATAACTTGGATATGTAAAATTTAAATTGCCCAAATGTTCAAAAGAAATATTTTCATTTTCATAGACGTCAGATCTAAAAGTAGTTAACATAGAAATATTTCTATCACTAGAAATCTGCGAATTCAAAAGAGAGGAAACGCTAGTTATAATATTTAAATTTTCTGATTCTAAAAAAACTATGTTATTCTTTGTTGAAACTAATAAAGAATCGGTAACCTCAGGATCAACATATCCATTATTCTCATCAGTATTTATCAATTCAGCGTAAGGAAACCTTTCAGATAATTGTTGTTTTATATTTTCATGATTATTGTCATAAATAATCATAACACATGGATCTGGTTCATCTTTAATCATTAAATCTACATATTCTAACATTCTATTTCTCTGATTTAATTTTGAAGGCATAGACTGTACAACATTTTCGTTAATTTCAATTTCTTTAGAACTTAAAGGAGATATAATAGGAGTTTTAGATTTAACAATTGCTCTCGATAATTGATTAATATTTCTAGGGATTAATGGACCTAAAATAAAATCATAATCTTCAATTCTTTTATTATCAATTATTTCTAAAATAGTAACAAAATTATTCTTGGTATCTATCACATCAACTTCCAAGTTTATTCCACTTTTTTTGACCATATTAATAGCGTTAATTGCCCCACTATAGAAGTCCAAAGAAATAGTTGTTAAATTTAAGTTTTTTAATAAAAATTTAGAATTCTCCACAGAATCTAATTCTATTTGGTCTAATTTAAAAGGAGCTAGTATAGCAATTTTAATAAGTTTTTTATTTATGATACTATCCATTAAATTAACTTTAAAATAATCTTTTTCTGGAGAATCATATATTATTGTATCTTTTTTGACTAACAATGGTATTGTTTTTTCTAGGAACTCTCTCTTTACAGGAATATTCAAAAGCATTTTTCGGGATAACCTAGAGCCTTTTATATGAGGATTATACTTTTTGATGTCTTCAACAGTAATATTATAAATTTTAGAAATTAAGTAAAGTGTTTGTTTTTTTTGAACTTTATGAATCAAAGTATCAACAACATAAAAATTCGTCTGGTTTTCACTACTTTCCTGAGAGTAAATTATTACAGGTAATAAAAAAAATAATATTTTAAATTTATTAATTATTCCCATTCTATTGTTGCTGGTGGCTTGGAACTTATATCATAAACAACTCTGTTAACCCCTTTTACATTATTAATAATTTTATTAGAAATATTTTGTAAAAATTCGTATGGAAGATTAACCCAATCTGCTGTCATTCCGTCGGTAGACTCGACTGCTCTCAAGGCTACACATTCTTCATAAGTCCTTTCATCTCCCATAACTCCTACGCTTTTTACAGATAAAAGAATTGCTCCAGCTTGCCAAACCTTATCATATAGATTATACTCTTTTAGTCCATTAATAAATATATAATCTACTTCTTGTAATATTTCCACTTTTTCTTGAGTTATATCACCTAAAATTCTAATTGCTAATCCTGGTCCAGGAAATGGGTGTCTTTTAAGAAGATTTTTATCAATATTTAAAGCTGATCCAACTCTTCTTACCTCATCTTTAAATAACATTTTTAAAGGCTCGATTACAGAAAGTTTCATAAAATCAGGTAAACCACCAACATTGTGATGAGATTTTATTGTAGCTGATGGACCTTTAACTGATATAGATTCTATTACATCTGGATAAATAGTCCCTTGTGCCAGCCATTTAGCACCATTTATAAGCTTGGATTCTTTATCAAAAACATCAACAAAAGCTTTTCCAATAATTTTTCTTTTTTGTTCTGGATCAGTAATTCCCTTTAGAAGGTTTATAAAATAATTTGAAACATCCACTCCCTTTACATTTAAACCCATTCCTTTGTATTGATTCAAAACATCAGAAAACTCATTTTTTCTTAAAAGACCATTGTTTACAAAAATACAATGTAAATTTTCTCCAATTGCTTTGTGAAGAAGAATAGCTGAAACAGTAGAATCCACACCTCCAGAAAGTCCTAAAATAACTTTTTCAATCCCCACCTTGTTTTTAATTTCTAGAATAGATTTTTTAGAAAAAGAATCTGGTGTCCAATCTTGCTTCAATTTTGAAATGTTGACTAAAAAGTTTTTAAGTATTTCTTTTCCATTCTTAGTATGGTAAACTTCTGGGTGAAATTGAATAGCATAAACCATCTCATCCTTAATTGAATAAGCTGCGTTTTTAACATCTTTAGTGCTAGAAATACATTTAGCATTATTAGGTAAACTTTCTATTGTGTCACTATGACTCATCCAAACTTGAGAATTGATTGGGATATTTTTAAAAAGAAGGTCTTGGTGTTCGATAGACGTCAAATTAGCTCTTCCGTATTCTCTTTTATTTGAGGGAATAACTTTTCCTCCATAAAAATGAGCTATATATTGCGCGCCATAACATACACCTAATAAAGGTTTTATTCCTTTAATTTTAGACAAGTCAAAATGTAACGCATCTTCAGATCTTACAGAGAAGGGAGACCCAGAAAGTATTACAGCTTTAAAAGAATTAAAATTTATACCTTTACTGTTATAAGGGTGTATTTCACAATAAATAAACAATTCCCTTATTCGTCTAGCAATTAACTGAGTATATTGAGAACCAAAATCAATAATTAATACTTTTTCTTCCATATTTAAAATTACTATTTAAACAATATATAACTACTTTTTTTATAAAGAAATAACTAAAAATTTGTTATCAAAAGGGTTTAAGTTATCCATTAGAATATCAATAAATTCATCACCATGATTTAAATAAAAATCAGAAAAATTAATTTCTCTTTCTTGTAAAGAGTTATTAGGGAATAATTCTTCTTTAATTAATTTTAACCTTTTAATTTTTTCTTTATGTTTTCTTTTGTAAGCTTTAATTAGTTTTTTTTCCAAATTTTCTATTCCTTTTAATTGTTTAACTTCTTGAGCTTTTAAAGCTCCAAGAAATGATTTATCAGTTTTAAGACTTAATTCATGTAGTTTAATAAAATTATCATTTATTGATTTTTTCAAACTAGTTAAATCAATCTCTTCTTTAACAATTTTACTCAAATAAAACACACTTAATTCATTAAAGTTTTTAAAAATATTTGGTATTTTAATTTCTAATTTTTTACATTTTTTTTTGGTTTTTTGAGAAACTAAAAGAACAGAGTTTCTAACAACTAGAATTGGAAATAGTAAATCCTTACTAATAAAAAATTTCTTCAGCTGAAGCCAATATGCAATTTCACTTCCGCCACCAACATAAGCTAAATTTGGAAGAATCTTTTCCTGAAAGAAAGGTCTAAATAAAACATTTGGCGAAAATCTTTCGGGAAAATTATTAATTTCATTTATGATCTCATTTTCAGAAAACGAAAAATCTGTTTCTAAAACTTTATATACAGAGTTCACCCTTTGTATTCTTGAACGTAAATTATTTTTCAAATAAAATAAATTTATTTCTCTTGGGTTTACTTGAGGTTTTATGTTAATATCAATTAAACTCTTATTTGTCTTGGAAACATTATTGTAACAATTATTATTTTTAATCTCATCAATTAAATCTGCGCAAATAATTTTTTTAAGTTTCGCATCGTCCGGATTTAATATTAATAAACCATGTTTTCCAAATATACTATCAACCAAATCAAAGGTTGCATCTGACAAGTTATCGTTATTTAAATATGCATCTTTAAATAATTTTAATAATTTTTTTGAATTCACATTTTCATTTCCAAAAAAGTCAATCATCTCATTAAATAAATTGTCTAAAGAACTAGTTTCTAAATGACCTACTGCACCTTTTGTTGAAACATCCCAATGAAATTTATTATTATTTGTTTTAAAGAAATTTATTTCTTTGTAATCGTGATCTTCAGAGGCCATCCAATAAATAGGTATAAAATCATTTTTAGGATATTTATTTTTTAATTTTTTACAAAGATTAATTGCATCAATTATTTTATAAAAAAAATATAAAGGACCTGTAAATAAATTAAGCTGATGCCCTGTAGTTACAGTAAAAGTATTACTATTTTTTAATTTATTTATAGCATCATTTTGAAAAGAATTTTCTGAAACTTTTTTATAGTTTGATATTAATAAATCTGTTAAAGGTTTTCTATAATCATTATTAAAATTCTTTTTTTTATCTGAAATTTGATCTTGGTAATTTTCTAATTGATTATCTCTTCCATAAAAATCAAAAACACTATTATCTTTATTAACATAATCTTGTGTTATTTTTGGTAGATGTCTAGTGATATTTGAGTCTATTAGTTTCAAAAAATTATATTATGGTTTATTAAAAAATGAGTCAACAAATTCTATTTTATTAAATAATTGCAAATCTTCTAAGCCTTCTCCAATACCAATAAATTTAATTGGAATTTTGAATTGATCTGAAATGCCTAAAACTACTCCCCCCTTAGCAGTTCCATCTAACTTGGTTACGGCTAATGCCGTAATTTCTGTAACGTTAGTAAATTGTTTAGCTTGCTCAAAAGCATTTTGACCAGTTGATCCATCAATAACTAATAAAACTTCATGAGGAGCATCAATATTTTTCTTTTGAAGAACTCTTTTAATTTTACTTAATTCGTTCATCAAGTTAGTTTTGTTATGCAGTCTTCCTGCTGTATCAATTAACACAACATCGGCTTTCTTATTAATCGCTGATTCTAGAGTATCAAAAGCAACTGAAGCTGGATCACTACCCATTTCTTGTTTAATTAAATCAACTCCAACTCTATTAGCCCATATCTCTAATTGGTCGATTGCAGCTGCTCTAAATGTATCAGCTGCTCCAATAACAACCTTTAATCCTTCAGATTTATAATAATTTGCCATTTTCCCAATCGAGGTAGTTTTACCAACCCCATTAACTCCAACTACCAAAACAACGTGGGGTCTAATTTTTGAAATATTCCATTTACTTTCTTCGTCAGACGAATCGATAATACCTATAATTTCTTCTTTCAATATTAAATCTAATTGATCTGAGTTAATATATTTATCCTTCGCTACTCTAGATTCAATTTTATCAATAATTTTAAGTGTAGTCTTTACTCCAACATCTGAGGAGATTAAAATCTCTTCTAGTTCGTCTAGAACATCATCATCTACTTTACTTTTCCCAATAATTACTTTTGAAATTTTTTTAAAAAAAGAAGAACTGGACTTTTTTAGTCCTTTATCAAGAGATTCTTTATTTTTTTTTGTAAAAAGTTTTGTGAAAATTGATTTCTTTATTTTTACAGTAGGTTCTTTATTATAATCAGATTCCTTTTTGAACTCAGGTACTTTTTTGACTTCGTTTACCTTTTTAAATTCAGACTTCTTTTTGACTTTAGGATACTTTTTATCTTTTTTTTGACTGATTCCAAAAAGCTTTTTAAAAAAACTCATAATTAAAATATTAACTCAAATATATGAAAACAAAAAAAGCCACTAAAAAGTGACTTTAAATTTTAACTAAAAAAATATTATTATTTTTTTGCTAACCACTCATTTACTTTTTCAGGTGCCATAATTGACTCAACAAAAATATATGCACCCGTTTTAGGACTTTTTACCATTTTGATAGCTTTAGAAAGTCTTTTTGAGCCAGTTTGTAATGATGCTACGGATTTTTTTGCCATGACCTAAAATTATTTAATTTCTTTATGAATAGTGTTTTTCTTCATGATAGGATTAAATTTCTTAATTTCTAATCTATCAGGTGTGTTTTTTTTATTTTTAGTAGTTATATATCTAGAAGTTCCTGCTAAACCAGAATTCTTATGCTCTGTACATTCTAATATAACTTGAACTCGATTTCCTTTCTTAGCCATGATTAAACTCTATTAATTTTAGATTCTTTTAAAACTGCTGAAATACCTTTTTTATTTATTGTTTTGAGAACTGAAGTTGAGACTTTTAGTGTAATCCATTTTCCTTCTTCAGGAATAAAAAACTTTTTTTTGATAAGATTAGGTTCAAATCTTCTTTTAGTTTTATTCATAGCTTTAGAAACATTATTTCCAACTAAAACTTTTTTCCCAGATATTTCACAAACTTTTGACATAATTAAGTCTTTTTAAACAGGCTGCAAATTAACAACTTTTTTAGAGTATTGCCAAATTTTTTAATCTCTAGTTAATAATTCTGAAAATAATAGTTCCAAAGCCTTGTTAACAGTCTTATTAATATTTTTTTCTCTGTTTTTGCCAAAGTTAAATTCGAATGACTTGACATCTTTTGGAGTTGCAATAGAGATAAATATCTTTCCAATTGATTCATTTGAATCTCCTTTATTTGGACCTGCATTTCCTGTTGTAGAAATTGAATAGTCACAACCTAATATTTTTTTAGTTTTTATTGCCATTTCATTCGCTACATGTGAGCTAACAACTGAATATTTTTTAATTGTATCACGTTGAACACCCAAAATATTTTCCTTAATAGAAGTGTCATATGCAACTACAGAACCTTTGAAATATTTCGAAGCTCCAGAAAAGGTGGTGAATCTTGATGACAACAAACCTCCAGTCAAACTCTCAGAAATACCTAAAGTTTGATTAAACTGGATAAGTTTTTTGCCTATTTCATTTTCAATTGGATTTAAAGTTTCATATCCAATTATAATTTTTCCTAAAATTTTATAAAGCTTAAGAATTAAATCATCCATTTTTTCTTCCAAAATAGATTTATTATCCCCCTTGGCTGATAATCTTAATCTTACTCGACCTAGATTTGGCAAATAAGCCAATTTGAAATTTAAAGGAATATTAGATTCAAAGTTTTTTAATTTTTTTGCAATATAACTTTCTCCTTTTCCATAAGTGATTAAAGTTTTATTAATAATTACTGGACATTTGTATTCTTTCTTGATTTGTGGAATTATAAAATCTGTCATCATTGATTTCATTTCAAAAGGAACACCAGGAAGTGATATAAAAAGAGTATTCTTTTCTTTAATACTCATACCTGCTGCGGTACCATAAAGATTTGGAATTAATTTAGCTCTAGATGGTAGAAGTGCTTGAGCTCTGTTCAATTCATTAATTGGATTGTCAACAAATTTTTCAAAAAGCTTTTCAATATGAATTAATATTTCTGGATTATGAACTAATTCATCATTAAAAAAATCACAAAATGCATCCTTAGTAATATCATCATTAGTTGGACCTAATCCCCCCGTTAATATAACGATATCGTAATTATCCTGAGCCTCTTTTAAACTTAATAAAATTTCATCTTTAAAATCTCCAATTGAAACTATTTTACTAACCTCAATACCAATTCTAATTAATTCTTTGGAAATAAAAGTCGAATTGGTATCAACAATTTGACCAATTAAAATTTCGTCTCCAATAGTAATTATATGGGCTTTCATTTCTACTTGATTTTAATTGAAAAATTTTCTTTTTTGTCGAGAAATCCAGTCAATACGTCATTTTCTTCAATTGGACCAACTCCAGAGGGAGTTCCCGTAAAAATGATATCTCCAATTTTTAATGTAAAATAGTTTGATATTTCTGAAATTAAATCGTCAATCTTCCATAGCATATTATATGTATTTCCTTTTTGAACAACTTTTTCATTCTTTTTAAGAGAAAAATCAATGTTATTTAAATCTTCAAAATTATTTTTATTTATCCATTTACCTATCAAAGCAGATCCATCAAAAGCTTTTGATTTCTCCCACGGAAGTCCATTTAATTTTAATTCATTTTGAATATCTCTAGCTGTAAAATCTATTCCTAACCCAATTTCATCATAATACTTATGTGAAAATTCATTTGAGATATATTTGCCAAGCCTATTAATTTGAACTAAAATTTCAACTTCATATTGAATATTTTTCGAGTAATTAGGTATAAAAAAAGGTTGTTTTTTACGAATAATGGAAGTTTCTGGTTTTAAAAATAAAACAGGAGAATCTGGTCTATTATTATTTAATTCCTCAATGTGATCATCATAATTTCTACCTACACAAATAATCTTCATACTATAATTTATTGTTTAACTTATTTATTCTCAATTGAGTAAGAACTTTTTTAGTGTACATTGGAAAATCAGCATTTAACAACCAACCAAAATATCCAGGTTCATTTTTTAAAATATAATCTACAGTTTTTCCCTTATGTTTTCCAAAAGAAAAGCATGGAATATCATCTTCGTTATATTTAATAAAACCTGCTAAATCAACATTTTTTCCTCTAGTTGAAAATTCGGAGAGAAATCTTACATCATTTTGTAAATCAGGATATTTTTGAATTTGAGATTCTAAAACTTCAAAAGTTGCTAAAGTGTCAGCTTTTGAAGAATGAGCATTTTCTAAAGATTTTCCGCAATAAAATTTATAAGCAGCACTTAAAGTTCTTTGTTCCATTTTATGAAAAATATTTTGGACATCAACTGTCGAAATATTTTCTAAACTAAAATCTATATCAGATCTCAAAAGTTCTTCCGCAAGCAATGGAATATCAAACTTATTTGAATTAAAACCTGCTAAATCACAATTCTGAAGCATAGATTTTACATCAGAAGCAATAGATCTAAAACTAGGTTCATTTTTGACTGTATCATTAGTGATTCCGTGAATATTTGAAACTTCTAAAGGAATTGGAATGCCTGGATTAACTAACCAAGTTTTTGATTCTTTATTTCCATTTGGAAATACCTTTAAAATGGATATTTCAACGATTCTATCCAAAGAAATATTGATACCTGTTGTTTCTAAATCAAAAAAACAAATTGGCTTTGATATTTTTAAATTCATATTAGATAGGAAAGTTAGAATCCCAGTTTTCAATTAAATCTTTAATTCTTTTTATAAACATTCCTCCCATGGCACCATTTACAATTCTATGATCAAAACTGTGAGATAAAATAATTTTTTTTCTTACTCCTATAAAATCACCACGGTTTGTCTCTATAACAGAGGGAACCTTTCTAATCGCACCCAATGCTAAAATACCAACCTGAGGCTGATTAATTATAGGAGTTCCCATTAAGGTTTCAAAAACTCCAACATTACTAATGGTGTAAGTTCCGTCTTGAATTTCATCAGGTTCTAATTTACTGAGCCTAGATCTATTTGCCAAATCATTAACTTTTTTAACTAACCCTATCAAACTTAAACGATCTGCATTTTTAACAACTGGAAGTATTAAATTTCCATCAGATAAAGCTGTAGCCATTCCGATATTAATATTTTTTTTATTAATAACATTATATTTCTCCAAACTAGAGTTAAGAATAGGGAATTCTTTTAAAACTTGTGCAACCAACATTATAAAAATCGGAGTAAAAGTTATTTTTTCACCCTCTCTTTTATGAAATATATTTTTATTTATTTCTCTCCAGTTCCATAACTCTGTTATATCTGCTTCAATAAAAGCATGTACATGAGCTGATTCTTTCTGACTATTTATCATATGATCAGAAATCAATCTTTCCATTCTGCTCATCTCGTAAATATCATCACTATTTTTTTGAGATAAATTAGAGGTTTTTATATCATCGACGTTTACTTTTACTCCTTTTTTTTCAGATATATAGGTTAATAAATCATTTTTAGTAATTCTGCCATTTTTACCAGATCCTTTTATTGTTTCTAATTCCATCAGGTTAATTCCTTCCTTTTTTGAAATATTCGTTACTAAAGGGGAGTAATTTTTTTGTACTGAATGTTCTGTTGGAGAGTCAATAATCTCTTTTGCTTTAAAAATCAAACTTTTTGTCTCATCTTCTGAAGATTTCAGTTCCTTAATCGGTTTTGAAATTAGTTGACTATCAATTAATTGATCAGTTTCAATAACAGCCAAAGGTTGACCTACTTTGACAACATCATTAACGCTACATAATTTTTCAATTAAAACACCTGAAACATCACTTGGAACTTCTGAGTCTACTTTGTCAGTAGCAATTTCAACAACCAGATCATCAATATTGATTTTATCACCTGTGTTTTTCAGCCAATTTATGATCGTGGCTTCTTCAACACTTTCCCCCATTTTAGGCAACAAAAGTTGAAATTTAGACATTAAATTAATTTAAATTATTTACAAAAATATTAAATAAAAAACTAAGAAATATTTTTAATTGAATTTTCAAAAGGAATCCTTTTAATAATACTTCTTCCCAAAGTAACTTCATCTGTGAATTCTAATTCATTTCCTACTGAAACTCCTCTAGCAATTGTAGTTATCTTAATTTCATAATTTTCAAGTTGTTTGTATACATAAAAATTAGTTGTGTCACCTTCCATAGTGGCACTTAGTGCAAATATTAGTTCTGAAATATCATTATTTTCAACCTTTTTAATTAAAGAAGAAATATTTAATTGGTTAGGACCAATCCCCTCTATTGGTGAAATTTTACCTCCTAATACATGATAAATTCCATTGAATTGCCCTGTGCTTTCTATCGCCATTACATCTCTTATGTCTTCAACTACACATATAATAGATTTATTTCTTTTTATATTAGAACAAATTTCACATAATTCAATATCTGAAATATTATGGCAACTTTCGCATAGAACAACATTATCTATGAGTTCATTTAAAGATTTCGAGAGTTCCTTAGTTTGTGAATTAGGTTGTTGTAATAAAAACAACACCAACCTTAAGGCGGTTCTTTTACCTATCCCTGGTAATTGAGACATTTCGTTAACAGCATTTTCAAGTAATTTTGATGAAAAATTCATTTTTTAAAGATACTACTAGATTTTGTAAGTACCATAATTAGTATATTTGAAAAAGATTATTTTTTAATGTCCGCGTCTATTATTTTAATCGTTATTTTAACTTACTTCACTGTTCTTTTTATTATTTCTCATTTTACAAAAGGAAATGATGATAATACTACATTTTTTTCAGCAAACAAGAACTCGCCTTGGTATTTAGTAGCATTTGGTATGGTAGGAGCATCACTTTCAGGTGTAACATTTATTTCTGTTCCTGGAGATGTTGGTAAATTACAATTTACTTATTACCAAGTGGTATTGGGCTACTTGGTTGGGTACTTAATAGTTGCATTTGTTCTACTACCAATATATTATAAACTTAATCTAACATCAATTTATGAGTACCTCAAAGATAGATTTGGCCCAGTAACCCATAAAACTGGAGCATTTTTCTTTTTTATTTCTAGAATGCTTGGAGCTTCTTTTCGTTTATTTTTAGTAGCTATTGTTTTACAACAATTTGTATTTGAATCATGGAATATTCCTTTTGAAATTACTGTAATTATTTCAATTTTATTAATATGGATTTATACATACAGAGGAGGCATCCAAACAATTGTTTGGACTGATACTTTACAAACAAGCTTCATGCTTATTTCTGTTGTTCTTTCCATTTATTTAATCTGTCAAAGTTTAAATTGGAGTCTTTTTGATTTCATTAATTCCGATGAATTAAAAAATTTCGATAAAATAATAGTTAATGATAGTTTTTTACAAAGAAATCATTTTATTAAATCTTTTGTAGGTGGTGTTTTTATTACTATTTGTATGACTGGTCTTGATCAAGACATGATGCAAAAAAATTTAACCTGTAAATCTCTGAAAGATGCACAAAAAAATATGATTTTTTTTAGTATAGTTTTAGTTATTGTAACTTTCTTGTTCTTGTTTTTAGGAGCATTATTATTTATATATGCACAAAAAAATAATATAGAAATTCCATTAATGAATGGGGTGCCAAATCCCGACTTATTATTTCCCGAAATAGCGCTTAATAATGACTTAGGGATTGTTATTGGAATTACTTTTCTTTTAGGTCTAATAGCAGCTGCATACAGCAGCGCAGATAGTGCATTAACTTCTTTAACAACATCTTTTTGTGTTGATTTTTTAGATTTAAAGAACACACCCAATAATATTCAAAAAAAAATTAGAAAAAGAACACACATAATTATGAGTTTTATCTTGGTGATTGTAATTATAATTTTTAAAAAATATTTAAATACTAATGTGATTGATGGTTTATTAACAGTGGCAGGATATACTTACGGACCCTTATTAGGTTTGTTTACATTTGGGATATTCACAAATTATAAGATTAAAGATGAATATTCTTGGTTAGTGGCTTTATGCTCTGTTATTTTAGTTTTATTTATTGGAAATATCCCATCAAGTAGCTTAGGAAATTATGAAATTGGTTATGAACTTCTTCCAATCAATGGATTCATAACTTTTATAGGACTAATATTGATTCGTAGAAAGTAAGACTAAAGTGCATGCCTCTATATAACTTATCGATTCTTTTTCTAATAATTTGTAAAATTCAGTGTTTTCAGTTCCTGGATTAAAAATCACTCTTTTTGGATTTAGAGAAATTATGTATTTGTAGTACCCTTTCTGTCTTTGTTGATTTAAATATAATGTAACAGTGTGAACATTTTTAAAAGGATTTAACTTATTTTGAATATTTATTCCATTAATTTTACCTTTATTTAATCCAAAAGCTATTACCTCAATCTTATTTAAAGATAATCTTCGGGCAGCAATATTTGAATAACGATCAGGATTTAAGGAGGTACCTAATACTAAAGTTTTTTTTACCATCTTATTATTACACTTCCCCAAGTAAAACCAGCACCAAAAGCAGCAAGAATTACCAAATCTCCCGCTTTAATTTTTCCTTCATTGAAAGCTTCACTAAGTGCTATAGGAATTGAAGCAGCAGTAGTGTTTCCATATCGCATTATATTATTATAAACTTGATCATCTGAAAGCTCAAGTTTGCGTTGTATAAACTGAGATATTCGTAAATTAGCTTGATGAGGTATCAACAAATCAATATTCTCTTTTTTTAATTTATTTTTATTCAAACCCTCGTAAATTACTTCTGGAAACCTTACAACAGCATTTTTAAAAACAAGTTTACCATTCATATTAGGATAATAACTCTGATCATTTGGATCGTTGTCTTTTAATATATCATCAACCCATCTAGTACCAAAACCAGGAGCTAAACACGACAACTCTTCCGCATATTCTCCTTGGGAATGTAAATGAGTAGACAAAATACCTTTGGAATTATCCCTCTCTCTGCTTAAAATAGCTGCTCCTGCTCCATCTCCAAAAATAACAGAAACAGTTCTTCCTCTAGTAGTTTTATCAAGTCCATCAGATTGATTCTCTGAACCAATTATAAGAATATTTTTATACATACCAGTTTTAATGTATTGGTCGGCAACAGAGATTGCATAAACAAAACCTGAACACTGCGCTCGAACATCCAAAGCACCAATTGTATCTAACCCTAACAGCTTTTGAACTATAACTCCAGGCCCAGGAAAATAAAAATCAGGACTCAAAGTAGCAAAAACTATAAAATCAATTTCTTCTTTATTTATTCCAGAATTTTTAATTGCAATTTTAGCTGCTTTAACTCCCATTTCGGAGGTTCTGTTTCCAGAATTAGGCTCAGCCCATCTTCTTTCTTTAACACCTGTCCTTTCTTGAATCCAAGAATCACTTGTGTCCATAATCTTTGACAAGTCATCATTAGTAACGATGTCTTCAGGAACATAATGGCCCATACCAATAATTTTTGAATTGAACATAAATTTATAGATGTTGTTTATTGCAATTTAAATAAAAAATAATCAATCAATAATATTAAAAAAAAATGATTAAATAGTGTCAATTTGTCACTAACGTTTATTTGGTATATGATTTGAGTTATTATGATAAAATTAAAATCATGGCAAAAGGTAAAATTAATGTATCAGTTGAAAATATATTTCCACTAATTAAGAAGTTTCTATACAGTGACCACGAAATATTTCTTAGAGAACTAATTTCAAATGCAACCGATGCTACTTCAAAATTAAAACACTTAAGTAGTATTGCAAAAAATAAAATCAAAATAGACAATCCGATTATTGAAATAAAAATTGATAAAAAGGGGAAAAAATTACATATTATAGACCAAGGTATAGGTATGACTATAGATGAGGTTAAAAAATATATCAACCAAGTCGCATTTTCAGGAGCTGAAGAGTTTTTAGAAAAATATAAAGATTCGGCAAAAGATACTGGAATAATTGGTCATTTTGGACTTGGATTTTATTCAGCATTTATGGTAGCTGAAAAAGTAGAAATAAACACAAAATCTTACAAGGATGACAGCGGAGCTCATTGGATATGTGATGGGTCTCCAGAATACACTCTTTCAAAAAGTGACAAAAAAGACAGAGGAACTGAAATAATTCTTCATATTGATAAAGATTCTAAAGAATTCTTAGAAGAATCAAGAATAAGAACCTTACTTTCAAAGTATAATAAGTTCATGCCAGTTCCAATTAAATTTGGAACTAAAGAAATAACGAATAAAGTTGGAAAGGGAGATAAAGAAAAAGAAGTCAAAAAAACAGTTGACGATATTATTAACAACTCTAATCCAGCATGGACCAAAGCTCCATCTGATTTAGATGAAAATTCATATAAAGAATTTTACAGAGAGTTATATCCTATGCAATTTGAAGAACCTCTTTTTAATATTCATTTAAATGTTGATTACCCTTTTAATCTTACTGGAATATTATACTTTCCTAAAATTTCAAATGATATAAATGTTCAAAAAGACAAAATTCAGCTATATCAAAACCAAGTTTTTGTTACTGATAATGTAGAGGGTATAGTTCCAGAATTTCTAACTCTTCTTAGGGGTGTTATAGATTCCCCTGATATACCTTTAAATGTTTCTAGAAGTTATTTACAAGCTGATGGAGCAGTAAAAAAAATAAGTAATTACATAACAAGAAAAGTAGGAGATAAATTAAATTCTCTTTTTACTAAAAATCGTGAAGAATTTGAAAAAAAATGGAACGATATTAAGGTTGTTATTGAATACGGGATGCTTAGTGAAGAAAAGTTTTACGACAAAGCTCAAAAATTTGCTTTGTATCCAACAGTGAATGATGAATTTTTCACTTTTCAAGAACTAAAAGATAAAATTTCTAAAACTCAAACTGATAAAGATGAAAAACTAATTATTCTTTATGCATCTAATAAAGATGAACAGCACCCATATATTGAAGCGGCTAAAGCAAAAGGATACGAAGTTCTTTTACTAGATTCTCCTATAATAAGTCACCTTATACAAAAAATTGAATCAAGTAATGATAAAGTTTCTTTTTCAAGAGTAGACGCAGATGTAATAGATAAATTAATCAAAAAAGATAGTGAAGAAATTTCAAAACTTGATGAAAAAGAAAAAGACAAGCTAAAAGCTGTAATTGAAGAATTTGTCCCAAAAGAAAAGTATACAGTTCAACTAGAAGCTATGGATAGTGATGCAGCTCCATTTACAATTACCTTTCCAGAATTCATGAGAAGAATGAAGGAAATGCAACAAAGTGGAGGCAACAGTATGTTTGGTAATATGCCTGAGATGTATAATTTAATAATTAATGTAAATAATCCTATCTGTTCTGAAATATTAAAATCAAAAAATAAGGATAAAAAGAAAAGATTAATTAATCAATCCTTAGATCTTGCAAAATTATCTCAAAACTTGTTAAAAGGAGAAAACTTAACGTCATTCATTAAAAGAAGTCTAGAATTTATAAAGTAATTGTATTGAAAAATTTTAATGCATATATAATTGGATTAATTTATATATGTGCAGGGATAGCTCATTTTACTAATTCTGAGTTTTATATACAACTTATGCCAAGCTACTTTCCCTATCATTGGGAATTAGTTCTGGCAAGCGGTATTATAGAAATAATTTTAGGAATTGGAGTATTCTTTAAAAAATATAGAAATCTTTGTTTGAGGGGAATCATAATAATATTACTAATATTCTTATCTGTTCATTTTAATATGTTAATTCCTAAGTACAGTCTAGGTACTCCTCTTTATTTACTAGTTATTAGAATTATTGTTCAATTTGGTTTAATTTATTGGACTTGGAAAAGTATAAAACCAATAAGTAAATGATTTATTTTTTAACTAAAATAAATTTTATCATATTTACAATCAAAATTGTAAAACTTTGAAAAATTTTATTTTATTATTTCTTTTTTGTTTAACTATTAGTTGTTCAAATAGTAAAAAGCAAATGAATGTCAGTGTCTTTATTGATGGTTTCAAAAAAGGAAATATCTATCTTCAAAAAATACAAGACTCAACTTTAGTAAATATTGATTCAGTTTTTGTTGATGAAAAAGGGGAAATTGTTTTAAATTATGAAATTAGTTCTCCTGAAATTTTTTATTTAAACCTTGACATTTCTAAAAATGATAACAGAATAGAATTTTTTGGTGAAAAAGGAGATATTTTTATAAAAACTAGTTTAAAAAAATTTAATTCTGAATTTGAAATTTCTGGGTCTTATAATGACTCTATTTACAGAGAATATTTAAAAATAATTAAACAATTTAACTTCAAAAGGCTAGATTTAATCAAATTATCTCTTGTGAAATCTCAAAAGAAACAATTAGATAGTGTCAAGTTAATTGAGAATAAAATACAAAATTTAGACAAAAGGCAGTATCTCTACAGTCTTAATTATTCTGTTACAAATGGAAACAGTCATGTGGCTCCGTTTATTGCTCTAAATGAATTTTCTCAAGGGAGTAAAATATTATTGGATACAATTAAGAATTCTTTAAATAAAGATGTTTTGAATTCAAAGTACGGGAAATTATTAGAAAAGACTATCAGTCTAAAATAATCTATAACTCATTAAAAGATTTAACTAACTCACTGGATTTTTGGGTTAATTCTAAACTAATAGATTTGTAATGTGTATTTTTATTTTTTATATCTTTTTGATGTATTTTTTTAATTAACAAATCAAACACTTCAAAACATTCATCTGTTAATTTTTCACTTTTTTTAAGATCTTTTTCTGAGCTCTCTAGCTCCCATAAATTAATGTTCTGAATGATTTCACCAATTACGTTATTCAAATCTTTTTTTAAATTTTTTATACTCGCCATTTTATATTATTTAATTACCATTGTATTTAACAAAATTTCTAGGGGTTTCGTATAATGTCACTTCTAAATCCATAGCCATCTCAATTTCTTTTCTTAAAATATTCCATATAAAAATACAAATATTTTCAGCTGTAGGAACTACTTTCTTGAAATAATCTATATCTAAATTTAGATTTTTGTGATCTAGAATATCTTCTACTTTGTTTTTAATAATGTCTTTTAAATCTTTTAAGTCAATAACCATTCCAGTAAAGGGATCTACATCTCCAGTTATATCGACTATTATTTCATAATTGTGCCCATGATAATTTGCGTTACTACAAATTCCAAATATTTTCATATTTTTTTTATCACTCCAATCTTTAACAAACAATCTATGAGCTGCATTAAAATGCGCTTTTCTACTTACGGTTACTTTCATTTAATTAATATTTTTATAAAATTTTTCAAAAATTATTTTAAACCATACTGTATATGATTTGGGATTAATAACTAAATCATTACTTAAAGCATCTAGATCTATCCATTTCCAATCACAAACCTCTAATTCATTAATTAATGGATCCTTATTATAATTACCTAAAAGGACATGGTCATATTCATGTTCTGTTAAACCGTTATCAAATTTAGCTTTATAGACAAATGATAATAAATGATTAAGTTGTGTTTTAAAGCCCATTTCTTCATCAAGTCTCCTTATTCCAGCATTTATAACGGATTCTCCTTCTCTGGGGTGGCTACAGCAAGTATTAGTCCATAATCCTGGTGAGTGATATTTGCTTAATGCTCTTTTTTGGAGAAGTAGCTGTTTATTATCATTAAGAATAAAAACTGAAAAAGCTCTGTGAAGCAAAGCTTTTTCATGAGCCTCCATTTTTTCCATTAAACCCAATTGATTATCATTATTATCAACTAGTATCACCATTTCATTAATCATTTATCAAAGTTACAAAATTTGAAATATTAAAGATTATATATTAAAAAAACAACGCTATTTTTGAATATTAAAATTAATATGGGATTTAAAGAAGAAATTAATAAGAGAAGAACATTCGGAATTATTTCTCATCCAGATGCAGGTAAAACTACTTTAACTGAGAAACTACTTTTATTTGGAGGAGCTATAAAAGAGGCTGGAGCTGTAAAATCTCATAAAATTAAAAGAGGAGCAACTAGTGACTTTATGGAAATTGAAAGACAACGAGGAATTTCTGTATCAACTTCAGTTCTAGCTTTCAATTATAAAGAAAGAAAAATTAATATTTTAGACACACCGGGACATAAAGATTTCGCAGAAGATACTTTTAGAACTCTTACAGCTGTAGATAGTGTAATTGTAGTTATTGATGTCGCCAAAGGAGTAGAAGAACAAACTGAAAAGCTAGTTGAAGTTTGTAGAATGAGACAAATTCCTATCATAGTATTTATAAACAAACTTGACAGAGAGGGTAAAGATGCTTTTGACTTATTAGATGAATTAGAAAAAAAATTGAAATTCAATGTTTGCCCTCTTAGTTTTCCGATTGGAATGGGATATGATTTTCAAGGAATTTATAATATTTGGGAAAACAACTTAATGCTTTTTAATCAAGACAATAAACAAAGGATATCTAAAACAGTAAACGTCACTGATTTAGAAGACAAAAGTTTAAATGATTATCTAGGAGAAAAACCATCTGAAAAATTAAAAGAAGAAGTTAATATAGTTAAAGAAGTTTATCCAAAATTTAATCAATCTGATTATTTAAGTTGTAAACAACAACCTGTATTTTTCGGATCAGCTTTAAATAATTTTGGAGTTAAAGAATTACTTGATTGCTTTATAGCAATAGCACCTTCCCCTTTGCCTAAGGAAAGTATTGAAAGAATTATTAATCCAAATGAATTAAAATTTTCAGGCTTTGTGTTTAAAATACATGCTAATATGGATCCTAAACATAGAGATAGATTAGCCTTTATTAAAATAGTTTCTGGAATATTTAAAAGAAATAAACCGTATCATCATGTGCAAATAAATAAAAATTTTAAGTTTAGTAGTCCAAATGCATTCTTTGCAGAAAAAAAAGAAATTGTAAACGAATCATATCCAGGTGATATTGTTGGCGTACATGATTCTGGAAACTTTAAAATAGGAGATTCCTTTACAGAAGGAGAAAATATTAATTTTAAAGGAATACCTAGTTTTTCACCTGAACATTTTAGATTTATAAACAACCAAGACCCTATGAAATCTAAACAATTAGCGAAAGGGATTGAACAATTAATGGATGAAGGAGTTGCACAATTATTTGTACTTGAATTAAACGGAAGAAAAATAATTGGAACTGTTGGTGCACTTCAATTTGAAGTTATACAGTATAGATTAGAACACGAATATGGAGCAAAATGTTCATATGAAAATATTAATATTCATAAAGCATGTTGGGTAGAAAGTACTGAAAAAATTAGTAGTGAATTTAAAGAGTTTAAAAAAATAAAAAATAAATTTTTAGCTAGAGATAAAAGCAAAAATTTAGTCTTTTTAGCTGACTCGTCTTTCTCGTTAGAGATGACGAAAGAAAAATTTAAATCTATAAAATTTCACTATAAATCTGAATTTTAACTAAGCTTCCGCAGTAGGACCAAAATTTAAATTAATAGATTGTTGTTTATCATAATCTTTAATCTCTCCATGGGACTTTTCAAATCTTGAAATATTTTCATTTAATGCCTTTGAAAATCTTTTTGCATGTTGTGGAGTCAAAATTATTCTCGACTTCACCTTAGCCTTTGGGACTCCAGGCATAATATTTATAAAATCAACTACAAACTCGGAAACCGAATGATTTATTAATGCTAAATTAGAATAAGTTCCTTGAGCTAAATTTTCATCTAACTCAAGGTTTAAATTTCCTTTCTTATCATTCTTATTTTTCATTATAGATCTATTTTTTTAGCTGCAAGTAATTCTTCATACTCATCAGCAAAGCCTACAATTATATCATTAAATTTTCTATTTCCTGTACCAGCAGGAATTTTATGGCCTACAATAACATTTTCTTTTAAGCCTTCTAAACCGTCTATCTTTCCAGCAACGGCAGCCTCGTTAAGCACTTTAGTAGTTTCCTGGAAAGAAGCTGCGGAAATGAACGATTTAGTTTGTAATGAAGCTCTAGTTATTCCTTGTAAAATAGGAGTAGCAGTAGCATTTACTGCATCTCTTGCAATTACAAGTTCTTTATCTTCTCTTTTAATAAGAGAATTTTCGTCTCTTAATTCTCTAGCACTTACAATTTGACCTTCTTTGAAATTTTCGGATGCTCCTACAGATTCTACAATTTTTTTACTAAACAGATTGTCATTTTCTTTAATAAAATCATTTTTATGAATTAACTGTCCTTCAAGAAAAGTAGTGTCGCCTGAATCTTGAATTTTAACTTTTTGCATCATTTGTCTTATTAAAACTTCAAAATGCTTATCATTAATTTTAACGCCTTGCAATCTGTAAACCTCTTGAACTTCATTCACTAAATATTGTTGCACAGCTGAAGGACCTTTTATATTTAAAATATCATTAGGCGTAATAGAACCATCGGACAGTGGCATTCCAGCTTTAACAAAATCGTTTTCTTGAACTAAAATTTGATTAGATAATTTTACCAAATATTTCTTTATTTGTCCTGTTTTAGATTCAACAATTATTTCTCTATTTCCTCTTTTAATTTTACCAAAACTAACTACTCCATCAATTTCACTAACGACGGCAGGATTGGACGGATTTCTAGCTTCAAACAACTCAGTGATTCTAGGAAGACCTCCAGTAATGTCACCAGATTTTGCAGATTTTCTTGGAATTTTAACTAATACCTTACCTTCTTCAACTTTATCTCCATCATTAATCATTAAATGAGCTCCTAAAGGAAGATTATAAGTTCTTAAGTTTTTACCTTTCTTATCGTTAATTAATAAAGTTGGAACAACTTTTTTATTTCTAGATTCTGAAATTACTTTTTCTTTAAATCCTGTTTGTTCATCAATTTCTACCTGATAAGTTACTCCCTGTTCAATATTTTCATATTCAATAACACCTCCAAATTCAGAAATGATTACTCCATTATATGGATCCCACTGACAAACAACATCATCTTTTTTTAATTTTTGTCCATCCTTTATGAGAATAGTGGATCCATAAGGGATAATATTTGTACTAAGTACAATAGCAGTCTTATTATCTAGTAACTTTAATTCACATGTTCTAGAAATAACAACGTTAGTAACATTACCATCAGCATCTTTACTTTTAACCGTCTTTAAATCATCTATTTCCGCTAGACCATCAAATTTAACAATCAAATTATTTTCTTCAGAAATATTTCCAGCAATACCGCCAACGTGGAATGTTCTCAATGTTAACTGGGTACCAGGCTCACCAATTGACTGAGCAGCTACAACTCCAACTGCCTCTCCGTTCTGAACCATTTTACCAGTTGCAAGATTTCTTCCGTAGCATTTAGCACAAATTCCTCTAGGAGATTCACAAGTTAAAGGAGATCTAACTTCAACTGTATCTATTGATGTATTTTCTATTTGTTTAACTATTTCATCAGAAATTTCAAAACCAGAATTAATAATAATTTCATTTGTAACTGGATGGTATATATCATGTAATGATACACGTCCTAAAATTCTTTCACCAAGAGATTCAACTTCTTCTTCGTTCTTTTTAAGAGATTCGACTGAAATACCTCTTAAAGTATTACAATCTTCAAAATTAACAATAACATCCTGAGCAACATCAACTAGTCTTCTAGTTAAGTATCCAGCATCAGCTGTTTTTAACGCTGTATCTGCTAGACCTTTTCTCGCTCCGTGAGTAGATATAAAATACTCTAAAATTGATAGACCTTCCTTAAAATTTGAAAGAATAGGGTTCTCTATAATTTCCCCTCCACTTGAACTAGCTTTTTTAGGTTTTGCCATCAAACCTCTCATACCTGTAAGTTGTCGTATTTGTTCTTTTGATCCACGAGCTCCAGAATCAAGCATCATAAATACAGAATTAAACCCTTGTTGGTCTTGGCTAATTCTTTTCATAGCTAACTCAGTTAAAGTAGCATTTGCAGAAGTCCAAACATCAATAACTTGATTGTATCTTTCGTTATTTGTGATTAAACCCATGTTGTAGTTAGCTTTAATTGAGTCAACTTCGACATTAGCTTCTGCTATCATTTCATGTTTTTCTGGTGGGATAATAATATCTCCAAGACTAAATGACAACCCTCCTTTAAAAGCAAAAGAGAATCCCATATCTTTGATTTTATCTAAGAATTCAGCAGTCTCTGGAACACTAGTTACTTTTAGAATATTTCCTATAATATCACGAAGCGATTTTTTAGTTAAGACCTCGTTAATAAAACCTGCTTTTTCTGGTACTACTTGATTAAATAATACTCTTCCAACTGTTGTTTCAATAATCTTATTAACTAATTCACCTGATTCATTAAAGTCTTTTGCTCTAATTTTTATCATAGCGTTTAGTTCGACTATTTCTTCATTATAAGCTATATTAACTTCTTCTGAAGAATAAAAAGTCAAACCTTCACCTTTTACTTTATACTTTTCTGTAGATTTTAATAATTTTGTCATATAATACAACCCTAGAACCATATCTTGAGAAGGTACAGTTATAGGAGAACCATTGGCAGGATTTAGAATATTGTGTGAAGCTAACATCAATAACTGAGCCTCAAGAATTGCTTCAGGACCCAAAGGTAAATGAACAGCCATTTGATCACCATCAAAATCTGCATTAAAAGCGGTACAGACTAAAGGATGTACCTGAATAGCCTTTCCTTCAATTAAACTAGGTTGAAAAGCTTGTATACCGAGTCTGTGAAGAGTCGGGGCTCTGTTCAACAGGACAGGATGCCCTTTTAAAACATTTTCAAGAATATCCCAAACCAAAGGTTCTCTTCTGTCAATAATTTTTTTAGCTGACTTTACTGTTTTTACAATACCCCTTTCAATTAATTTTCTAATAATAAAAGGTTTGTACAAT
>MDSY01028505.1_pt1 | contig 52972 bp, 98 predicted proteins | sample 811131 | NCBI WGS metagenome assembly MDSY01 (sample SAMN05326643, study PRJNA326480) | marine metagenome | isolation source: seawater | place: Atlantic Ocean: South West | collected 2010 | reverse complement strand
TTTGCGCTTGTTGAATTTGGAATCTTTTATTAACCCAATCATATTTATTAACAAAGACTGTCCACCAAAAAAAATCTTCTAGCACTGGATTTGATACGGGACATTTTCTCATAAGAGTATGTAGTGTTTCTGTTCTTTCTACTTTAGTTCCTAATCTAGATAAGTTAATCCAATATAATTCAGTCAGTCCGTGTTTTCGAAACCACGCGTTATTTCGATCTTTATTCCATCTTTCTTCATCCCAGTTAAGAACATTTTCCCAAGGTTGTGAGCGTTCTGAAAGATCCATATTCATAATCCAGTCAGAGCCAAAAGTTTGATCTCCCGCTTCTCCTGTAATGATAATGCTATCAGGATAGGAGTTTAAAAGATCGAAAAGGTTTTCTTTCTCAAAAGGTTTACTATAATCCTTAATATACTTTTCATAAAATAAAGGATATTCATCAATAGAAGATTGGCTATATATAAAATTTAAATCAGCATCAGTAGGTTTAGTAAGTATTAGTGCCACAGCTACTATTGTACTATCAATTCCCCCGCTCCATGCAACTTTTATGGGTTTATCTAACTTCCATAATTTTTCTGCCGTTTCTATAGCTATGTCAAAGAAACTTCTATCCCAACTGCTATCATAATTTTGTATAGGTCTATAAGATATAGGTAATTTATTATTATCGCCTAATCTATTTACTGGTTGCAAACATCTTGTAGCTTCCCAGAAAAATATTTGTTCTTTAGAATAAAATCTTCTTTGAGCAATATATTTTGGTATACTTGGATTAATTTTCCAACCAGGAGACGCAAAATTTAGATAGTATATTTTCGGTTCCGACATTAAGTCCAACCGTGATCGTCAATCCATTTTTGGTAGTCAGATAAAAAACATTTTCCTTGTTTTGTTTCTAGCTTTACTCCATTTTTTATAAGTACAAAAGTTGGGAATGTTCTAATTCCATATCTAGTTGCTATTTCTCCTTCATTAGATTGTGCCTCTACGTCCACAGAATATAAACTGTTTAATTGTCCTACAACATCTTTCACATGATCTTCCATGGAAATTCCTTCAACATTGTAAATTCCTACGATTTTGTTTGCCATTGTTGTATGTCCTTTATTACTACAGAAAGTTGTTCTTCTATAGCTTTGATTCTTTCTTCCATTTCTTTCATATTATCGTTTAAATAATTAATGTCGCCGCCTAAATCATTGGCGGCGTCTTTGATAGTTTCGTGAATTACACGTACTTCTTCTTTTAAATCTTTAGGTGTTACATAATACATAAAATATAGTATAAACTCTTATACAAAAATTGTCAACTATTTTCTCACTATGACTATAAAAGGCTATTTTTTTCTTGCAAAACGAGGTAATTTCGTTTATAATAAGTTATGTTGTCAAAAAAGGAGTAATTATGACACAGTATGTAGAAGCAAAAGAATATTTTAAGTACCTATCAAATCTAGGTGTGGACGAAGCAAAATATACACTACGAGTATATCGTAAATTAAAAAATAGACGAGGGGATTTTCTGGCAGCTCGTTTTATTTTAGAAGTATACCAGAAAATGAATGAAGATTTAGAAAAAAGGATAAAAAATGGCAGCTAGAAAAAAATCACCATTAAACCCCTCTTCGGTAGGTTATGGCTTTTGGGATGAGCGTCAAACTATTAGAGAGTGTCAAAATTTAGTACGTTGGAACGCTCCACTAGCTATTCAATTTATGGAACACGCTTCAGGAAGAATTTGTACTATGAGTTCTTTAGTTGTTAGAGAATATAACAAAGCAGTTAAATCCATGAACGAATATTTAGATATCTTAGAGCGTCAACGATATTACAACAAACAAGAGGTGTGGGGCTCTTTAGCGCCTACGCGACTGGAAGAATTGTTTGAACCCTTAGACGATTTTTCTTTGTACAACACTGCCTCCCAAATTAATGAAAATTTAGATTGACAGGTTGAAAATTTTCTGCTAATTTAATGGTGGAACAAAAATCGAAAAAAGAGATATGAAATTGAAATTTGATTCAAAGAATCCTTACAGGAATTTAATTAAGAACCTTCGAAGACTGGTTCTAGCAAAAACAGATATGGAATATGAGTTTTCAGTTCTTGAAGCGTATGCTCAGACGCAGTGCTCCACGTCCTATATATACTCACACCCTTCCATAAAGTTTTTTAATATTGACGCCAAAACTGCGTCTGCAAAAAAAGACCAAACGGCTTTTGTAAAAAATCCGTGGGAACAGGTAAGAACGGAGTTCTTACACGCCATGACTTGCGACCGTAGGGAGCGAGACAAGATTATATCTAAAAGTTTGGCGTGGTTTTATTATACTCCGAGGACGGAAGATTGGATAAGTTAGAAAACTTACTAAATTATAGTTCTAGCCATACTAATGAAAAAGTAAAATTATTAGTATATCAAGATTATGGGTTTGGGGATATGGTGCAATTTCTGCGCTATATCCCACTTTTGTCTGACTCTACAGATAAATTAGGGCTGCTAATAAAAGGTAACTTTTATGAACCTTGGGTAGAAGCAGCTGCAGAACCTCCTAGTTTTAAATGGCTAATTACTCAACAATATGGATCACATTTAGATGATACATTGATTGATGGATGGAATAGTGTTCCTAAATATTATACACATAAAATTGAATTTATGGATTTAGCAAATATTTATCCAGTTATTAAACCAGATGTTTGGCATATTTCTAATAAAAAACCAAAATGTTTAGAACAAATAAGTGTAGGATATTGTTTATCTGGATCAAAGGGACATCCAAACGATAAATATAGGTCAATTGAAAAAATACATTTTTCAAAATTTATAAATACCTTTGAAGATAGAGTAAATTTTGTTGACTTATCTCAAGAGGCTTTACGCCAAAAATATGGGTGTTTTACAATACAAGACACAGTTAAAATTATTAAATCTTTAGACTTAGTAATTTCAGTAGATACCCTTATCGTACATCTAGCAGGATACTGCCAAATTCCTATATTTTTATTACATGGAAATGTTAATGATAATAGGTGGCATAATGACGAGTGGTATAACAACGTAACACATTTTTATCAAGGGAAGAATGATGAATGGGGAAATCTTATTAACACAAATCTTACGAAGAATTTTTCAGATTGGTGGGAGAACTGCATTGGCAAGAAGACCGAGAAACTTAGTGAAAGCAAAAAAAGAGATTAAAGGTATATTGCAAGATACTCCTCTTGATATTGTTAACGAATTTGAAGATTATATACTAGAATCAGGAATATGGGAATTAACAATGCCTAGAGTTCAAGGTCCTGCTAAAGGTTCAAGAAGAATAGGCTCTGCTAATATGTTGTTAGCTAATTCTACTATAATGGAATATTTTAATTTACATAATCAAGGGCTAACCTACGATGATAAGTCAGAAGTTTCTTTACAAATATTCAAAAGTATTATAGAATTATTGGAAGATGAAAAAATTATTCGACAGGTTCCAGAAACCATTCGAGAAACATTTACACTAATAGAAGGAAACAATGAGCGAACAAGAAATTCAGATCGAAGTTGATACAAGCGAGTTAAAAGAAAAACTAGCGAGTTTCGTAGATAATCTTACTAGAATTGATGTAGCTAGAGAAGCTAACAATGAGATTATTAAAGAAATTAAAAATATGGGTATCAATCCAACAATGGCTAGAAAAGCCGCAAAAATTTTACATGAGCAAAACAAAGAAGAAGTAGACGCTGCCCATGATGAGTTAATGGGTCTTGTTGATATGGTCAACTAATAAGTTGGCTAGTTCTTTGTGTAAACTTGGCCCCGCGTGAGAACCGTCTGGGGCCATTTCTTTGTGTTTTAGTGAGTCTAGTGGGAAGTTAATAAAATTATTAGTTACTTGCTCTAAATCATTTTGTAAATGATTAAACATGTTAATATGTATTTGATTACAAGTAATAATAGAAGACTGTAAAGCGACTGCGGATTTCCAAAGACGACGAACTACAGACTCTTCAGAATAATATAACATACCAGCAGCATGCCAAGCGGCATAATGTTCTGGGGTTTTTCTTTTATTATCTAATAGTTGTTCACTTAGAACCCAGTTTTTATATAATTTTTTATTACGTTCTATCCAATTAGCTACTATGAATCCTTGCCAGAACCCAGTTCTTTTATCTCGAACTTGCCAGCGATATTCACTAGTATGTCCTATAATAACTATGTTAGGAGATAAAGTAATGGCTTTTTCAACTTGTTCAGTAATGAGAAATTCAGAAGCACCACTTTGGGAAAGGTTAATACAATCTATATCAAAGTGTTCTGCTACTAAATAAGGGTAAGCTTGTTTTTTATCAGCAAGTCCTTCTCCTAATGTGTAGCTATCTCCGCAAAATAATATTTTCATTTTTAAATTATACACTATGATTGATACAAATACAAATAAAATTTTACTTATAGGTAATAGTTACTCTTTAGCTTCTTTGTGGGCTGAAAAACCTTGGCCGTGGCAGCTTGGGTTAACTAATAGAATAGAAGATATGGGGGCTACACTAGATTATCAAGCTGATACTATTATCAATGAGCCTAAAGAAAATTATGAATATATTATTTGGTTAGTTGGACACCATTTAAGAGCAGACCCAAGAGCTAACAAAGAATTTTTACTTCCCTATCCGTGGGCAACAGGAGATGTTTGGGGAGAGTTAACTAGAAAACTATGGTTTAAAAAATTTACTAGGTTAAGGTGGTATAAAAGAATAGCATTATTAAGTGTTTATTCTGTGGTACATCATGTACCACAAGATAAATTAATGTTAGTACCTGTTTACCATCCTAACATTTTAGAACACAAATTACTTAAAGATAATCCATCTATATGGTGGAATTATCTATATAAGTATAGAGAATCTGATCCTGACGGGACTGGACATCCTAATCAAAATGGTCACAATAAAATTGCACTATCATTTCAAAAGGAGATTTATGACAGGTGGAAGATTTCATTGACCCTACGTGGGACTTCTGTATAAGAAAAGATTTTAATAAATCAATTGCTGATTCAGCGGATAAAATAATTAAAAGGGCTGAAGACTCTGTACAATGGTATGGAAACCAGTGGGTTTCAAAATTTTTACCTACAGGGGTTTGTATATTATTAAAGCCGGGAGATGGCTATGATTGGCATTTTGATAATTTAGATTATACTAATGGAATTGTAAACGTTCCCAGACCTGATAGATATTGGACAGAAGTTATATACCTAAATGAAGGTACACCTTTAGAAATAGGTAGCTGGAGTCCAGAATCTAACAGAGTTTATGAAACGGATTTTAGCGCCCCTGTTCCAAAAAAAATAATTGCAACTATATACCCTAAACCTGGAAAAATAGTTAGATTTCCGTGTTATATGGTTCATAGAATTAAACCGCCTGTTACTAATAGACGTTGGACAATTACCACTTTTGTTAGTAGTATTAGATATAAAGGTCTTTCAAAAAAAGATTTGTCTGATGGGTTTAAAAAATACTTTGCACAAGACCCAAAAATATTGTATAATATAAAAAATATGAAAGGAAATAAAAAATAATGGATGTATATACACACACTTTGATAGCGATTAGCTGCATTGCAGCCGCTTTTTACACTGGTCTTTATTTTAATAAACGATCTATTGTTAATAACATTGTGAATCACTTGCTAGAAAGTTTAGAAAGAGACGGCTTTATAAAAACTACTATAGACAAAGACGGAGATGTAACGATGATTCCTATATCAGAAATTGAAAGGGGTATACGAAATGACAAGCCCGTATGAGTGGGGAGTTAAAAACGAAAGAGAGCAGCTAGGACAATTAATTAAATCTATAGTTGATAAACATGATGTCGAAACATTAGGAAAATGGTACCAAACATTAGGAAAATCTTTAGAAATTGTAAAAGAAGATGGTAGATACTCAAGAGAAGGGTTATACTATTTAGATTCAATTGAAAAAGGTATTAGATATCTAACAACGGAGGTAAAGTAGTGCCAGAAGGACCAGAATGTACAATCGTTGCTGATCAGTTAGATACTGCAGCTAGAGGTTGGTCTTTAACAAATGTTGAGTTATTGACAGGAAGATATACAAAAAAAGAACCTGTTGGGTTTTCTGAATTTATGGATGACCTAGGAAAAGACGGTAAATATATTCATTCAGTTTCAAATAAAGGTAAATTTATTTACTGGTTATTAGAAGGTGGAGTTATTTTTAGCACTCTTGGCATGAGTGGTACTTATAAAACAGAAAATAATAAATATGCTAGAGTAAGATTTGATATTAAAGATAACGTTCCTGGTAGGATAAACCCAACTAAAAGTCTTTATTATTCAGATATGAGAAACTTTGGAACTTTAAAATTTATCTCAAAAAATCCTCAACAAGAATTAGACAAAAAACTAGCTACAATAGGGCCAGATATGTTAAATGATCCATGTCGGTTACAAACATGGTTAGATATATGTGAAAAACGTAAAAATAATTCTTTAGTAAAATTTTTAATGGAACAAAAAAATATATCTGGAGTTGGGAATATTTATAAATCTGAAAGTCTTTTTCTTGCAGAACTCGCCCCACACAGAAAAGTAGGTGATTGTAGTGAAGAAGAAAAGATACGTTTATATGAAGCTGTTATAGCGATATTGCGCACTGCTTATGAAGCCGGAGGAGCAACGATAAGAAATTATTCTGATTTACATAATAATTATGGCAAATATATTTCTTTTCCCTCAAAAGCTACAGAAATGATGAAGGAAAGAATCGGGGTAATGGTATACTCTCAAACTAGAGATCCTCACGGAAATCCTATAGAAAAATGTACATTAGATGATGGCAGAACAACCCATTGGTCCCCAAATGTGCAAAAATAAAGTTGACAATTAATTAAAAATTTAGTAATATAAAGTATATTAAAACATTGGTCTGCCGAAAGGGGGCCACAATTTCTCGCTTAAAATGAAAAGGAGATAGAAAATGGGAAATGATATTTTTGATGTGATGGAAAGAGTTATGTTAGGTCATCTTGACCACTTGACTCGTCCAGTAAAGGCATTTCTTCCTTACGATATTGTTAAGGACGAAAAATCTGGTAAGATTGCTGTCAGCATGGCTGTAGCAGGTTACACTAAAGATAATCTTGCTGTAACGTACCGGGATGGCCTTTTAGAAGTAAACGGAAAAGGACTACCTTATGGTGAAGACTTAAAAGTCGTTTACCAAGGATTGTCAAAGAAAAACTTCCACGTACAGTTTCCAATTTCGCCTATGTATACCGTAGACGAAGTTGAACTAAAAGATGGAATGTTAACCGTCTCATTTAAGAGAAATCAAGAAGCAATTCAAACTCTTGACATTAAAACCTCTTAATAGATACAATTTGACCAATAAAGGGAGTCCTCGCAAGGGGATTCCCTTTACTATTTTTTAGGAAAGAAAATGTTTTTAGGTATTAGTGCATTACACCATGACAGTGCAGTATGTTTAGTAGATGGACAAAAAATAATATTTGCCTCTGGAGAAGAAAGGTTCTCTCGAGTCAAGAATGATGCGCGTTGGCCTACTAGAGCAATAGATTATATTATTAAAAATTATGGAGTTCCTAAAGACGCAGTATTTTATGACGAGTTAAACTTCAGGAAAAGATATGAAATTAAAAGAAATCTTAGAAATGTTGGTATTAAAAACCACTGGTTTGTGCCCCACCATGATAGCCATGCTTATAGTGCTATTTGTACTGCTCCTTGGACATTTGATTCACCATGCTGTGTCATGGTTGTTGATACTATAGGAGGTAAAAAAGCTACTAGTTTAGGTTATTGGGACGGCAAAAGTTTGTATTGGCTTAAAACATTTCCATATCCAAATAGTTTAGGATTGTTTTATAGTTCTATTACGAGACTAATAGGATTTAATTCTAACGTGGATGAATCTAAAACTATGAGTGCTGCCGCTTTTGGAATTCCAAAATGGCAAGATTACATAGAAAAATATTATATAAATGTAGAACAAGATAACTATACTTGTTTGAAAAACTTTCAACGTGGTTTAGGATATGGAGTGCTTGATTGGGACATAGCTTCAAGCGCTCAAGTAGTCTTAGAAAAAATATTAGTTAATTTAGCCAATTGGTTACAAAAAGAAACAGGATGTACCAAACTAGCATATGCAGGTGGTGTAGCTTTAAATTGCGTTGCAAATACAAAAATATTACAAAACACAGAATTTGATCAAGTCTGGGTGCAACCAGCAGCTGGAGATGCGGGAGGAGCAATGGGCAGTGCTTTAAAATTTGTTCCCGCTAAATGGGAAAATGCGTATCTAGGCTATGATGCAGGAGATGAGTTAGACCCTACTGAAGTAGCTTTAAGATTAATAAGAGGACATATAGTTCCCGTTGTCAGAGGAAAAGCTGAGTGGGGGCCTAGAGCTTTAGGTAACAGAAGTTTTTTAGCTGTGCCTAATAAAATAAACTCATTAAGATTACATGAAATAAAAGGTAGAGTGAATGATAAATGGAGGCCGTGGGCGCCGATATGTCTTTCTTCTACTGCAAAAGATAATTTTGATATAATACAACCATCTTACGAAATGATGTTTGTTGCTTATTCAAAGAATACAAAGTGGTTTCCTTATCCAGACAATACTGCTAGATTACAAGTTGTCGATGATAAGAATAATAAATGGTTGTCAGAAGTTTTGAAAATAACTACAGAAAACGGACACCCAATTTTAATTAACACTAGTTTAAATGCAAAAGGCAAACCTATTGTAAATACAAAAGAAGATTTTATTAAGGAAATAGATTATGAAAAGTATACTTAAAACTGTTTTGTGCTCTGCAATTTTATTCGGCTGCGCAGCTGCCCCAACTATTGCAGATCAACCAAGCACAGAACAAAAAACTACAGAAGAAGAAGAAACAGAAGGTTTTCAAAACTTTGAATTTCCTCCTGGTATGATACTTAGAACAGCGAAACCTCTTATATGTGGGGAGATTGGGACAACGTTAACGGGTATCGCTAATGATTATAAAGAAAAAATAGTAATGTCTGCAAGACAAGATATTAAGATGGAAGACGGTTCTATAATGAGAACTTTAGTTATGATGCTTTTTAACAATGAAACTAAATCTTATACTATACTCGAGACACTACCTAAAAATGAATCAGTAGTGTGTATTTTAGCTAGTGGAAAAGTTGAAAAAATTGATATGCCACCTATTATAGATAAAACAGGTATAAAATCATAAAATGGAAATAACTTTATCTGCTTTTATATTTATGATTAATATAATTGGATCTACTTTTTCTAGTGATGTACCTCCAAAAGAACTTTATTGCTTGGCTGCTAATTCTTATTTTGAAGCGAGAGGAGAAACTTTTGACGGAAAAATTGCTGTCGCTCAAGTGGTAATAAATAGAGTAAAATCAAAAAATTATCCTAACACAATATGTGAAGTTGTTCAACAAGGACCTATTAGGGAAAGCTGGAAAACCAGAAAAATTACAGGGTTACCAGAAGAAGAGAGGATATATTATCCAATTAAAAATAGATGTCAATTTAGTTGGTATTGTGATGGAGCATCTGATATAATTCCAATGGTTAGAAAAAATGGTAAACCAAATTTAATAACTACTGCTATGTGGAGAGATAGTGTATTTGCTGCAGTATTAGTATCTACTAATAAAGTTAAGTCTTTAGTAGGACCTTCTACTCATTATTATGCTTACAAAAAAGTTACACCTCATTGGCCTCTTTTATCGGAATATGTTGTGATAGGTGATCACAGGTTTATGTATAGAAAATGAAAGAAAAGTATTAATGTTTGGACCTATTACTATACCGTATGAATGTGTAATGTTATATAACACTGCAACATTAAAGTCTGGAGTAGACTTTGATGATGTTGAATTTGCTATTGCAGATATGTGCCAACTTGTAAAAGATACATACCCAGACTTTATCGCTGGACAAGTGTTTAAGTATGCTGGATTCATAAGCGAAGAAGGAAGTGTTGGAACACCAGAGGAAACCGAAGAGCATATTGCCATAGTTACTTACTGGACTGATTTTGAAACGCACGAGCAAAGCCACAAAGACGAGAAGTTTAAAACTGCGTTTGCGGGTTTAATGGAATACTGTACAGATACTAAAGAACTAGGGTATAACTTACTTTGGCAGGGCGAGAGGGTTGAATGATTGAAATACTATTAATATTATGGTTTAGTGGATTCAATATGACTATTAGTAACGACATGTATAAGTTTTCTTCATTACAAGAATGTAATGAGAAAAAAATAATTATTGCAAAAGATTATGGAGCAAAAGACGCTACTTGCTTTAAAGGAGACATAATTAAGGATAAGTTGTTAGACTCATGATTGATTATTCAAAAACTAAAAATATTGAAGCAGAAACTCTAAAAACGGGTAGAACATACTTTACTCCTGATGGAGATTTTCCTAGTATTACTACTTTACTAGGTAAAACATCAGAAAATCAAATATGGTTGCAAAAATGGAGAGAGCGTGTTGGAGAAGAAGAAGCCGATAGAATATCTAAAGAAGCAACAGACAGGGGCACTCTAGTTCATGAGTATGCTGAAAAATATTTTAATGGTGAAGACATTAAGTCAGATTTAGTGCACGAAAAACCAGACGTTAGAGAAATGACTTACAACTTAATAAAAGCTGGAGAAAAAGGTATAGAAGAAGTATGGGCGCAAGAAATAGCTCTCTGGAGTCCCACTTTAAAATATGCTGGTAGAGTGGATTTAGTAGGGATATGGAAAGGAATACCTACTATTGTTGATTTTAAAACGTCTAAAAAGAAAAAAAACGTAAAACAGATTAAAGATTATTATATTCAGTGTGCTGCTTATGCTTATGCACATAATGAATTATTTGACACAAATATTAAACAAATTGTTATTTTAATAACCGTTCAAGACGCAGGACCTCAAATATTTACAGGTAATGCTTTGAATTATATTCCAGATCTAAAGTACAGAGTGAACAAGTATAATGAATTATTACGAAGAAGTTAAACTACCCCGTTTTAATAAAGACAGTTTTTACAGAGAGTTAATAAAACTTATACCTTTGATGCAAGATAGAACTTCTAAGGCTAAAGGCTGGAAAAGTTTAGATTTAAAATTAGATAATAAAAATAAAAGAATTTTAACCACTTGTACCGTCGTAGAAGAATGGATAAATAAAATATCTTTTAGCACAGTGTACGTAGCAATACTAGAACCAAAAGGATATATAGATTGGCACGTAGATCAAAAACATGCTACAATGTCTAAAGCTATTAATTTATATATAAAAACAGACGAAAATAGTTTCATAGAGTTTAATGATAAGTTTATTTGGAAGCCCGAAGAGGGAAAAGCCTATAAGTTTAGAGCAGATATTAGACATAGAGTTATAAATGGGTCAAAAAATTTGAGAATGGTCATGAATTTATGGTAGAATTCGATCAACTAACAAAGAACCACTACATATTAAGTAAAAAATCTAATACAAAATATTTTACAAAGATCGGTCTACTAAATAGTTCAGAAAACTTTAATGATTTAATTTTAGTTACCCAAAATGGAAAGTGGGATTCTTTTAATTGGGAAGTAGAGCCAGTAGAGTCTTTTTCTGATTTACTATATGAACGCTGTAAACAACTTAGAGATAAGTATGGCTGGTTAATTCTGTATTATAGTGGAGGAAGCGATTCTGAAACTGTTTTACAATCTTTTATAAATGCAGGTGTGCATTTAGATGAAGTAGTGCTAAACGTATTTAAAATAAATGAAGATGACCCGCCATTGAAAGACGTAGAATTAGCTGCAAACAAACTAAAAAAGTACTCTACACAAATTCCAAAAACAAAAATGACTATTAACAATCTATCTAGAGATGTCTTTTTAAATTTTAATAAAAAACAACTTTGGATTGATTCTTCTTTTAATGGTACTTTAGGTAATTTTAGAAGAATGACCTTACCTGTATTACAAGAGTTAGGACAAAAAGTAATATTACCAAACACTACTATAGGACACATATTTGCAGAAACTAAACCGCACTTAAGAAAAGAAGAAGATGGTTATTACGCTGTATGGGGTACTAATATAGGTGTAGGGCAGTGGTCTGAGTGGTTTTTTACAACTCTTGATTTACCTAATCTACATATAAAACAATGTCACATGGTAAAAAATTATTTTAAAGTAAATAACCCAAAAGAAAAAGTTATCGTAGAACTCGGAAAAGTTAGAGATCAAATAATTAGTGCTTGTAGGAATACTTTTGATAATAGTTATCAACCACCAAAAACAACTGGGTTATTACAAGACTATATAAATACTTATTCAGAAGATGGATTAGTAATTAAACATTTAAAAACTTATGACTCAGAGCTTTATGATATTTATACCAACGCAACAGTAAAAGAAATGCTGTCTGGAGTGAGAAACCATAGTTTATATGATAGATCTAGGGGAGAGCTAAGAAAAGTTAAAACAGAAAAGTTTTATCTAGGAAAGTAGGGGATATGAAAAAATTTAACGAAAAGTACTTGAGAAGTTTAGCAAAAGTGGTTACAATGAGAGTGATATTTACTTTTGTACACATCATAAATACATTTATTGTAACAGGTAGTTTATTGATGGGAGTTAAAGTAGCAGGGTTAGCATTTTTTGTAAACCCTGTTTTATATTGGTTACATGAACGTGGTTGGAATATTTGGCAGTGGGGAAGGTTTGGTGATGATAGACGTAATTTTAAAGAAGGAAATTGGAGAAGTCTCAGCAAAGATATAACTTGGCGAATAGTAATTACTGGATCAAACTTCTTTTTACCTTACTTTGTGACTGGTAGTTTAAAATATGGACTAACAATTATGAGTTTAGCAACTTTAGTTAACATGACTATTTATTTTTGTCACGAAAGGTTGTGGAATTTATTTAGATGGGGAAGAGAGTTAAAGAATGAAAGTTAAAGAGTGGTGGGAAGACCTCGTGTTTGAAATTCGTTTTTATTTGAAAAAAAGAAAACTGAAAAAATTAGACCCTTTTGTATATAGAGTGATGGATGGCGACGAGAAGAATCAATAAAAAGCTAGAACTCTTTTTGAGAAAACAAGAACTCACAAGAAGTGAGTATAAGTTTCTTGTGGGGTGTTTAGATTTTCAACAAAAAATTCCTCAGTTGACAAACAGACAGTGGAATGTTATCATAAAAATGAAGGAAAAATATTCTAATGGGTAGAAAATCAGTAGCAGAAGCTAGAAAAGTTTCTAAAGTCTACACAACAGAAGAGTTGTTAGAGCTTCTTAAAAAGAATGAGCAATTTACGGTGAATGTTATTAATAAAAAAAAGAAAGGTAAAACAAACAATGGACATTGATAGACTAAGAAAACAATTAGAAATTGATGAGGGTGTTAAATATGAAATATATTTGGATCATCTTGGGTATCCTACTTTTGGGATCGGTCATCTTATTATCGACGACGACCCCGAATACGGACTTGAAGAAGGAACAGCTGTCTCTGAAGATAGAGTTGTTGAAGCCTTCGAATCAGATCTCAAAGGAGTCATGTCAGACTGCAGAATACTATACCCAGACATTGATGATTTGCCAGAAGAAGCTCAACAAATAATTGCAAATATGATGTTTAATTTAGGTAGACCCCGTCTTAGTAAATTTAAAGGCATGAAAAGAGGAGTAGATGCTAGAGATTGGAACGTAGCCGCAGATGAAATGGTAGATTCCGCATGGTATCGACAAGTTCCTAATAGGGCAAAGCGTTTAGTTGCTAGAATGAGAGCACTCGCTTAGTTACAAAGTAACTAAAGGAGATGATAAATGGGATTGAAGTTAGCAGGAGTTATGATGATTATTATGGGGGTTATAGGAGGTATCTTTTACTGGTATTATACTGATACACAGGAAAAGATGGCTGTTTTGCATGAAAATAATGCTAAACTAGAAACAGCTATGCAAACCCAACAACAAGCTATTGAACAATATCAAACAGATATAAAATTGGTAACAGCCTCAAAACTAGAGGTAGAAACACAATTTGCAGAATCTAGAAAATCAGTAGAAGATTTAAAAAGTAAATTTAATAAAGTTAGTAAGTTACTAGGAGCAAGAGATTTAGGTAAAATGGGTGCCGCCAAACCAAATCGAATTCAACGTATTGTTAATAAAGGCAGTAAAGATGTGTTACGGTGTTTTGAAATTGCTAGTGGTAAACCACTAACGGAGAAGGAAAAAGATGCAATCAAACCAAGTCAAATCAATAAGCAATGCCCTAATTTGGCCAACCCTAATCATATTAAGCCTTAGTTTATCTGCTTGTGGGGCTAATGTTAAAAAAGTAGAAGTATTGAGTACTCCATTAGAAAGAGTCCCTCTTAATCTTCCTAAAGTGGATAAACTTGAATTAGATGAAGTAGAGTGGGTACTTGTTACACCACAAAACGCTGAAAAAGTGTGGAAAGATTTAGAAAAAAAGAATTTTGATATTGTGTTATTTGGGCTTACAGACCGTGGATATGAAAATCTTAGTGTAAATATAGCAAAAATTAAACAAATGGTTATGCAACAAAAATCAATAATCGCAGCTTATAAGAAATACTACGAAGCTCAAACCGAAGAAATAGAAAAACAACAAAGAACAATAGAAGAAAAGAAAAAAGAAGTTGCGATTGAAAATAAAAAAGCGGAAGAAGAAAATAATAAAAATCTTCTTGATAAGTTAAATTCTAATGTGAAAGGAATATTTAAATAGAGAAGGGGATTAAAAATTTCTATAACAAGCTAGAATAGTTTGTTATAAGGAGAATATAATGAAAAAGTTATTAGTGGGTTTAATGTTATGTGGGGTAATTATAGGTTACCCTACTTTGCTTTCTGCTGAGACAAACACAGTGTCTTCAACAGTAGTAACAGATAAAGCACCACCAACTGCTAGTGCACCTAGCGTAGTTATAAATAATAGTGACGTATGTAAATCAGCTGCAAGTGCTGCAATACAGACACAAATTTTAGGTCTTGCTTCAGGCATTACTATTACTGATGAGAATTGTGAAAGAATTAAATTATCTCGCTCTCTTTATTTAATGGGTATGAAAGTAGCCGCAGTATCAACTCTTTGTCAAGATGCAAGAGTATTTGATGCAATGTGGATGGCGGGGACCCCATGTCCTTATATGGGGGATATTGGTGATGACGCGAGGAAAGGTTGGGAAGAAAATCCTGACGATGTTCCCTCCGCATCGGTTATATTTAAAAAAAAAGCACGTTTGAAAATGGAGACGGAGATGAAGTCGAGTGGGAATTCAGTGACCTGGGATACAGAGGGTACGACGGATTAGATGATGAATACGAAGAAACAGATGACTACTCAGAAGAAACAGACACAACAAATCCGCCAACTACTTACGGTTGGATCAATGGGTTGGGTATTATTACTGGTGTTGTTGGTCTATTTTTTGGGGTTCCCCTCTTTTTCTAGAGCACAAACTACAGAGGTAGTAACAGGCCAAGAAACCTCTCCAAATTATTTACCTAATATGTCAGGGCATACCAGAAGCGGAGGAACCAAAGTAAATACAGGTACGGGTACATCACAGGGATGTAAGTCTGGTAACTTCTGCACAGCAGGTAAACAAGGGCCGGGCGGCACTTATTCGTCCACGTTTGATTTAGAAGATAATATGACAATAGATCAGATTAATCGTGGGTTCACGATGGACTATGGGATGGATGTCGATTCTCATGTAAGTAACTCTAGATTAGCAAGCTGTGTTAATGGTAATACAATGCAGGCAGCAGACTGTAGAGATATTGTAAACCTAACAGTGTCCCTTTTTGATGGGACTGCATTAAAACATAAATTTGAACACGAATTAGAATTAGATTTTAATGGTGTGAGAAACTTTTCGTTTAGTCAAACCATACCGCAAAACACATACAGTTCACTAACAGGTGATTTTGAAATGTTTGGCATAGATGCTGGATTTGGTAGTAAGTTTTTTGGTCCTGCCTTTTCTGCACCATTTTTAACGACTACGTTTGATCTTGTTACTTTGATAGAAACAGAAGTGATAGACATTATCAATAATACAGATATTATAGATAATAATACCCCTGACGATGTAACTGTTGAAACTATAGAAGTAGAAGTTGAAACAGCTGATGGTCAACAACTAGCATCTCTTGAGTTAGAAGTCAATACAGAAATGACTATGGAAATGGAATTAGAGATGCCATCAATAGACATGCCAACGCCCACTCAAGAAGTTCAAGTGGAGGTTGCAGAAGTAAGCGCAGAAATAGAAACGGAGATACAAAATGATAGCCTTAACGATATGGCCGGCGATCAACCCGCCGAACCCACAGAAAATACGTCCGATACCGGAACAGAATCTGAACCAGAACAGGCAAGTTCTACAGACCAAGATGGAGAGTCTGAAAACACAAATGAAACATCTGCTAACCCTGAAGAGTCTCAGGCAGATCCTGAACCACAGGTAGCAGAATCAACAGATTCTCAAGAATCAGAAGAATCAAGCAATCAACAAGCTAAACCAAGAACAAAAGTAAAAGCTAAAAAAAGCGCTAAACAAAAAGCCGCCCGTAAGATTGTAAAGAAAATGGGAGATAAAGGAAAGTATGATTCTACAAATCAGTTAAAAACACTAGTTGTTATGCAGGTTTTAGGAAATACAAAAACTTTTTTTGATGCCCAAAAAACTATACCACAACCTACAGGGTTTTTTACAGATAAAAAAATGCCTGACTCTCAGTTGCCAGAAAATAATGCAGCTGCGTGGTTATTAATTAAAGGAAATAACCAATTACACGATAAATTAATTGGGAGCCAATATAGATGAAAAACCAGACCTATGCAAAAGTATTGTGCATTGTAAGGAATAATATTGAAGAGAGAAGAATTTAGAATAAAGATAGCGAGTACAGGAGATGTATTTGTTATACCAGCTAATAAAACTATACTGGATGTACTACTTGAAAATAATATACAACACCCACACTCATGTAAACAAGGTATGTGTGAAAAATGTATTACTACATATTTAGAAGGAGAAGTAGATCATTGTGATATGGTAGCAAATATAGACCATAAAACACAACTAACTGTGTGTACATCAAGAGCAAAAAGTGATTTATTAGTGTTAGATATAGATTTAAGTTTAGAAGATGAGTTTTAATTTAACTAGTGCGTAGTTATTAATGAAAGGAAAAAGTCAATTACATGATAAATTAACTGGTTTACAGTATAAATAAGGAGAATACTAATGGCAGAAGTAGAAATTGCTGGAGCAAAAATTAGAGGAGGTAAATTACTGTTAATATTACCAATTCTAGGTACCCTAGGTGGTGGACTTTGGGGAGGTTTTGAGTTTTACAAAGACTATATGAATATGAGAGAAAAGATCGAAGAATACTCAGCTCCAGATCTGTCGGGGTTTGATAAAAAACTCGCTGTATTACGTGCAGATATGGATGCGCTGCAAAAGATTGAACAGGTAATTGAAGATTCTGCAATTCAAACAAGAGACGAAGCTAGAACAATCAAAGTTGATTTAAAGAGAGAAATTATACGAACTGAAAAGTTAGTAGAATCAGTTGAGCGCAGAGTTAAAGGTATTCAAGATGACACTCGTAAGATGATTGATAAAGAGAATGATCGTAATGATAAACTCAGAGAGCGTATTCAAAATCGCGTGGATAGTTTAGATGACAGCCTCAATGCGAAAATGAAGCAGCTGGAAGAAGACATAAATAATAGAGTTAAAAAAGCTCTTAACAACCCATTATCAAAAATGTAATCGGAGGTAGTCATGTTAGACCCAATTACAGCAGTCGCAACAGCAACATCAACATTTAACCTAATTAAAAAAGGTATTGCATGGGGTCAAGATTTAGAAAGTATGTCAAAACAACTATCTAAATGGTATGGAGCAGTGTCGGATTTTAATTATGCAGAAAAAGAGTTAAATGAAACTGGTGGTGTTACTAAACTACTAACAAAAGGTAGTATAGAACAAATGGCACTTGATATAACAATTAACAAACAAAAGATACGTGAACAAGAAAAAGAGTTAAGAATTTTAATACAATATACTTATGGTCAAAGAGTATATGAAGAAATGATAGAACTAAGACGTAAGTTAAAAAAACGAAGAGAACAGGAGGTGTATCGTAAAAGAGAACTAAAAAGACAAATAATAGAATTTATACTTGTTGTGCTTTTAATTTTCTTAATTTCGTGTTTTATTCTTGGTGTTGCGTATTTATATTTTAGTAAGTGAGAAAGAAAATGATAAGGTTTAAATGCCTCATATGGGGACATAATTATAAAATGATGAACACTAAGAAGTGGGGTATCGTCAACGTTTGTGCAAGATGCGGCAAGCTGTTTGACTATGATGCGACAAAAACCCCTAGTTGGGATAGATAGAAAATGAGTGAGAACCAATTAGCACTTATCTTTACAACCTTCTTGGTAGTTGTTTTAAGTTTTATTATTTACGTTTATTAAACAAAAATGCCTAGCTAGGAGGGATAGAAATGATTAACACTAAGCACCCGCAAGATGTGGGATTAACATATTGGAAACATCTCAAGTTTGCTTGGGGAGAGTGTGTTAGGTCTTTTTTAATATCAATTGTAATGCTTATTCATGGATTAATACCTTGGATATGGGATTGGAAGTATAACGCGTTTATAGATGGGGCAAAAAAAAGAATTGCTCCACAACACGAAAATAGAAAAGAGAGAAAATAGTTATGTGGTTTTGGTTATTGTCTGCTATTGCAGGAAGTATAATTGGTAGTGCTACTGATAGCTGGTTTAGAGATACTAAACTTGGTATTTGGTTTTACAATAAAGTGGATCAATTATATACTTGGGCGAGCGAAAGATACGGAATAAAAATACTAACGGACGAGGAAGAAAGAATGAAAAAATTTCCTCAACTAAATAAAAAATTAATTGATCTTGAAGAAAGGGTTAAGAAACTTGAAAATAAATAAAATAGTAATGGTAGTTATGTTTTTAGTTGCTAGCTGTACTCCAGCTGCAGCTTTTGGATTAACAATTGAGACAAGAGAATATAAAGACAGAGTTTGTTATGATGGAGATACTTGTTATATTCTTATTCCTGCTCTCCCTAAAAAATTAGAAAAAATGAGTATTAGGGTATTGGGAATAGACACTCCGGAAATTCGTGGTAAGTGCGAGAAAGAAAAAGAATTAGCGTTAGAAGCAAGAGCCTTTGCTAATAAAGTTTTTAGACAGGCTAAAAATATTGAATATAAAAATCTAGCATGGGGTAAATATGGAGGGCGTCTTTTATCAGATGTCTATTTAGATGGTAAACTTTATGCAGATATGATAATAAAAAAAGGGTTAGCACGACCTTATGATGGAAAAACTAAAAAAGGTTGGTGCTAAACATAACTAAGAGGGGTGTGGAAGGAAAATTTTTATGGCTGAAGAAGAAAAAATAGAAGAAGCTAAAAAAGTCACAGTAGACACTGCTCCTCATCTAGATGGAGCAGACATTAATGGTGACGGTCACATTTCTCATCAAGAATTAGAAATGCACCTAGAGTATAAAAAGAAAGAATTAGAGGATCAAGATGCGATGAGAGATGCACAACGTAATATGGCATGGTTTGCTTTAGCAGGAATGTTGTTATATCCATCTCTAGTGGTTTTAGCGTATCTTGTTGGGTTAGATCAAGCAGGTAAGGTGCTAGGAGATATGGCAGCTACCTATTTTGTTTCAGTAGCGGCAATCGTTGCTGCTTTTTATGGTAAGGAAGCTCTTATCAAAAAATCCAAATAAGGAGGTTAATTCATATGATAGATTGGATTAAAAATCGAGTTATGGAAAGAACTTCTTGGGATGGAGGCGCACTAATTGCGGTCGGTCTTATAGTTCTATTCTTAGGTCCATTTGCGAAATGGGCAGCTTATGCTGCTATTTTATGGGGTATTTGGACTATCTGGAAAAAAGAAGACTAGAGTAGTAAAAAAGGTCAGAGAAATAATTCTCTGACCTTTTATCTAAAAAAGAGAGAGTTATTAATGATAATAAATGATATATCTTTGAAAAAAGCTCAGTGGTTTGCTGAATTATCTGCCCTAGCATATAAAGATGAAAAAACACAAAAAGAATTTTTTACTGCAGAAGGCATAGGAACCCATCAATTTATTGATTTTGATGGAACTCAAGCTATGCTTTATGCACATAATAAAGAAATAGGTATTGTATTTAGAGGCACAGAACCAACTCAGCTATCAGATATTTTAGCTGATTTAGATGTTAGAAAAAAGAAAGCTAAAAAAGATGATGGTTATGTACATGCAGGTTTTCAAGAATCTCTAGACGATGTGTGGGGGGATATTAAATTATTTTTAAATAAAAATGAACATGATAGAGTATATTTATCTGGGCACTCTTTAGGCGCGGCTATTGCTACTTTAGCTGCTGCTAGACTAGAAAAATGTGCCGCTGTATACACTTTTGGATCTCCAAGAGTTGGAGGAAGAAAATTCGTCAAGGCAAATAACTCAATTTTACACTGGCGTTTTATCAACAATAATGATATTGTGACTAGAGTGCCTACAGCTATTAGGTGGAAACATCACGGTCATAGAGTATATATTGATAGAAAAGGAAACGTAAGTCCTATTAGTGGATATAAGCTTTGGACTGATTTATTACTTGGACACTTATCTTCGTGGCGTAAGCTAAAGTTCTTTGATAGTTTTAGTGATCATAATATTATTAAGTATTATAAGCATTTAAGTAATTTTAATAAACAATAGTCTTGCATCTTGCTTAATAATTCCCTATAATGTAAATAATCGAAAACGAGAGAAAAATATGGAACAACAAATCTGTGTGAACTGCGGTTCCGAGACTTCTATCTGCGTGTTTGTAAAATATTACAGAGACGATAATAAAATACATTTAGGAGGAGACGAGATTCGGGGGCCAATTTGTCAACCATGTTTATATAATATTAGTGATGCTGCCTCTTCTGGCAAACCTCCACTAATAAAACAAGAACACGAACAACTAAATAGGAGAATATAATGGCACGAAGAAAAGGCGGAAAGTCTAAAGGATATGTATCTAAAGGACAACGTCGAAATGTAAGTCGATGGTCGAGAAATGCTAGTAGAGCAGAAAATCGAGCTAATCCTAGTCCCAAGTCCATAGCGCAAAGAACTGCGATGCGCAGGACTATTATATCTAGTCCTCATGGGAAAGAAGAGCTAAGACTTAAAGAAAAGTTTCTAACAGAAGACTCGGTTGAAAGACAATGCAATGAGTTGTTAAAAACTTTCGGATCAACAGGACTCACCCGTGCTGGGGCAATACAAGCTATTAAAACTGACCACGTTTCTCAATTAACTGAGAAGTGGAAGTCACGAGCAGCACAAAAAGCAAACGAAGCTAAAAAGAAAGAAAAAGCACATGCCAGCCGCTAAAAAAACACGAGAAATATCTAAAGAAAAGATGCGTGAAGAGATTGCATTAGCAACAGAAAAGTATCTAAACGAGGGTGGAACTATCACTCGCTATGAAAAGTGGGGTAAAGTTACTATTTTAAAAAGAAATCTTGATGGAGACATGGTAGAAACTGATTGGTTTGATACCGTAGAAGCGTTCGAGAATTCTAAATGATACTAGACGGCACAACTAAACAAGCGTGGAATCTTTTTGTCTATCAACAAGCTAGAGAGATGGAAAAGTTTATTCAGACTTGGAGCCATAAAGGTTGCAAACAATTTATCTTAGGTAAAATTAATTGTGATTGGAAACCCTCTAGGGTATCCTCTAGAGGGGGCATGTACACAGTTGATGGTATTCAACAACCTGGGATTAATATCGCTATGGCTGGATATATACCTAGGTACGGCGACCCACAAAGATTCTACGAATATAAATCTTTTGACTCTGATAAGTTTATTGGAGGATTCTATACAAATGATATGGAACACCCGCTTTTGGCGGTGATTGCACACGAAGTAGCACACGCTATTCAGTTTTGGCTTACATATTATAACTCTCTCCCTAGAACAAAACCTCATGGAAAAGAATTTAAAAAACACTATGCGAAACTTCGTGCAGTGTTTGTCAACCCGTTACTGCCTGATCAACAAGAGATGGGGCGGGCTTACCGTGAGTTTAAAAATATAGTTGTGAGCCAAGAAATAGGAACAGTACAGAGGAGACATTAAATGAACGGGTGGTATGAAAGATACCTTGAGTTAGAAAAAGAAAACGCTATTCTAAGAAAAGAAATTGCACAAATGCAAGACTCAATGCAAAAATCATATATTAGAATTAAAGAGTTGAGAGAAGAACTGGATGCAAAAGATCGTAATAGTTAGTGGAGGGTTTGACCCTTTACATTCTGGACACCTAGCGTATTTTAAACACGCTAAAAAGCTAGGAGATAAACTAGTTGTAGGTATTAACTCTGACCAATGGTTATTAAATAAAAAAGGTAAAAACTTTTTGCCTTTTGAAGAGAGACTAGCTTTAGTAGAGGCTATCAAAGATGTAGACGAAGCAGTAGCTTTTAATGATGAAGACGGTTCGGCAGTTAACTTAATTAAAATAGTCTCTTGTAAGTATAGTAACGATATGATTATCTTTGCTAACGGAGGAGACAGAGATTATGGTAATGTTCCAGAACTTACTTATTATGATGATGACAAACGTATAAAGTTTGTATTTGGAGTAGGTGGAGAAAATAAAAAGAATTCAAGCTCGGATATCCTAAATTCTTGGGATTGTAGACCTGTTATTAGACCTTGGGGAACTTATACTAATATTAACTCAGGAGAAAATTTCAGAGTGAAAGAGTTAGTAGTGGCACCAAACTCTATGCTAAGTATGCAAAGACATCACCATAGATCAGAACACTGGGTTGTAGTGGAAGGCAAAATCTTTGTTAATACAATTAATCACGCTTCTAGTGATTATGAAAGAGAAAGAGTTTTAGTATCTGGTCAAAGTTGTTATATTAAAAAAGGAGACTGGCATCAAATAGAAAATCCTTGTAAAACTCCTGCTAAAATTATTGAGACTTGGATTGGTGACTATCTAAATGAGGACGACATAATTAGAGCATGATTGACAAAAGTACTTTTTGTACTAGACCTTGGAATGAACTACACATCGAGGAGGACGGACACGTTACTCCTTGTTGTGTCATGCCTTCTACTATGGGATTTAGACCTAAAAAAGGCATTAAAAATTATCTTAAATCTCCAGAGCTAGCAAAACTTAAAGAAGATTTAAAAAACGGAGTCAAGTCAAAACACTGTAAAACTTGTTGGATGCAAGAAGGATATGGCACTCACTCTCACAGAAAAACTACTCTAGCAAAAGGAGAGAAGTTAGACAAGATTGAAGCGATACATATTAGAAGCACTAATGTATGTAACTTTAAATGTAGAATTTGTAGCCCAGATTTGAGTTCTGCTTGGCAAGCAGAAAATAAAAAACACAATTTATATAAACAAAAGTATTTTCAAAGCTCTATTACAGATGTTCACGATAATCTATTGGATGACGAAGAGTACTGTAAAGAACTGTTTACTTTGTTAAAAAGTGTCAGGCAAATTAACATGTCCGGTGGAGAACCTCTCACCTGTAACACGACATTAAAGTTTTTTGAGAAGTGTAGAGAGTATGATATTACCAATACGAATATTGCTATCAACTCAAATCTCTCGAAATTACACTATAAAAATCATTATTGGTTAGACGAATTTAAAGATTTTAAAGTTACGATAACAGTTAGTTGGGATGGTTTTGGAAAACAAATGGAATATCATCGCACTGGATTGAATTGGAAAAAAAGTTTACAGAATTTCAAAGAATCTTTACCTTTCATTTATAATGTAAATTGTGTTTTATCAATTTATAGCATATATTCTATACCTAAGTTAATCCACTTTTGTGATAAATTACAGAAAGGCTTAGAGATTAATTTGATAGCGGGAAAAGGTGGCATAATGTGTGTACAAACTTTACCCGAACATGAAAAAGACAAAATTAAAAGACATTATGAGAATAGTTTCTCTGAAAGACCTGATTTAAAAGAAATTGCTTGGGACAAAGTAATCAATCCTTTATACAAAGAAAGTGGAAAAGAATATTTAAACACTGCGTTCAAACAGTATAATCAAATTTTGGACAAACAAAGAGGGACAAACTTTATAGAAACTTTTCCAGAACTAAGAGACTGGTGGGAGTCTATTAAATGAGAACACACTTATTTGCCAACGGTTGCTCTCACACAGCGGGTGGAGAAATAGAAGAAAAATATCAAAATTGTTGTCATGAAAAAGCATGGCCCAAACACTTAGCCGACTCTTTAAATATGGATTGGACAAATTTTGCAATATCTGGAGGTTCGGCAGAAAGAATTGTTCGTACAACTATGCACTGGTTTGGTGAAAACCCAAAAAGAATGAAAGATACTTTTGCAATTATCGGTTGGCCTCCTCCTTGGAGATCAGAAATCCGTCTTGATCGTAGGTGTAACTATAACCAACCAGAACACTTATTTGAATCAGATAATCATTGGTATCAATTAAATGTAGGGATTGAAGAGACAGTTAAAGAACACTCTGAAAGTTTAAAAATTAAAGATTTTTACAAGCTTTATAAGCTAAAATTTGCTCTTGAGACAGAAGAAGAAGTAATTACTAGATTTTATCTTAGTCTTATTTCTCTACAGAGTTATTTTAAAACATTTAAGATTCCTTATATAATGTTTAACACTGTTTCAGATTTCTATGTTAACGATAACTCTTTATGCTATTATAGACAGGTAGACCAAAAACCATTTCTAAACATAAAAATGCTAGAGTGGCTTCATGGTAAATACGAAATGGCAGAACATTCAGTTTGTGAACACTATGGAGAAGATGCTCATATTGGTTGGGCAGAGTTTCTAGCTAGTTATCTACGAGGGGGAAGTTTTGATGATAAGAAATTTTACTCTTGACAAGGTGGATTATTTTAGGCTATAATGTATATGTTGATCAACCGGAGATGCTTTGTATCCGTGACCATACAAAGTCGGGCCGTCGCCCGCTTTACAACAGTAAAGTTAAGAAAAAGTTTCTATTCTTTTGGTAAATGATTAGGGCATATATGCACAGATGTACATGTGCATTGTTGTCAAAATCAGACACATTTATTTAAGAAACTATTCAATAGGAGAGGAGCTTCGGTTCCTCTCCCGTTTTTAAGGAGAGCGAATATGCCTGTAAAAAAGACCATTGTTGGAGAAGGCACAGATTGGCCATTAGTAAAACAAAAATCTTGGTTTACAGATGGGGATTTCAACGACACTAATTTATCAAAAAGCGAAGTAACAGCTAACACAGAGACAGGTTTCACTGTGGTTAAATATTTTGCAGATGAGGATGCTTATACTGCGTGGAATACTACTAATTCTACCTTGCTACAAGCAATCAATACAATGCGGGCTGCTAATAATATTACTACTACTTTGTCATCAGAGGACGTTGATACGATTCCCTAATGCGCAACTGGTTTAACTGGCAATTAAAAAATCAGGTAGAAAACCCTGATTGGCCCACTGAACAACTACCGATAGCCAACCTGGGTGAAAGCTTAGGCTGGTTTAATGCTTTTATTCTAGATGGGTATCGAAATAAAACTTTAGAATATTATTATGAAAATGTGTTTTATAGGCAAGATTGGTGTGAGAAAGCTAGTTCCACTACAGACGGTGCAGTAGATGCAGATACTCTTAGCAGCTGGATGCATGATCCCGAATTATCAACTCTGATGGACAATCAAGGAGTTGAATATATCTTAAACTTTCCAGAAGAAGTTACAAACAAGCTAGACAAACAGCTATCATCAAGTTTAAATCTGATAGAAGACTCTATCAGCACACGAATTCACATACAAAGACCAGGACAATTCTTTGCTATGCATTTTGACAGAAATAAATATGGAAACTATGACACAAGCCGACCAGCTCACGATTTGAAGAGTCATATCTTTTTAGTCTTCTTGAATAATCAATCGCTAGGACAAGTGTTTCAGCTAGGCCACTCGCAAATTCGTTGGCAAGAAGGTGATGTATTTACTTGGGAGCAGACAGACATGCCGCACGGAAGTGCGAACTTTGGATTAGAGAACAGATATGCAATGATTCTCACAGGATTTGCAAAAGCATAAATTTGAAAAATTTCACATTGCGCGAATTCGAAATCTGTGCTACTATTATTGCATAGCTTGTGAACAACGTTAACACGGAGTGTGAACAGCTGGGGAACATGGGGGAACACTTTGAACATTTTCATTGGGCGTTGTCTCGGAGAGACACAACGCCTATTATCTTTTAGTGGGCCTCTTTGTGCCTATATTTCGGGAGCAACCAACAGTTCAACGAAGTTGAATTTCTGTTGACACGCTCCCTTTTTTTATGTTAAACTTTACATCTAATTCGTGTAAGAAAGGTTATTGAATATGTATGAATTAATGTTAATCTTTATTTACACTATTGTTTTATGGGCATTTGCTTATAAATACACTAGTCTAAGTAATGATACAAATGACTTTCTAGTTTCAAATAGAAGTGTAGGAATACTTGTAGGGGGTATGAGTGTCGGAATGACATGGACATGGGCACCCGCCCTTTTTATCAGCTCTACTAAAGCATATACTCAAGGAATTCCAGGACTATTCTGGTTTTGTTTTTGTAATGGACTTTGTTTAGTCCTATTTGGGTATTTTGCACAAAAACTGAGAGAAAGATGTCCAGAAGGATTTACTCTTAGTGGTTATATTAAAGACGCGATAAGTAGCCGCGTAAGTAAGTTTTATTGGGGAGAACTAGGGTATCTTACTGTTAGTGCTTTTACCATTCAGCTTATTGCTGGAGGCTGGCTTATGAACGCCATGACCGGCATAGATTTTTGGTTAATTACTGTTATAATGGCAGGAATTGCACTTAGTTATAGTCTGTTTAGTGGAATTAAAGGATCAATCGTAACAGACGCAGCGCAGTATATATTTACTGCCGCCACTTGTCTAATCTTAGTTCCTTGGGCTATTTCTGAAGGAGGTGGTTGGGAAACTGTCGCTAAAGGAGCAACAGGAACGCTGTTTGACCTAGATGTGTTTTTAACTTTTGGTATTGCTGCTAGTATCGGCTTCCTTGCTGGTCCTTTTGGTGATCAAATGTTCTATCAAAGAGCATTTAGTATTAAAAAGAATAAAATCTTCAAAGCGTTTACTCTTGGTTGGCTTTTATTTATCATAATTCCTATTACTATGGGGTCGTTAGGGTTTGTCGCCACAGGGCTGGGAATGGAAGTTCCTGCAAAACTGGTAAACTATGAAGTTATTAAAACACTTCTTCCTGCATGGGCGGTATACCCGTTCTTGTTTGCTATTATGTGCGGACTCCTATCTACTTGTGATTCCGCAGCTTGTGCAGTTAGTGGCCTAACTTCTAAAGATTGGTTTCCAACATCAGAAGTTACTGGTGCTAGATTAGGGATGATTGCTCTTGCTGTTCTTGCAGTTACACTAGCAAATATGCCCGGAGTAACAATCGTTGGATTATTCTTATTCCACTCTTGTTTGAGAGCAAGTACTCTCTTGCCAACTATTCAAGCAATTTCATATAAAGACATTCACGAACCTTCAATGTTCTGGGGTCTTATCTTATCTGTTGCTATCGGTCTCCCATTCTTCTGTTATGGTATGTGGTTTGGCGGAGGCGGTTTGTTTACCGCTGCTGGAGCAATTTTAACTATAGCAATTGGGGGTGGCATGACCTATGTAGGCAGGAAATACATAGGTAACAAAGTTGTCCCTCAAACGTCTTGAACTACCAGACTATCCTAGTATACCTTTCGTATTTAATGCAGAAACAGGTAAAAATAAAACGATAGTCGTTTACGGCGATTCATTTGCTGAAGCAGCAATGCAACATCAAACGGATATAACTAATCCGGTAAACTCAGAGGCAGATAACACAGTCCATTCGTGGATGTGGTATCTCGCCTCTTTTTTACGTTCTAAGGTTATTACTTATGGAGTGTCTGGAGCAAGCGAGGCTCTTACATATGATATTTTTAAAAAGACTCAAGATGTTCCCAGAGACGCAACAATAATATATCACACTCACCCACTTAGACCAGATAATATTTCGGGTAACAGATTAGAAATTTTAAAAAAGTCTGATTATAAGAATTGGGATAGCATTATTCCTAGTCCTACTGCTCATTTATATTGGTCAGATAGTTTATATAAGTTTAAAAACGGTAAATCTTTTAGAACAACCTATCACATTACACACGCTAATGATGTGCCTCCTAATGAGTTATGGAGAAGTAATTTACCGAACGAAGTAGAAATAGATGTTCGTTACAAGTATTTTGGAACTAATCATGTAAATGTGAAAGGTAATCTATTGTTAGGAATCATGTTAACTAAGTATTTTAAAGAAGAATTAAAATGGAACGCGGTTTTTTAAATAAAGATATCATATGTGCCCCCATGACTAGAGTCAGTGATGCTAACTTAGCTATTGCGATAGATAAAGCAGGAGGAATAGGAAGTATTTCTTCTGCAGGATTTAGTAACTCTTGGCTAAAGAAAGAACTAACTAAGTTTACTAAACAAAGAAAACATAATAACGTAGTAGTAGCTCTTTCAGATAATATAAAAGAACCTGAGTGTCAAAACATAATTAGGATATTTAAACCAAAATATGTAGTATTATTAGATGAAGAAACTAAATATGATAAATATATTAGAAGTTCGCTACTTAGCCTAGGGATTAGAGTAATCATTAGAATAAGTACTTTTAGCGGAGTAGAAACTTTTCCTCCACCTGATTACTATACAATAAAGGGTATTGACAGTGCAGGAAGATTTAACAAAGAATTATCTATTTTAGATTTATTAAAATTATTCAAAGATAGATACCCAGATTTTCCTGTTATCTGTACTGGAGGATTATACACAAAAGAAGCAATACAGGAGTGTTTTAATCACGGAGCTTCGGCTGTAGAGGTCGGAACTCCTTTTGCGATTAGTAAAGAATCTAGTATTGATACAAAAACTAAGATGTCTATGATACATAAACCAGATATTAAAATAATGGACAACTCAGGATATGAAAGAAGAGTTCATAGCCCTAATTCTCAGTATGATCTTAAAAAAGGAGTCTCTGGAAACTTAGATACTGGACATGTCTATATAGGAAGTAAAATTAATGAGCTACCTAAAAAAATAAGATTTGTACAAGAAATAATGAATGATATGTTGCCTATAGGTTAGATTTATTATATAATAAATATAATTAGAAAAGGAATTAATATGACAGATAAAAAAGAGTCAAGTACTTACAACCCAACAGTAATCCCATTTCAAAAAGATGGTATGACTAGTAATGTTATTAGTATAGCTTTCGACTCTTCTAGTAATTTTATTGTCTTAGAAGGAAACTTATCAGATGGATGGGAAGCTTATGGAACTTTTTCTACCTTTGAAGAAGCGTCTGCTTACGCTGATACACTACAAAACATGGCGTGGATAATGGAGTTAAAAAATGCAGAAATACCTAAAAAACCTAATCTTGCTTAATAAAGATATAAGCTTCTATATTCCTTCTGCAGATGCAGCTGATATAATTGAGTTGGGAAAAATAATTAAAACTACAGATGAAATAACTGTCCGTAGTTATGTGGATGGAGAGACTTATAATATCTACGTTTCAGATATTGTGAATTTTAAAAATAAAGGAATAAACAAAATATGGCAAACTCAGATTTTAACGCGAAAAAACATATCAAAGCTGTTCAAGAAGAAATAATAGAAATTGTAGATAGATACGGCGGCTCTAAAGAAAAAGACATGGCGATAGCCTCTGCTTTTTTAGGGGTAGTTGTACCATCCTATGAAGAGGTTTTAGGAACTGAGGGAGCTTGTATTATGATGTACAAGGTAGCGGATGAATTAGCTCTCAGGGTTCCTAATAAGGTTAAGATACCCGCTACAAACTTCTCTTCTCGAAAGTTTAATCCAAAAGCTAACAGAAAGAGAAAAACATGAAAATAGCAATTATGCAACCCTATGTATTTCCATACATGGGGTATTTTCAGTTATATAATTCAGTGGATTTATTTATATCTTTAGAAGACGTAAACTATATTAAGAGAGGGTGGATTAATCGTAATAAAATTATGGTTAATGGTACCCCTAGTTACATTACTTTTCCGGTCGTAGCGGCAAGTCAAAATAGACTTATTAATCAACATTATGTTTATTGGGATGATATTTGGCCTAATAAGATGTTGAAGAAGATTAGGCACGCTTACAGTAGTTCTAAACATTTTGATGATGTTTACCCAGAAATAGAAATACTATTTCATAGAAGAGGACCAGATTGTATTGCAGGATTTGCTATGGCGGCGTTAACTCATTTAGGAGATTTACTTGGAATTAAAACAGAAACTAAGTGGTCTTTACATTATACAAAAGAAGGATTAAAAGGGCAAGATCGTTTAATAAACATTTGTAAACAGACCGGAGCAACTACTTATGTAAACGCCATCGGAGGTATGGAAATGTATGATCAAAACTCTTTTGGAGATATAAATTTACGATTTATTAAAAGATTAGACGAAGAAAATAACTTATCAATTATTGATATTTTAATGAGAAGAGGCTGGAAAGAAACAGCTGAATTAGTAAACCAATATGAACTTATAACAGGAACCTAAAATATGAAAGAATTTATGATTGTTATCATAATGTTTTTTGCTGATCACACATATCAGGGAAATGATGCAGTAGAGCTTATAACTAAAAACGGAAAACCGTTATTATTTAAAGAGATAGACGCATGTCACGAACATGTTCACGAAAATTTAAAAACATTTAAAGAGATTGGAAAAAAAGTTTATCCAGAAGCAATCTCAGTAAAACAAATTTTTTGTGTTGAAAGAAATAAGGAAATATAATAATGAGTGAGAATACTAGAAAAAAACAAGCACAAGACCCCTCGCATGATCAATCTCCTTTTAAGGATGAGGTATATCCTTGTAGAGAAGATGTTCCTGCAGAACTATGGGGAAAACCTATAGTTAAAAAACGAACTTCTAGATGGCCAGACGAGCTAACAGAAGATGAACTCTGGGATAATGTAAATACAGATACAGATTTGTTTAGCGGTAAATATGAAGATAACAACCCTCGTTTTCATATGGCAACAGGAGCAGGATATGATGATTTTCATCCTAAATTGTCAGAAGAAAATAAAAGAGATATTGATGAATACAAGAGTCGGAAATTAAAAATAGCGGTTGATTGTCCTGATTATAAATTTAATGAAGCAAACATTGTAGATCAAATACAAGATTATATTGATAGTACCTATGGAGAACATTACAATAGAAATAAATTTCAAGCAACAGAATTTATTTTAGACTCAGGACACGGAGCGGGGTTTTGTATAGGAAATATTTTGAAGTACGGACAAAGATATGGTAAAAAAGGAACCCATGATGACGCAAGAAAAGACTTGCTTAAAATCATTCATTATGCTATAATAGCTTTACATAATCACGACGAAGAAGAAAATAATGGACGCTAGAATACGCGAAATTTTAGGTTATGAAGTAGACCGACAAGAAAACACCATTGAACTTATTGCGAGTGAAAACTTTGCAAGCGAGGCAGTAATGCAACTTGCAGGTAGTGTATTCACGAACAAGTATGCAGAAGGATACCCAGGTAAAAGATACTATAACGGGTGCGAGCATATGGATGCTATCGAGCAACTTGCTATAGATCAATTAAAAGAGATATATGGGTGTGAGTTTGCAAATGTACAACCTCATTGTGGTGCAAACGCAAATACCGCAATATATTCTGCATTTCTAAATCCGGGCGACAAAATGCTTGGGATGGATCTTGCGAGCGGCGGTCATCTAAGTCATGGTGCAAAGGTCAATATATCTGGTCAGATATATGATGCACACCACTATGGTGTCAATGAAGAAGGTAGATTAAATTACGATTATATTCGAGAGGAAGTCTTATATCTCAAACCACAATTGATAGTTGCTGGTGCGAGTGCATACCCAAGAATAATTGACTTTGCAAAGTTTGAAGAGATTGCGAATGAAGTAAACGCATATTTATTAGTTGACATGGCACACTATTCTGGTTTGATCGCTGGAGGTGCTTATCCAAACCCACTACCATATGCAGATTTTGTAACATCTACAACACATAAAACGTTGCGAGGACCAAGAGGCGGTATTATACTGTGGAACAACCCAGATTATACCAAAAAAATTAATAGTGCAATATTTCCTGGTACACAAGGCGGCCCTCTTATGAACATGATTGCTGCCAAAGCACAAGCGTTTACAGAAGCAAATACACCAGAGTTTAAAGACTATGCACACCGTGTAGTAAATAATGCAAGAGCGATGGCAAAGGTATTTAATGAGCGAGGTATGGAAATGTTGACGGGTGGAACAGATAGTCACATAATACTACTTAACTTAAAGAAAGGTAAATATTCGGGAAGAGAAGCAGCTGACCTTTTAGAAAATAATGGTATCACAGTAAATAAAAACGGAGTGCCAAACGACCCAAGATCATTTGTAGAAACAAGTGGTATTAGAATAGGCACTGCTGCAGAAACAAGCAGGGGATTACTAGAGGAAGACTTTAGAGAGATTGCTAATAAAATATGTAATCTATTAGAAGGATGATATATAATGACTTGTAGACAAAAAAGAGTTAAGAAGACCCTTGATATTACAGAAATACAACCCGATAAAAGAGTTTGGGAATATGATGGTGATGGAACTAAGATTTATAAATTAGATCAAGGTTACCCACAAAAAACACGTTATCCAAGAGATGATGATGATTTTATAGGAGTTTATCATCCTGTTCCTAGTGAAGCACCTGATCACTGGAAAAAAGCATATCATGCAGATCTTGCTATGAAAAGGGCGCAAGATCCTTGGTTTAAAGCATATTGGAAAAAAGTAAGAGACTATTGTAGAGGGAGGCTAAACTAGTGGAAGATGAAGAACTCATGCAGCTTCAAAAAGAAATTTATAGTATACTTGAAAAATATATAAAACCAGATGATAATATGCAGTCGTTGTTACTGACTTCTGGTATTTTATTAAAGACAGCAATACAACTATATACTGTAGGATTAGTAGATAACGCAGAAGTAGAAAGAATACTAGACTTTTCTAAAGAAAGCATACAACCTCTAAGAGAAACAACAACAGAAATGATAGGCGAAAGGACCCTACACTAAAATGGCAAAAGTAATAATATTTGGAACTAAAGATACTGCACAGCTAGCAAACTATTACATAGAGAGGGATACAGAACACGAAGTAGTAGCTTTTACTGTTCATCACACTGTAATCCCAAATGGGGCGTTATTTTGTGGTAAACCTGTAGTTCCTTGGGAAGAAGTTGAAAATGCTTACACCCCAAGAGAAAATAAATTGTTTGTTCCTATGACGGGAAGAGAGATGAACAAAATTAGAGAAAGACTATACTGGGAAGGTAAAGCAAAAGGGTATGAATATATTTCTTATGTTAGCCCTCATGCAAGTGTTTGTGATAATGAAATTGGAGAGAACTGTTTTATTCAAGAAGATAATACTTTACAACCTTTTACTAAAATAGGTAATAATGTGGTTATGTGGGCAGGTAATCATATTGGACATCATGGAATAATTCGTGATCATGTTTTCTTCACTAGTCATGTAGTTCTCAGTGGACACTGTGATGTTGGTGCTTTTAGTTGGTTTGGAGTTAATTCAACTATTAGAGATGGTCTTACAATCGGAGAAGGAACTTTTGTAGCAGCAGGAGCTTTAGTTACAAAAGACACCACTCAGTGGAGAGGACAACTAGGTGCTCCTTCAAGAGAAAAAATGGATTCTTTGGAGTTAAATCCTTGAGTTGGAAACCCGTAACTATAATACAAACAGCGGATGGTAAAAATCAATGTCCAGTCGTAGATACTAATAACGACGGGTTCTGGAGAATATATTATTCTCATAGAGACGAAAACAAATACAGTCACACTTCTTATATAGACGTAGAAGCAGGAAATCCAGAAAAACTCATTCAAAAAAGCCAAACACCTATCTTATTTCCAGGAAAAGCAGGAGAAGTTGATACTTCAGGTGCGATGGCTACTTCAATTCTCACAATGAATGATAGTTTAAAATATATGTATTACATTGGGTGGACACAAAGAAAAGACGTTCCATATTATAATACCACTTGTTTGGCTGTGTCAGAAGATGGAAACACTTGGAACAAGGTTGGTCCTATTTTATCTCCTTGTATACATGATTCAGGGTATTCTGGTACATTTTATCCTATATTAAACAAGTCAAAAACAGAATATACAGCTTTATATCTGTCGTGTTTTGAGTGGATAGACGGAGATCCTAGATATAATTTAAAAAGAGCTATATCAAAAGATGGAGTTAATTGGACTAAGACATTAGATGTTGCTATAGATATTACACCAGAAGAAGGTGGTGTTTCTCAAGCATCTATTCTCTATAACTCTATCCAAGGAGTGTATCAACTGTGGTATTCAGTTAGAGATAAATATGACTTCAGAACAAATCCTAAACACTCTTACAGAATTAGGTACGCTGAATCTTTTGACTTGATTAGTTGGACTAAAGTACAAGATAGCATATATGACATAAATCCTGACTCACAAAATTTTATGGGTTTTGATGAGATAATGTGCGCTTATCCTTGTGTAGTTAAACATGAAGATACACTATTTATGTTTTATAACGGTAACGGGTTTGGCGACACAGGAATCGGAGTTCTTAGATGGGAGTAGTTTTAGATAGTATTAATAATACAGATAAATCTGAATTTTTTAAGAAAAATGGATTTATAGTAGAAAAAGACTTTTTGGACAAAAACTACCTTCTAGAGATGTTAGAAGTAATGCAAAAAGTATTTTCTATTCAGATTAAAGAGTTGTATGATGGTGATAGTTATGAAAATATAGATGAAGGTATGAGAGCATTATTTCATCAAGACTACAGAGTATTTAAAAATTGTGGAAAACAAGTTCAACATTTAGTTGATGTTTGGAAGTTAGGGGTCTCTCACACTCTTTTAACTTATCTTACAAAAGTGTGCGAAATGCGTTTTCCAAATATTTGTACTAGACCTGTAGTTATGTTTAACAATAGAAGTCTAGCTACAAATGATGTATATCACACGGTTCCATTTCATCAAGATGCTAAATCTATGGATGGATCAGATAACGCAGTTGTTGTTTGGATTCCGCTACAACAAACTAATTATGATTTAGGACCTTTACAAGTTATTCCTTCAAGCCATAAAAGAGGTATTATTGCAGATGAAATTGATGATTTTGGTTTCGGATATGTAAATCCAGATTTATATGATGATGACGATATTTTATCTTTATCTTGTTCTTTAGGTGATGTTATATTTTTTGATTCTAAACTAATACACGGATCAGGGGTAAATCGCTCTACATATACAAGATGGTCTTGCCAATTTAGATATAATGATTTGCTAGACACTTCTTTTATAAAAAGGGGATACCCAAATCCGTATCTATACAAACCAGTGAAAGAAAATTACTAATGGAAAAACCAATTCAACTCTACTTTAGAACAGTAGAAAGACAAGAAACTAATATGGCAGGAAGACCTGAGTGGTTTTCATATGAAAAATGTTGGGATAATTTACTTAGAACAATTAACTCTGACTTAGTAGATATAAATGTAATTATGGATACAGAAAAAGAAAGAAATAATGCCCTAACGAATGAAATGGCTCATAGAGTAGAAATGATTAACTCTAAAGAAAGATTAGATTCTTTACTAAAAGATTACAACGACGAAGATATACCTTCTGTATTTTATAAAGACAGAGATCCCGAAACAGGTAAAGAATACGAAAAACGAGAAGAACCCCCTGATAGAGAGAAAGCGTCTGGACAAATGCTTTACGAAATCATACAACAAGATAATTTATCAGATAATCAAATAGTTTATATTGTTGAAGATGATTATTTACATTTACCTCAATGGACAGAAATTATTATGGATTTTTATCAAAAACACGGAGGACTACACTATATATCTTTATATGATCATGGAGACAAATATACTCAAAGATATACTGGGTTAGTTTCTAATATCTTTTTATCTGGGGTTTTGCACTGGAGAACTATCCCTTCTACTTGTGGAACCTGGGCAGCTCCTGCTTTAGCGTTAAAGGAAGATTATGACATACATCATGGTAGGTTAGGGGATCATAATAAGTGGATGAAGTTACAAGAGAAAAATAGGGCAATAGTAAGTTGTATCCCCGGTAGAGCAACACATTGTATGGAAGGTTTTACCTCTCCTTTTGTTGATTGGAGCACTGTGTGAAAATATTAATTACTGGAGGTGCTGGTTTTATAGGGTCTCATTTGGTAGACTATTTTGTAGATAACTATCCTCAGTACGAAGTCATAGTTTTGGATAACATGAGCTATGCCGCTAATTTTGATAATATTAAACATCACCTTGAAAATAAACGTATTAACTTTATTCTTGGAGATGTCGCTAACTACAGTTTATATTCAAAAATACTACGAAATGTTAACTTAGTTATACACACAGCTGCGGAAAGTCATGTGGATAATTCTTTTTTTGACCCTTGGAGATTTGTAAAAACTAATGTAGAAGGCACACAACTATTACTACAAGCTTGTAGAGAATTTGGTGTCGATAAAATAATTCATTTTAGTACTGATGAAGTATATGGAGATACAGAAAATATTGCTTTTACTGAAGAATCTGCTTTAAATCCTACTAACCCATATTCTGCTTCAAAAGCTGCAGCAGATATGATTATTGCTTCATATAGAAAGTCTTTTAATTTAGATATTTCTGTAGTTAGACCTAACAATGTGTTCGGCATTAGGCAACATTGGGAAAAATTAATTCCAACCTGTGTTTTACATTTAAAACAAGATAAAAAAATTCCTATACACGGAGATGGTAGTAACAAAAGATCGTATCTATATGTAGAAGATCTATGTAAAGCTATTGATATTATAAGAACCTCTGGAGGAATTAACTCAACCTATAATATTGGTTGTAATTTTGAGTATAAAGTAACAGATGTGGCTAAAATAATATGTGACGCAGCTAGAGTGGATTACGCGGATAATATTGAGTTTGTGAAAGACAGGGCGTATAATGATACTAGGTATCTTATTTCTCTCGCTAAATTAGCAAAACTAGGTTGGAGAGCAGAAACTAAATTAGAAGATTGTCAACACCTATTATTTGACTGGTATTATAAACAACGCGCTCCTTTTGCGCACGGATGGTTCAAAAATGATTAAAATTATAATTGTAGCGCTAATGATAACTACTAACCCTCTGGAAGATGATTCTTATGTGTTTGTAGAGCCTTACTTTAATTCAGTGGCTGAGTGTAAAGCTTACATTAATTTCAATAGTGAAAGTATCGTAAAACATTTGTATAATGCTTTTGCTGGTAGAAAAATAAAAAACATTTATTGTATACCAGAAAAAGAATTACAAAAAATTATTGAAAATGGAAATATATGAATTTACCTTTTGTAAAATGTGACTATCCATCTAGCGATGGATTTATAGATGAGTTCAAAAAAATATTAAAGGGAGGACCTTGGACTAATAATGGTTCTTATCTACAACTATTTGAAAAAGAATTAGAAAAATTATTAAACACTAACGTAGCTGTATTTAATAATGGAGAGACAGCTTTGTTTGCTATGTTATCTTCGTTAGGTATCAAAGATAAATATATAATTGTTCCGAGTTATACTTTTGTTGGAACCGTTGCAGCTATTGTGTGGTCTGGTAATTATCCTTTATTTTGTGATATCAAGTCTACCTCATATCCTTTAATAAATCCCGTAAGAGTGCAAGAGTTATTAGAAGAAGATATAGCTTGTTATAAAAATGTAGGAGCGATATTAGGGGTAGATTTGTATGGTCTTCCTTGTGATTATACAGCGTTAAATAAATTAGGGTTTGAATATAGAGTTCCTGTTTTGATAGATTCAGCACAATCATTTGGAACTTTTTTAAAAGGTAAATTAGTTGGTAGTCAATGTGAAGCTCACACTTTTAGTTTTCATACTACTAAAGCTTTTCATACCTTAGAAGGGGGAGCAGTTACTTCTCCTGATGAGTATTTAATAGAAAAAGTAAAACGAATAAGAAATTTTGGTATGAATGTTATTAGTAAAGGTGAGTGCTCAGAAGTTGGACTTAATGGTAAAATGAATGAAGTACAAGCATTAATAGGGATGCATAAAATACAAGATGCTAGATCTACTTTTGCTCGTAAAAAAGAATTATTTTCTTATTATTTAGGTAGTTTAAAACATCATAATATTACGACCTTAACACCTCCTAAATATTCAAACCCCATGATGAACTTTATGCCTGTATTTATCAACAATAGAGATCAAGTATTTGATTCTTTGAATAGTCAGGGAATTACAGTAAATAAATATTGGGATGTACCTGTTCATCGTATGTCGGCATATGAAGAATTTTGTCCAAAAGGATTAGATTTACCAATAACCGATAAAGTATCAAAAAGGGCGTTAGCATTACCTTTTTATAATAAAATGAGTAAAAAAGATATAGATTACATAGTGGAGAAAGTATATGGAACTGTTGTTTAGTATCGTTTTCGCGATTTTTTTGTTCGTAGTGTTCATTTTACCTATTGGACTTTTCGCGAGCCGTGTTACGAGGAAGCTATTCGACGACTAGGTATGCAAAAATTGCATAACTGTTATGAGTTGACGGAGTTTTGTTGCAGTGCAATAAAAATGTAACTGGACGGGTTGCATGTTTTGTGCTATAATTTATTTAATAGTAAGATTTCAATAGATGTTGAGAACTTATTAGATTAATTTTAAAAGGAGAATTGATTGATATGAATACTAGAATTGAATATCACGGTCACGGATTTGATGTGGCTTCTGTTGTGGAACGAGTGTGGGCTGGTGTTTCTAAAGTTTTTACTAAACTTGGGCATTATTTTGCAGTCGCTGGACAATATAGAGCTAATAGCGAACTAAAAAGAATGGGTTACTTGAATAAAGATGGTAGTTTTAATGAAGTTAAGTTTGGTTTTCAAAGGTTTGATAGGTAATGTTTTTTAAATTACTTGAACATGTAAAAAATTGTTACCTGATGAATGAGATTGCTACTTGTTTATCAAACGTATCCCCAATGACAGATGAGCAAAAAATAAAAATTCTAAATATTTTAGACAAGAAACCTCAATAATTTAGAGAGGCACGCGGTACGATGCCCGCCTTAAACTACGATTTTACAAAATTTCCAATATATAAAAACTTAAAAATTGATGACATAATTATTCCCACAACAGATGATGCTGCGTGGGAATTCTTTTCTTCGGATAGTTGGCTATATAATAAATTAGATTTAGCAGAGATAAATGGTATTCCTTGTGGACCTGCAGGGGTATACCCTACAGAATATCCTGTTATAGTTAAGCCTATAATGAATCTTATGGGAGGTGGATACGGAAGTAGAAAAGTTAATAATGAAAAAGAGTTAGAAAAATATTTGCTCCCAGGATATTTTTGGATGAAATGGTTAAATGGTAAACATCTGTCGTATGATATAGTAGTAAAAGACGGTAACCCAGTCTGGATAGAAGTCTTTGAGGGACATAAATTACGAGATGGGATGTTTGACTATTGGGAAACTATTTCTGCAGAGGTACCAAGTAGTCAAATTTACAATATAATAAATTGGACAACTAGTCACCTTCCTGAGTATACTGGATGTCTGTGCTGCGAAACAATCGATAACCAAATGATTGAAGCGCACCTTCGCATGGGTGATATTGATAGGTTTATGAATGTAGACCTTATGCAAAATATTATTGATGTATATAAAGGAAAAGAGTGGAAGTATAGGGAAGAACATAAAAAGTTCTTCCTTTTTGCTCTCTTTGCACCTCATAGTCAAGATATAGTTTTTCCTTCTGAAATTATAAAGAAAGTAAAACACGAAGCAACCTTTTTTCAAATAGATGATACTGATCAAGCTAATCCTCCGTCTGGAAAAAGAGTCGCAGTTCTTGGCGCCTATGATAAAGAATTAGGTATCTCTCTAAGAAATTTACTTATAGACAGTGCCCAACCACCTATCATGGATGAGTATATTGCAACACTTCTAGGGCGTAAAAGTATTTAGCTCTTGCCAAAAAGTGAAAACTTTTGTTATTATATAAAATAAGTTGAACAATATACGAGGAGAAGCTTATATGGATGATGCATCCTTAAAACTTACGCCAAAAAGTAATCCGAAACCAACAGTAGACTACAGGCATTATGCCAAACTAAGAATGGCAATGAAAAAAAAGATACATTGGCCAAAACATTGTTGGGATGGAAATAAATTGCGTAAAATGACCTTTCGAGACTATTTAGTATTTATCAAAATCTTAATAACCGAAGGGGCTTATGGAATACAACACCCTAAATATAATAGGAAATAAAATGAAAGAAATTTCTATTCACATAGAAAAGGCACTTGGTAAAGGTAAAATAGGCTACTCTGTAGTCGATTATGCTATGTACCAAGTGCCTTCTTCTTCGAGAGATGTAGTTGAACAAATCTATAAACAAAAAGTAGAGGAAATAGTTTATGCAACAAACATTTACACTAACAGAAGACCAGTTACGAAACGCAGTCGCTCAATATCTGTATGATGAAGGGTTAACTGAAATAACCGACGGAACTATGGAAATGACTATATTTGATGATAATTCATTAGAAGTTATTTTACATGAAGACGTACAGGTTCACTAATGAGTGATTTATACTTAGTTAAAGATACGAATACTAAAAATACTTGGGAGATTTCTAAGTTTAGTGACTATAAAGACGCTGATTCAGTTTATAGAGTTACTAAAAAAGGAAAGTCATATCATTGTGACTGTCCAGGATATTGGAGACAAAAAGATAAGTCAGAACATAAACATAGTAGAATTGTAAAGTTCTGGGAAGAAGAGTTAGAAAAACCTACGGGTATGGCTCTTTGGTTTGAAAACGATGAGATTGAATACAATCAATTTATAAAGAGCAATTCTTATTTCGAATAAATTTTTATCTTGCCGAATGGTTAAATTTTCGGTATTATATAAAAACGTTGAGCGATAAAGTTCAACATAACAAAAAGAAAAGGAAAGCGGGTCAGTCGACCTCTCGCTCCGACTCTTATGAGGTCGGCAACGAGAATCCTAGTCGGAGAGCATCTCGGACAAAACTCGTTTTCCACAAATATTGTCTATACCTCCGAGACATTAAAACAGGAGTCCTATTGGAAAGATTATACTTTCGTGAATAGGCGTTGGGTCATTTATCGCGTTAGATGACAGGTTAGAGTTGACCCCAGGGATTCAATTGAGATGTTAGAGCACACTGATGTTCCTGATCTTATTGAACATAATCCTTCCTAAAAAACTCATTTTATTCTTGCTAAAGAGTTATTTTTTGGCTATAATAAATATACAAATTGAGGAAAGAAACAAACAGAGAAACAAAAGCCTCAGCATCGTCGTATATCGGAGCGATCCGCGACGGGGGTTGTTACCTAATAAACACGCGAGAGGCCACGGTCAGCCTCTCATCTTAACTTTAAGCTTGCTAAAAGGTTAAAATTGAGATATAATATATAAAGAAATTGAGGAAAACAACCTCGTTAAAAAATGTAAGGAAAGATTGATAAAGTTTAGGCGAAAGAGCCGAGGTGGAGTTCAATCACGGTGTAGGCGGGTGACGGGGCCATACACAGGACAAAGAATTTTGCGGTACTCAGCAATGAGTACCGATTTAACCTAGATACTCGATTAAGGTTTTGTCCACGCCTTAATCACCAGAGTCGTAATTCTAGGTGTCTGCGGCAAAACGTGCGCCGTACCAGAGAGTGTCGAGCAGATGTTTGACGATCCCACGTAGGTGGTTGATCTCCATTACTCCACTCTCTGGATTGAAAAAAGTTTAACAAGTGTGACAACGGAATTCATTTTTATCTTGCTAAAAAGTTAAAAACTTGATAAAATATATAAAGTAATCGGGAAGTAACACACAGTTCGCCAAGGCTTGTAGTCAGTCAAGCACCGCAATACAGAAGAATAGGGATCATCCTCCCACACTTTCGAGTGTTAAGAGCAAAAAGGGTTAATGATCCAACGGAGATACGGAACGCGTCTCACCCTATTCTACTCTTTTGAGTTAGATACTGCTACCTATCAATTTGCGTGGTAATGTTATCGAGAGCTATTAAAGACCTGACAATAGTTCATAAGGAAGATAACTACGATTATAGGAGAGTCGCAATACTAACTACAGCTAGTCAGACGTGAAACTAGCTAACTTATTCAGAAGGCAATAATCAGCCTGCACGAAAATAATAACGAGGTTGTAAGCCCGCAGTGTAAAAGATTATGTTTGGGTGCGATGCTATTAAACGCATCGGGAAAGATTCATTCCAGTGGGATGTTGAATCAGTCCCCAGAGGTTATGATTGGTATATTCCAGAAATAACCAAGAGGGGGCGGTGGGTGTAACGCAAGTTACTCCCACCACACAACCAAATTAAAGCGAGTTTTTTCTTGCTTAGTGGTCAAAAGTTTTGTATAATAAGAAATACATTGAGGAATACGAAGTTGTCTAACTAACAATGAAACGTAAAACCTCCGCCAGTAGAGGGGCGTAAAAAGTTCTACAAAGAGAAGGGGCCGAAATAATCTCTTACCAGAAAAAAGAACCCATACTCGCATTTTCCTAAGTATTGCGAAACATAAGTTAATTTAGGAAGTGGTTCTGTCCCATCTTTACACGACAGGCGAGGTAGTTAATCATTCGTTAAATCTTAACTGCGCAACCCCCCAACGAGGCGATTAATAGAGTTGGAAAGCAGGAAAGGCATTACAAACCCGAATAACTTTACGCAAAAGTTGCTCAGTATAGGGAGCCGACGCTATACCATGTTAAGTCCCCATGTATGCAGACTTCATCAGTGAAGGGGTGATGTAAACCAGTAAGACCTTATGAGGGCAAGACAGTCCGAGATTCAAAGAGGCTAGTAACCTCCTGTCTAGAAATGGTCGACATTTCGATATCCAACGGATACAGATTGTTATTCACTGACAATCGCGGAAGTGGTACGAGTCGGTATAGGCTCAACTAATATAAATTTCACTATTTATGTTATACAGGGAGAGACTACTACGGTTACTAGCGGGGAAGCGGGCTAGTTACACAAGTGATATTATAAAAAGCTACATACCTTTGGCGGGGTTTGTAGCTTTTTTTGTGTTTACAACACATGACCAAATATGTTATAATGTAAACATGAAAAAAATAATATTACTCGGCATTATTTTAATTTTTAGTACAAGCTGTACTGCTATAGGCTCCGCAGTTATGAGTGCTATAGGAGGACTAGATTTTATTGTACATACCGCCACAGACAAAGGATTAGTGGATCATGCTGTATCTGAAATTCGTGGAGAAGACTGTAAAATCTCTAATATTGTTAAAGAAAATAGAGAGATTTGCAAAGAATTAGAAAAGAAAAAATTAGAACAAAAAATGTTGGATTTACAATGCGAAGTTTACTCATGGGACATAAATGGTAAAGTATATTGTAAAAAAGACTATGTGCCTTATAAACATTCACTGGAAAGATAAATGATAAAAAGAAAATACGAATGTATCGTATGTGGACAAGAGTTTCCTTTTAAAAGAGGACAACTAGGATACGAAACGTGCTTAGAACACGGAGAAGATCAAAAAGAATATACACTAGCTCCTGCTTATAATAAGGGGCCGTATCAAGTTATTAGTAAAAAATATGTTAAGGATATTGGTAGATAATGAAAGGAATACATTTTAGGAGAGTTCCGCATAAACTCCGAGGGAATTATGTAAATAAAATAGGTTTATTTGTATTCGTTTCTTTGGCGTGTCATGCAGTCTTTGGAATTCCTGTAGATTCTATTTCTATACTATACACAGTATTGTTTGCTGATTGGTTTTGGTGGCATCACTACGACCAGAGATAAAAATTTTTGAGGAGGTACACTATGGATATTAGCGACCTGTATCAAGAAATAATTTTAGATCATGGGAAAAATCCTCGGAATCATGGAATACTAAAAGACTATACTTGTGAAGCAAAAGGCGATAATCCTCTTTGTGGAGATAGACTTAGTGTTTATGTAAAAGTTACACCAGATGATATAATAGAAGATGTTAGTTTTGAGGCTAGAGGTTGCGCAATTTCTGTTGCTAGTGCTTCAATAATGTCTGGCATAGTTAAAGGTAAAACCTTAGACGAGGTTAATAGTCTATTCGATTATTTTCATAAACTATGTACAGGCGAAGAAACTGAACAAACTAATCATATGGAAGAAGACATAGAAAAATTAAAAGTTATGTCAGGAGTGAGTAAGTTTCCTACTAGAATTAAATGTGCTACAATGAGTTGGCACGCAATTAAGTTAGCGTTGCGGATATAGTATAATGGTATTATTACAGCCTTCCAAGCTGAAGACGAGAGTTCGATTCTCTCTATCCGCTCCAAAATTAGAATAAAGGAATAAATATGGCATATAGTAATAAATTATTAGATCATTATGAAAATCCTCGGAATGTTGGTTCTTTAGATAAGAACAACGATAGTGTAGGCACTGGTTTAGTTGGTGCGCCTGCTTGTGGCGATGTTATGAAATTACAAATTAAAGTTGATGAAGATAGTATCATTGAAGATGCAAAATTTAAAACTTTTGGTTGTGGTTCTGCAATTGCTTCAAGCTCGTTGGTAACTGAGTGGATTAAAGGAAAATCACTAGACGAAGCTAATGAGATTAAAAACACTCACATTGCAAAGGAATTAGCACTACCACCTGTTAAGATTCATTGTTCAGTTCTTGCTGAAGATGCAATTAAAGCAGCGGTTGCTGATTATAAAACGAAAATAAATAAGTTAATAAAGGAATAAACAAATGATTGCAGCAGCAGTTATAGCAGGGTTTCTTGGGTTGTTCTACGTAGACAACGAAGAATTTTTTGATACTGCTATAGAAGAAATGAGGCAAGGAGCAGAGTGGCACTATGTAGGTCCACAACCTCTTGACCCTACAGCTAAATCTATCCCAGGACAAGTATGTGAAGATGATGGTACTTGTGAAGAGCCTTACATTATCTGGAAGCTCAAGAAAGGTGACTGATGGAGCCAAAGATTTATGAAAGAAATCCTGATACTGGACAAATACGTTGGAGATACCTCGGTGATTATGGCAACGAAAAGCCATTGAATGATTGCCAAGAGCTTAAAAATCAAGTATTATATAAAAATAATGAAAACAACAACAAAGAAGGATAAAACATCAATGCAAGTTAATGCTATTGAAAACATGAGCCGAGAAGAGCTTATGAGCGCTCTCGTCGCAGAACAGGCGAAAGCAGAAAAGAATATCGTTGTCAAAGTTAGCCCAAAAGGTTGTGTACAAGTTAACGGTATTCGTAGGTTCCCTATCACTTTTTATAAAGATGAGTGGGCAACAATCTTTGGATTGCAGTCACGAATCGAATCGTTTATTGAAGAGCATGACTCTGAATTGGCGAGTAAATAATGAGTAAAAAAAGTTGTTGGATACTTCTAACTCTTTTATTGTTAGTATCAGTGGCCCTGATTAATACACCTTTGTCGGTAACACATATAGCTTTTGCTTGGATGGTACCGTTAATGTTGGTATTATTAGGTGTTCTATATACTGATAACAAAGGTTAATTATGACATACGAAGAACTTAAACAAATTGTACAGCATCATTGTCACTTATATTACGACGTAAATCGTCCAGAGTTGAGCGACGAAGAGTTTGACCGTTTGTATGATCAACTCGAAAAAGTTGAAAAAGCTCAGGGATGGAGTGCTTCAGACTCTCCTACACTACGTGTAGGTGGAGAAGCTGGAAAAGTACGACATCCTCATAAGCTGTATTCTTTGAATAAAGTTTATGATAAAGCAGAAATAGGTTCTGAGTTTGGAGTAGAAGTTCCAAAACTTGATGGAACAAACCTTACTTTAATTTATAAAGAAGGTAAGCTCCAGTTGGCGATCACTAGAGGTGATGGCGAATATGGAGAAAATGTAACACATCTAACTCCCTGTTTAGCAGGAATTCCAGATACCTTTGATGGTATTGTAAATGGAGAGTGTGTTACAGACAACGAAGTAGAAAATTTTAGAAACTATGTAAGCGGTGCGCTAGGCTTACTAGAGGTGAGCGAGTTCCGTTCACGTAACATACGATTTATTGCGCACGAACTTCTTGGGGTTCAGATGAACTATACAGCAAAAATGAAGATTCTAGCTAATGCTGGTTTCCATACTGTTTTTGATGATATATGTTCTAACTATCCTCAAGATGGCATAGTTTTTAGAATTGATGATTGGAAAACCTGTGAGAGTTTAGGACACACTTCTAAATATCCCAGGTTTGCCATAGCGTTAAAAGAAAGAAATTCTTTAGTTGCTACAACAACATTAAAAGATGTGCTATGGAGCGTGGGGAGGACTGGCGCTGTAAATCCGACTGGACTCGTCGAGCCTGTTGTACTCGATGGAGCCACGGTAAGTCGTGTAACTTTGCACAACATGGAATACATAACGAACCAAGATCTTGGCCTTGGTGACCTCATAGAGCTAGAAAGAGCTGGAGGTGTTATTCCTAAGTTCAATAGAGTCATCCAGCACTCAACTCACGGTCTTAAAATTGAACAAAGACATGCCGAAGCTGCTATTGGTCACGCGCTTCGAAGAGTCGGTCCAAGACTTTACTGCGTCGATGAGTCGCAACATGACACAGTAAAATTGCTTGAATATTTTATTAAAACTCTAGACATTAAAGGTTTAGGGCCTGCGTCCGTGGCTAAGATGCAGCTGAAACATCCGGCTGATTTGTATCAGTCTCACGATTGGAGTAAGCTTGGGGCTAATGGAATAAAAGTTCAAGAAGAAGTAGAGCGTAGTAAGACAAAGCCTTACGAGGTAGTTCTTGCGTCACTTGGTGCCCCTGGTGTTGGGAAGTCTTTAGCTAAGAAGATAGTACGACATATACCTTCGTTCAATCGGTTGCGAGAGATTGAAACGGTGCATATTACAGGAATCGGCCCCAAACGTATCGAGCAAATCTTAGCTTGGCTCGATACCAACGAAGACTGGGTAGAAAAACTACCCTTACAACTTGAACAGAATCTTAGCATAGACTCCGTCGTCAACGATTCCCACGGAGTTAAGAAGATATGCATAACAGGGAAACTCGACATGTCCCGTTCTGAACTAGCCTCTCATTTAGAGAGGAAGGGATTTTCGGTCACCAGTACAGTCACAAAAGACTGCTATGCTTTGATATCTGGGGGTGATACTTCAAGCGCAAAATATAACAAAGCTAGTGCGCAGAACACTACTATAATCGACTATTGGGAGAATCAAAAGGAAGTCATGCAAGGCACTTTCTAGCAGATTCTCCTGCAACTATTTTAACAAGGGACTTGGCAACAAGTCCCTTTTTTGTTATAATAATTATAATGAAAAATTTAACAACAGGAGAAAATCAATGTATGGAAGAGGTCTTTATTCTCTTGACAATATTCGCATCGAAAATGGTGAACTCATGATTGATTGCGTGTATGGAAACGAGGGCGGGGTTCGCACTATAAAAATGGGACCTCAAGAAGCACAACGTTTAGTCGATGAGATCTGGCACACTGCTGAAAACTATCGAAAAGATATACGATGGAGGTTAGCAAATGGCTGATTGGAAAACACTCACAGATTGGGAAGACAACAACAAAGCTGTTGCCATTATGGTAGTGGACGTCGATGACGTAAAAGAGTATTGGACAGAGATTTGTGGGGAACCAGATAAACTAATTGGTCTCACAGACGAACTAATTTATGAAGGCTTACAGCATGTAAGTCTCAAGATTGATTTAGGAGAATACTATCAAGAGATTTATACTTGGGCTACAGATAAAGCTGAAGAATATCGCTTGACGGAAGGGTTCTCTGAAATGGAAATTATGGAGGATAACTCAGATGGCTTACTTTAGAATTTATGAACAGTGCATTGTAGAAGTAATCTACGAAGTAGAAGCTGACTCTAAAACTCAAGCAAAACAGATGTATGATTCTGGATTAGCTCATGAGTATTTTGTTGGTGAAACAGATTTAGAAGCTACAGGTAAAGTAGAAGTAGAGGAGTGGCCGGCCTAATGCCTAATTGGTGTGAAAATCGTGTCAGTGTTCATGGAGAAGCTGACCAAGTAAAAGACTTTGTTGCTTTAGTGAGTGGTGGAGTAGAAGGAAACTTTAGCTTTCAGTCTATCGACCCTTGCCCGCAAGAACTAATTGACACTCCAGCATCCTTCGGAAATGAAGAAGATAAACCTCGTCACGAAGAGATGCTAGAAAAATATGGTTATGCCCACTGGTATGATCGTAATGTGAACGAGTGGGGATGTAAGTGGGATGTCGGTGAGACAGACTACTATGACACAGACGATGATGGATACGTGCAGTATGAGTTTATGACTGCTTGGGGTCCCCCCGATGGTATCTATCATACTCTAGTTGAGAAGTTTCCTGATCTTAGTATTTCTTGGTTCTATCACGAACCTGGATGTGAACTAGCAGGATATCTCGGTACATAACTGCGCTCTTAGCTCAGTTGGATAGAGCAACAGCCTTCTAAGCTGTGGGTCGGAGGTTCGAGTCCTCCAGAGCGCACCAAAAATTTAAGCCACCGTAGCTCAGTTGGTAGAGCAGTTGATTTGTAATCATCAGGTCCCGAGTTCGAATCTTGGCGGTGGCACCATAGGAGACACAGATTTAATGTTAAAAAAACTAATAAAGTTTTTCAAAAAAACAGAACCAGAACCTGAGACTCCAAAAAGGTTTGTTCCTAATCAACGAGTAAAGTCAGATGAAATGACAGATCAAGAAAAAATGGATCAAGGTTTTAATGGTAGTACATACACCATAAACGGTAGAGATGTAGATTTTTAATAGAAAGAGAGAACAATGGACGTAATATTTGATATAGATGGGACATTACTTGATATTAGTCACAGACTAAAATATATCAAGAAAACTCCCAAAGATTGGAAAGCATTTCGTGATCCAGCAGAAAAAGAGCGTGATGAACCAATCATGCCAATAATAAACATTGCCAGAGCATTTTTGTACAGTCCGAACGATAGAGTTATCTTTGCTTCTGGACGTTCAGAGTCAGAAAGAGCCGACACTATTAAATCTTTAAGTGAGTGGTTCTTACTTGATGGATGGCAGGGAGTTATTGATGATTGGGATATAATTGATACTTATCCTACCTCTCCCTTCTACATGAGAGCAGAGAATGACTTTCGTAAAGATACGATTGTTAAACGTGAAATGTATAATCGGATGCTAGCAGATGGATATGATCCAGAATTAGTATTTGATGACCGCCCCTCTGTTATCAGAATGTGGAGAGGGTTTGATAAGTTAAAAGTAGTTGACGTTGGAATGGGGGTAGAATTTTAAGAAAAAAATGGTAGAAGTACTAAGTAAAGAACAAGTAAAAGAAAGGCAGAGAAAAGCAATGGCTACTAGAGCTAAACCTCCCTCAGATCAAGAAACACTTGAAACTAGAATGTCTTCTGTAGTACAGGAGATGAAAAAACTGATGGAAGATCGTAAGAAGCGAGTAGATGAGTTGAAAGCTGAAATTCAAGATATTGAAGATGAAAATCGTGATTTAGAGAATACCATTACCGATCTTCTCCGCCAGTTTTAACTTGCCAATCGGTCTTGATTGGGTTATTATATATGAACATTAACGATTTAGATGAAAGGAAAGCAAATGGCTAAAACAGCAAATTACACTGACGAACAGCTTCAGACTATCGCTGATATGTATGATGAGCTGGGCAACGACGGCTTGGAGCAGATTGCCGAAGCAGTCGAGAAAACAGTTCGCTCTGTCCGAGCAAAGCTGGTTCGCGAAGGTGTATATGTGGCTCCTGCTAAGTCTACCACTCGTAAGGACGGCCCTACGAAGAAAGAACTGCTTCGCGATCTTGAGATTGCGGTTGGAGAAGATATCGACGTAGCTAACTTTATGGGCGCGACAAAGCAAGGCATCCAATATCTTGTAAATACTCTACGCTCGTAGATTTTTACGGTAAAAAATTAAAAAACCTCTTGGCAACAAGGGGTTTTTTTGTTATAATAATTATAATGAAAATTTTACAAAAAAGGAGACAAATTTAATGAGTCACGAAGTTGAAAGCATGGCTTACGCGGGAGCAGTTCCGTGGCACGGACTCGGCTTCCCAGTCAGCGACGACCTCTCTCCGCAAGAGATGATGCAAGCTGCAGGCTGTGACTGGCGGGTGGAAAAACTTCCTCTTAGCTACACAGCTGATTATAATGGGGGTACAACCTTTACAGTTCCTAACAAATGGGCGTTAGTCCGTGATAGTGATGGAACGTATTTCGATTCAGTCGGAAATGGTTGGGAACCTCTACAAAATGAAGATGCATTTGCATTTTTCAAGGATTTTGTAGCTAAAGGCGACATGCAGATGCATACTGCTGGTTCCCTTCAAAATGGTAAGATCATTTGGGCACTAGCAAAGGTAGCTGATACGTTTGAGCCAGTTAAGGGAGATGAAATCGAGTCTTACGTCTTGCTTGTCAATCCTCATGTGAGAGGCAAAGCAATCGAAGCGAGAAGCACTCCGATACGCGTCGTGTGCAGAAATACGATGAATTTTGCACTCTCATCAACCTCATCTCGTCGGATTACTGTTAATCACAATCAGACATGGGATGAAGATTATGTAAAGATGATGCTTGGCTTGGCGAAAGAGTCTTCAGCGGCTTACGCAGAAAAAGCTAATTTTTTAGCTAACAAGTTCTACAACGATGCTCAGATTGATGAGTACTTTGCCCAAGTATTTCCTCACTCTGACAAAGAAACTGAGGAGTTCTCGAAGAACGCACTTCGCGCTCACGAGGTTCTTGCAGAGCAGCCTGGAGCTGATCTAGCTGCTGGCACTTGGTGGAACGCTTTTAACGCTGTTACCTACATGACTGACCACGAGATGGGTCGTAACACATCTACTCGGCTAAACTCAGCATGGTTTGGAGCTAACCGCAATCGTAAAGAAAACGCCCTTCAGAAGGCGATGGAATATGCGGAGGCTGCATAATGGCGCTGACAGAATTTACAAACCAGGAGCCGAGCCTTCGTCAATGGAAACTAGACGAGGACTATAAACGCCCTCCTGGTCCTTTTAAAACAGTCATTACAGAGTATTTTGAAGAGTTTGATGAATCAGGCGTTAGACAAGTACATGTAGTTTCTAGAACGGAAGAGTGGGTAGGGTCATCACATGATCCTGTCGCAACATTTACCTCTGGATATCTATAGGAGGAGCGTGTGAAAACGATCATATGTGATATTGATGGAACCATCCTTCGCTATAACGCGGGAGGCCATGACGCCATCGCCAACGAAGAGGCTGAACTGCTTCCTGCTGTAAAAGAGCGATTTAAGGCATGGGAAAATGCAGGACATCGAATCATTATTATGACCGGACGCAGAGAGTCAGTAAGGGATATTACAGAAGCTACACTAGTAGATTTGGGTATTCCTTTTGACACCCTGCTAATGGGACACGCTGACACAGGGCGCATTTTAATTAATGATGTGGGTCAGCGAGGAAATTGCAAAGCTCACGCGATATCGCTAGAAAGAGACGCAGGAATGGTTGACGGCGAACAATTTGAGAAAGTAGGTTTATGAGACAATTTATTTTTGATTCGTGGAACGGCGTGATGAACGCTCAACACAATCCACTAAAACACATTCCAGATATGCAGGTTAGACACTTGGTACTACAAGGACTTGCTTGGATGTGGTGTGCAGCATTTAGTGTAATGATAGGAGACTTTATCGTTTTTGGATGGAGTGTGCTAGCACATGCCGCACTAATTGTAGCTGTAGTTGTTACGGTCGCAACATTTGAAACAGCAAGACATCGACCGCGTGCATTTAATTTTATAAAGAAATATCATTCACTTGGCAGAGGTAGACCTAGTAATACAGGATACTACTGGTCTAACGGAAAGAAGCTAAAACTGCCGCCAGGTGACCCAGGAGGAGAGCATGAATAAGAAGGTTATACTACTAACAGCACTAACAGTTGGTATGATTGTCTTCACCGCCGGCTGTCAAACTTCAAGGTCTGAAGGACCAGCATGGGGAGGATATGATAATATAGGAAACTCACAGACAGAGCTGGTTGTTCCTGTGATAAGGTGGCTGTGGTAATGGAAATTGCACTATATGTGATAGCCGCCATTGTTACTTTAGGATTAGCACTATCAATTGCAGTGTTGTGGAGTTTAAACTCATATTTTGGTCATCTAGATCTAAACCTTTCAGCGGGAGGCTATGCCCTAGATGAAAAGACTCTGCCACCAAAACCAAACGAGGTGCTAGAATTAGATCGTAAAGCCTAATGGAGCAAAAAGAAGCAGATTTTCAACATGCAGTGGTGAGTGCGCTAAAGGAAGTTTTTGATCCTGAAATGCCCTCAATAAACATTTTAGATCTAGGATTGATATATTATCTGGATACTGATGAAGCTGCT